>Ga0265295_1006728_pt1 | contig 13720 bp, 12 predicted proteins | sample Munlansysbiofilm_FD_192503 | JGI IMG/M metagenome (GOLD analysis project Ga0265295, IMG submission 192503) | Leachate microbial communities from a municipal landfill in Southern Ontario, Canada - Methane capture system biofilm | ecosystem: Engineered > Solid waste > Landfill > Unclassified ... | reverse complement strand
TTAGTTTCAGATCGCGGTAAACACGCTGAAACATTTTGTAACACCGATAAAAGAAGACGCTGGTTAAAATTCCTGATACCCGATTCCGGTTATCGACATAATGGAGCGATCAGAGAAAAAATCCGCGGCGGGATAAAGCAAAAACTTCCCCCCATGAATTAGCCCCTTATCAATGAGCAAAACTTCCGACTGGTCGTTGCGGTTCATCAATTCGCTGTAGGTAAAAGCAGCCCTGTAGCCATCAGCAGCAGCAATGGTAAACATCCCTGTTTTAATGGCTTGGGCAGATACAGGGAAATCCACGTCCAGAATATCTTTCAGAATTACACCCTGAAATGGCGTAACCGCGTGAATCCCACGCCCACGCCCATAAAAAATATTCGGATACACAGCCCTGTCGCCTTCAGGCAATTCTGTAATCCGATATACCTCCCGGCCACGGTCAAAAACACCCATACTTTCAGCAATCATAGGATCCAGATCACGGTTTATCGTGAATGACTGCTCCAGCGACCGGATGACAATCCGCGTTGGATTACTGATATTTCGTTCCGTCAACAAATCGGCGGCTGCAATGATCCGGGCACTTTGAGGAAGCGGCCAGTACTCCTTTGTTTTACTTGGAACAATTTGCATTACCCGGGTTCCAATGATAATCTCGTGGAGATGAATCGGGTAAAAAAGCTCGCCCCAGCTAAAAACCACTTTCTCGCCAGCCGCGTTCCACACCTCAACGTAAGCATCAACAATCGGGTTAAACGTATCGGCATTTTTCTTAACCAAAGGACAACGGTCGAGAATATCAAATAACGAAGGACCATCATAACGGTACGCACCCACAAATTTATTACTGTCGTGTGTAAATAATGTTTCTTTAACCACCACACTATGTAAAGGCAACGCGTTAAGATCAATCGTGAAGGTTTCTGTTGTTTCCCCCTCTACCACGATTGTTTCCAATGGCAGGGCATGTGTTTCTTCATTATCATAAAAGTTGTTCGTTGCATCCGTAGTATCAACGACAGTGGACCCGTTTCCGGATTTAGGTTCAGTAGAACATCCCGCAAGGAATACAAACAACAGCAGGGTAAACGGTAATACAAATGTTTTTTTCATTGTAATTATTTATTAGTTTAAGAAAGATAAAATATCCGGTGAATTGGTTTCATAAGTATTTAGCATTGGTAATCCATTATGGCCAGGTTATAAATCGTATCCTAATTCCCTTTTAAGGGAGGAAAACCATGGAGGGCTTTGGATTGAATTTTCTGACAAACGGGGCTTTATAACTGGTTGTCCGCATTTTTTAAAAACTTCCTGTCCCTCCTGCGATAAAATAAATTGTATCAACTGGTCGGCCCGATGGCTTTTGGAAGTATGCGGCTTGCACAATCCATACACCATTGCCTCCCCGCATTTCATAATACGCTGATGCTGTTGATTGCCATCCACCTCCACACAAGCCTTAGCATACCAGGTGTCCAGCTCCGGGTCACTGAGGTTCAGGCTGTCGGGAAGGGCAAGAAAACCCAAATTATGCTGCACCAGCACCGAGCGGTAATTAAAAATGAAATCGATAGCACCCACCTCGAGTAAGGGCAACAGCTCGGTTGCTTTTGGACGGATATATTGGCGGTCTTTTTCGATCAGTTGTTGTTGAAACCCTGGCAGGGCATACACACGCTCGGCCAGTGCAGCCACCATCACAGCGCGGTATCCGGCAGGGTCATGGTCAGGATTGGCGCGTCCAAAATGCACCTCATCCCGTGTTAAAATCTCCGGCCAGTTCCATTCTGTAATCTCTTTTTCCCATCCACTCCCCTTTTTATAGCCAATAGCCATTTCATTTCCTGCAAAAAGAACAGCGTAATCGGCATAAGCGGGAATCATCAATTGATCGATCAAACTGTAATCGGCCACGGCCAGCACATCGCAGGCCTTGTTCAATTCGGTAATTTTGCGTATACAGGTAAGGCTTCCGGCACTTTCCAGCCGAACCTCCACCTCAGGATGCTGTGCTTGATAACGGGATACAATTTCCTTTAAGGGAACCGAAAGGCTCCCGGCATGGAAAACGGTAAGTATTTCGCCCGGCCGCTGGCATCCAAAGAATAAAACAATATTGCTCACAAAAAAAACAAAGCGCAACGCTGTTTTCATACCGAACGTTATGTTAAATGAAACCTATCGCATCAAAAATAGTATTTTTTAAAACACGCCCACGTGAAAAAAGAAAAAAAGCAGAACCAATGAACAGGATTCATTTTTTTTACCTTTGGCAGGAAAAAAAAACGCAATGCGCTGGGATAAGCAATGGTTTCAATTTGTAATACTTTTTCTTTTGGCCTTCACCTGGGGGTCTTCCTTCATCCTGATGAAGACCGGCTTGCAAAGTTTTACACATAGTCAGGCCGCAGCAATCCGTATTGTGCTGGCATCGCTGGTACTCTTTCCGCTCTCCATGAAGAATTTAAAAGTTGTCAGGCGCAAAGATTTACCCTATTTGCTGATTTCCGGTTTTGTGGGAAGTTTTATTCCAGCCTTTTTATTTACAAAAGCACAGACCCAAATTGACAGCGCGCTGGCAGGGATGCTCAACAGCCTGACACCGGTTTTTACCCTGGTAGTCGGGGTACTGTTTTTTCGCACTCCCGTTAAAATACGTCAGGTTTTGGGGTTATTGCTGGGATTAACGGGGGCACTGGTACTCATCACTGCCGGGTCGGACATAACGCTAAAAGGAGTCAACAGGTTTGCCCTTTTTATAGTGGTAGCCACGATTTGTTATGCCTTTAACATAAATGTGGTAAAAAATTACCTGTCGCATCTTACAGGGGTGCAAATCACCTCTTTATCGTTTATGTTTCTATGGCCTGTGGCGTTAAGTTATCTTTTAACTACTGATCTTGCAGCAGTGGTTACGCATCCGGGATGGCAGGTACATTTTCTGGCGTTAGCCGCATTGGGCATCCTCGGAACAGGAGTGGCGATGTTATTCATGAACAGCCTTATTCGACGTACTTCTGCTGTATTTGCCTCATCGGTTACGTATATTATTCCATTGTTTGCTATTTTATGGGGAATACTCGACGGGGAGATTATCACGACCCTCCATGGTCTGGGGATGGCGGTTGTGTTAACGGGAGTATACCTTACAAACCGAAAATCACATCACCTTCCGGACAAACATACTGATGGTGCCAATTAACACAACACTTTTTTTATCGTTCGCAGCAACTCTTCCATATCCAGTGGTTTTGAGATGTATTCGTTACATCCCGCGGCCAGAATTCCCGCTTTTTCATCGGGCATAGCGTAAGCAGTCTGAGCGATTACCGGAAGGTGGGGATAACGACGCCGGATAGCTGCGATCGTTTCATAACCATTCATAACCGGCATATTAATATCCAATATTACCGCATCCGGCAGTTCTTTTTCGAGGAGTTCCATCAACTCTTTCCCATGAATTACATGCTGGATAATAATTCCGGTGTCGGCCAACATCTCATGAATCAGACAGGCGGAATTGGAGTCGTCTTCGGCCACGTACACACGTTTATTTTCAAAAAAACCGATGTATTCCTCCGGGTCTGCAGGCTGACCTCCCCCTTCCGGGATCATTCCGGTATTAGGAACAGAGACAGAAAAAGTGGAACCTTTCCCGGGGGCTGACACAAGTGAAATCGAGCCACCCAAAAGATCCACCAATCCTTTGACAATGGCTAATCCCAACCCGTTTCCTTCACTAAAATTATCCATTCCCCCCTGAATAAACCGATTAAAAATTTTATCCTGATATTCCGGTCTGATCCCCGTTCCTGTATCCGAAACAAAAAAAACGACGTATTCCCTGTTGTTACGGTGCACAATTTTATACCCCGCTTCGATCACTCCCTGCGACGTAAATTTTGCAGCATTATTCATCAGGTTATTCAGTATCTGCGTCAGCCGGATTTTATCCGTTTCGATATAATAAGCCGGTTCACGGCTGCTGATTGCGCATTTTACCTCCACATCCGGCTTAAACGGATGGCCATAGGGATTATTCTCTTTATCGGTTATTGCATATAATATTTCATGAATATCGACCGGTGCCAGTTCAACTTTTAGAATATTTGCCTCGATTTTTGAAATATCGATAATATCGTTAATAATACGAAGCAGTTGATCGCCTGAGTTTTGAATTTGGGCTACGTAGAGGTTTTGTTGTTCCCGGGTAAGGTTTTCTTTTCCCAGCAAGCGGGAAAAACCAAGAATGGCATTCATGGGAGTGCGGATTTCATGGCTCATATTGGCAAGAAAAGCCGATTTAAGCCGATCACTTTCTTCCGCCTGAATTTTTGCCTTTCCGAGTTCCAGATTGGTTTGTTTTAATATTTCGAGGGTTTGATTAAGCTCTTCATTGGTGGCAATATACTCTTCGTTCTGGCGAGCTATGGCAAGATTACTATCCTGAAGTAATAATTCAGCCTCTTTTCTTTCCGTGATATCGATTACAGAAACCAATCCGGCCGGACGGCCTTGATAACTGACAACGGTACCGCTCAGGTAAACCCATTTTACGACTCCCTGTTTGGTAATTATGGGAAATTCATACCGATCAGGATCGTTTGCTGCCCCGCTTTGACGCTTTTTCCCCTTGTCAATAATCATCGGGCGATAATCGGGATGGACAAAATCGAAAAAATGCATCTGCAGCAGTTCCTTTTCGGTATATCCGCTAATTTCGCAACCTGCGGTATTCGAATAAACCCACATGTTATCCTGATACATCATGATAGCCATGGGGCTGGTTTCGGTAAGTTTACGAAATAAATCCTCGCTACTTATAAGTTTTTCTGTGGCGGCCACTTCAACAGAAACATCACGTACCTGAAAACAAATAAGCCTCTTCCCTTCCCGTTCCACCACAATAATATGTACTTCCACCGGAAAAACCGACTGATCCTTTCGCTGTAAATAAGTTCGTAGATTTCTGATCTCACCATGCTGCAACTCACTCCAGTTCAATTCATTATCTTGTGTTGTTTCCTTCTCCGGAAAAACATGAATATCACGAATATTCATACGTTTCATTTCAGCGGAAGAATAGCCGGTTTGTAGGATAGCCGCCTGGTTACAATCTAAAATATTTCCTTCCACAGAGGTGACAAAAATTGCTTCTGCAGCATAATCAAACAAAGTTTGACACAGGAAGTACTCACGAATCTGGCTGGTACTTAAACTAATTTTTTTATTCATCGCAATGCATTAACCACAATACCCGGACAAAAAATACAGAAAATCAAGCCTCTAAGATACACAAATCAGGTTGCAAAAAACTTCCGGGATCAATCTTTTTCGAAAGAATGATTACAAAATCGTGATTTGCTTTATACCGAACACCCGATAGGGAGAATTCCTGCGCTTCAGAACCCTACTTTTATTCCGGCATGTAAAGTACGGCCGAAGCCCCAAAAGCCGGAAAAAGCAGCCGCGGTGTGGTCTACTCCGTCGACGCCACGAAGGATATAAACCGCATCCAATACATTAAACAGGCTGAGGGTAAAGCGGGCTTGTTGTTTAAACAGCAAAAAATCACCGCTCACATGAACGTTCACCAGCGTATAATCCGGCATTTTCCATGCCTGACTGGTATCTCCGGCATCCGTGCGGGTTATCGGATCAAAATCGGCATAGCGACGGCCATAGTGCATTGCATCGCCCCGCAGAGACAAAAATCCGGCAAGAGGGAGCTCCACATAACCACCTAACTGAAACATAGGCATATCACCAACATAAAGCCCTTTACTATATACCTGTAGCGTATCGGTAACTACATGATGGGTATTATACACTTCAGCCTGCACATTGTTAGTCCAAAGATAATTGCCGGCGGCCAGCACACACCCGGCTGTTATCGACCGGATTCTGACCGTTCCCTCAGCCTCCAGGCCTGTATGTCTGGCATTCAAACCTTTCACAAGCACCGGATCTAAAAATTGATCATATTCATTCGCCAAAAATGAACGATCGTTCCAACGGGTATAATAGGCATTTATCCGGGCGAAGAAAACAGAACCATTAAAGGAATACCCGGCTTCCACCGACCCGATTTTCTCATTGCTTAATGCCCCGGAAATGCGGTTGGAATAGCTTCCAAATACATATTTAAAATACGGCACCCGGTTAAAATAACCCCCATTGAGGTAAATGCGATGTGCTTTGCATAGTGTTTTACTCGCCCCAAACCGAAGGTCATATCCCGGCAAAACTACCTTTTCACTCCAGGCCTCCTCCGGCCTGTAATTGTAATTGTCGTAACGCTGATAGCGATTTATATTTACTGAACCGGAAAAAAAAGCATAAAAGCCATTCCTGTCGTAAGTAGCCTGGGCATAACCATGCACAAAATGAATTAGCGCACCATTATTTACCTTTAGGGTATCGCCGGGATTTTTGAGCATGGCTCTTCCGTCGGGGCCCCGCAGTGACCAGGCATAATCATCAATAAAAGATCCCCCCCCCAACAAATCAGCAACGGTTTCGTACAGTGAAGATTTAAAATACCTGAAATGCATTCCGGCCTTAATCGTAAGGTGTTGATTCAGCGAATAATCCAGGGTCGACATCCATCCTGACCATTGATGGTCGGCATGAAAAACAGTTTGTATAAGACGGGAATAGCCTGAAACCGAAGTGCCATCAGGGAGCGTAAAAGGTTCAGAATTTAATTGATTGAAGGCATATATTGCCTCCCAGTCGATTTGGCCTCCGGCATTTAAAAAATCATTAACCGACAGTTCAGTACCATAGTGTTCCGACCATTTACCTCCACCTTTCCCCGGCAAAAAATAAGCGGAGGTGGCCAGAAATGCTTTTTTCGAAATATTCCAGTAATGATTGACGGTAAAATAGTGTTTGCTATAAAAATTTTCCGAGGTATTATTTATTTTTCCATTATAAAAGCCCCACTCTTTATTGTAGGTAATTCCGTAGTTTCGGATTTCGCTGGAAGTAAGGCGGGCATTGCGCTGACCATGACGTTCAGGGCTGCCTAAAGCAGTAAATACAAGCAGATGGCCAGGCCGGGGATGGGTTGAAGCTGAAAGGAAATATCCTGCCCCGGCAGTGTAGGTGCCATCGATATAGCCATCGCCGCTGAAGGCTGATCCCATGAATGATATTGACCATCCGGAGTTTAATTTTCCGGTATTGAAAGCAACTGTTGTTTTACGGTTTCCATAAGAAGTATACGAATGGCTGGCCGACCCTCCCGGTAAAGCTTCGGGTCCATGGGTAATAATATTCACAGCTCCACCGATTGCATTTACGCCAAAAGCCGACGAACAGATGCCTTTCTGAACCTCCAATGAACGGGTAACTTCAGCTAACCCCAGCCAGTTGTTCCAGTAAACCAGTCCGTTTTCCACGCTCGACACCGGGATTCCGTTTAACAACAACGCAATGTTATCCTGCTTAAAACCGCGCAGATTGAGTGCGGCATCTCCTGCCCCGCCCCCGGTTCGTGTGGCATACACCCCCGGCACAAACGCCATTGCCTCAGGGTAAGTATTATCGCCCAAACGATCCTTAATCACCGAAGCCTCAATGTGGTGCATTGTAAAAGCCTTCGCTGCAGCTACCCCTGCAGACGCCATAACGTTTATCCCGCTAAGGCCAATACTGTTTTCCTGAAGATAAAATACCCTGCCGGAAAAACCGGTGTCGACTTCAACCTGCAGTGCCTGATAGCCTTGAAAAGAGGCCATCAACGTATCCAAACCCGGGGTCTTGGAAAGCAAAAAAATCCCGTCCTGATCGGTTACCGTTCCTGATTTTTGATTTTTTAACTGAAGATGAACTCCCGCAAGCGGAGATTCACTGTCCCTATCCACCACGCAGCCGGAAAGGCTTTGCTGGCCTGCTGCCGTTGAAGTAACCGCCATAAAGAACAGCAGTTTTGGAATTAATTTTAATCTTTTCATCACGCCCTGGTTAACATTAAACAACCATTACTTCAGAGCATAATAAAACCCCGAAGGGCTTTCGAGGCGTACACAGGGAGATTACACCACGGATTAAAGCATTCCGGCTGGTGTTCGGATCTCTTCTCCCATCCCGACTTTACGGTCGGTTCCGGAATTTCGCCGGACAGGTCCCCTGAAGGGGATTAGCGGACTGTCACCGCCGGTAGGGAATCACACCCTGACTCGAAGAAACCGTGGCAAAGGTAACAAGAGTTTTTAGTTGGCCAAAGGCAAATGGGAAATCCGGCTTCAGATTATAAAAATTATACTAATTTAGCCTCCTTAAGAAGCGATGGCAAAACAGGAAGAAAAATATACGCGCCGGAGGCTGCGTTCAGCCTATATCACCACCATTGTCAGCATTACACTGGTATTATTATTAATGGGAGTTCTCGGAGTGCTGGTGATACATGCCGGAGCCATTGCCACCTATGTGAGAGAAAACATCATGATTACGCTGGTAATGGAAGATGAGGCCTCTTCGGGGCAGGTGATGGCCTTTCAGAAGCAACTTGATGCTACACCATTTGTGCGTGCTACCCGGTTTGTGAGCAAAGAACAAGCGGCTTCCGACCTGCAGGAAGAGCTTGGTGAAGAATTTCTTGCTTTTCTCGGCTACAATCCTATCCCCACCACACTCGACTTATTTCTTAAAGCCGGCTATACCCATCCCGACAGCTTGAATATCATGGTGGCACACCTGCAAAATGACCCGCTGGTTGCCGAAGTGAAATACCAAAAATCACTTGCCGGAAAAATTCAGGACAATATCGGAAAAATATCCCTGGTGCTGTTGGGGTTTTCAGCCCTGCTCCTGCTGGTGTCAATCATCCTGATCCACAACACTATCCGCCTGTCGGTATATGCCCGACGCTTTCTTATCCGAACCATGTATCTGATTGGTGCCACACGCCGATTTATCCTCTGGCCTTTTGTTCGTACCAGCATCATCCAGGGCCTTGTCGCGGCCATGCTTGGCATAGGGCTGACCGGCATTGCGCTTATCCGTGTTTACGCCCGGTTTCCTGAACTGTATGCCACTGGCAGTGAAAATACCTTTCTTTTGCTGGGCGCATTCCTGCTACTGATTAGTTTAATTATCAGCTCATTTTCCACTTTGTTGGCCGTAAATAAATACCTTCGCATAAAAAAAGAAAAACTCTATTAAGTAATCGATTCCTGAATACAAAAAACACAACTCCATGAAAAAAAATAATCTGCCAACTCCCGGAGAAAAACCACAAACCGAGCGACGCTTTGCCTTTGGCAAAGAAAATTATCGCATCATGTTTATAGGGCTGGGTTTGATAGCGCTTGGATTCCTGCTTATGATCGGTGGAGGCTCCGACGACCCGCAGGTATTTAATGAAGCCATTTTTAGCACACGACGGCTTACGGTAGCACCTATTCTAATTCTCTCCGGCTTTGTAACCGAGATCGTTGCCATAATGTGGAAACCTAAAAACTAATTAATCCGTTTATTATGAGTTGGTTAGAAGCATTAATTCTTGGTATAATTCAGGGATTAACCGAATTTTTACCCGTCAGTAGCAGCGGTCATCTTGAAATCGGGAAAGCCCTTCTTGGAATTGACGCCGAAAAAAGCCTGATGTTTACCGTTGCCGTACATGGAGCCACTGTATTAAGTACCATTATTGTTTTTCGAAAAGAAATCATGGAATTGATCGCCGGATTTTTTCGTTTTCAATGGAATCCGGAGACACAATACCTGTTAAAAATTATCGTCTCAATGCTACCAGTGGGTCTTGTAGGTCTTTTTCTAAAAGAGGAGCTGGAGGGGCTCTTTAACGGCAATGTTAACCTGGTTGGATTTTTTCTGTTAATTACTGCTTTTCTTCTCACTTTATCGCATTTTGCCAAGCCAGGAGAAAGAAAAATCACTGCAAAAAACGCCTTTCTGGTGGGTTTAGCGCAGGCGTTAGCCGTATTACCCGGTATATCACGCAGTGGAGCCACGATATCCACCGGACTTATGCTCGGAATAAAACGGGAAGAGATTGCCAAATTCTCTTTTCTCATGGTACTCATCCCCATCCTTGGAGAAAACTTTCTGGAAATTCTGGGAGGAGAAATGGCCACAGCCACCATCGGAACAACAGCCTTGTTGGTGGGCTCTTTGGCCGCTTTTATCTCCGGGTTACTGGCCTGCACCTGGATGCTCCTGCTGGTTAAAAAAGGGAAGCTGATCTGGTTTGCCCTGTATTGCGCTCTTCTGGGAATAATCGCCATCATCCTCTGATTATGGAAAACAAAAACGAAGCCCCCTACGATTTTGCCGGCGGCGAAGTATTGCTCATCCGTAAACCCTATACCTGGAGCTCCTTTGATGTTATCAACAGTATTCGTCTGTTCATCCGCCACAATTTCAATCTGCGAAAAGTAAAAATCGGCCATGCCGGCACCCTCGATCCGTTGGCGACCGGATTAATTATCCTCTGTACCGGGAAATATACAAAACGTATTGAAGAGTTTCAGGCGCAGGAAAAAGAATATATCGGAACCTTGACCCTGGGCGCCACAACCCCTTCCTTCGATATGGAAACCGACGTGGATCAAACCTTCTCCACTGCATCGATCACTACAAAAAAAATTCAGGAAACAGCAAAAAAATTAACGGGTACGTTGCAACAAATTCCGCCCATCTATTCTGCTATCCGGGTCGATGGGAAACGTCTTTATTCGCATGCGCGAAAAGGTACCGGCGATGCGGTTGAAATCCATCCCAGGGAAGTTACTGTTTACGCCTTTGAAATTACGGCTATTCATTTCCCGGTGGTATGGTTTCGGGTAGTGTGCAGTAAAGGAACGTATATCCGGGCCCTTGCCCGGGATTTCGGGGAAGCCCTTGAATGCGGAGCCTATATGTCGTCGCTCCAGCGCACACGCATCGGCAATTTCCATAATGAAGAAGCACTATCACTCGACGAATTCAGGGAAATGGCGTTAAAAAGGAAAAAAGCGACACCATAAAATTCAAAATTTTAAGCTCGCATTGTATCCTTTTTTTCTTTCTTGCGTAATAGCAGAAGTGCTGATTCTTAAACTTATAAATAATACTTGCGTTCAGGTCGATGTTGTATTATCTTTGCACCCTTTGTTTTAATTTTTTATATAATACTTAACAGATTGATACTATGAAGTTATCTCAGTTTAGGTATCCTTTGCCTCAGGAACTAATTGCTGCCAATCCACCGCTTCACCGTGATGAGTCCAAATTAATGATTCTTCACCGTGATAATCAAACCATTGAGCACAGGACATTTAAAGATATTATCGAATATTTTGACGATGGTGATGTATTTGTGATCAACGACACCAAGGTATTTCCTGCGTTGCTGGAAGGCGAGAAGGAAAAAACCGGAGCCAAAATAAAGGTGTTTCTTCTCCGGGAACTAAACCGGGAAACCCGTTTATGGGATGTGTTGGTAGATCCCGCCCGGAAAATCCGCATCGGGAATAAGTTATATTTTGGGGAAGACGATGCATTGGTGGCGGAAGTGATCGATAATACCACCTCCCGGGGACGAACCCTGCGGTTTCTGTTCGATGGGCCCTACGAAAGCTTTAAGGAAACCATCACCCAGCTGGGTCAAACCCCAATCCCGGAAGAAATCCAGCTCTTACGCGGCATTACACCCGAAGACAATGAGCGCTATCAAACGATTTACGCTAAAAACGAAGGCGCTGTTGCCGCACCTACCGCAGGGCTTCATTTCTCACGCGAACTCATGAAACGCCTCGAAATAAAAGGCATTGGGTTTGGAGAAATAACCTTGCACGCCGGGCTTGGAAACTTTCGCGAGATCGATGTGGAAGACCTCTCCAAACATAAAACCGACTCCGAAGAGATGTATGTACCCGATTATACCGCTGAAAAAGTAAACCGGGCAAAGGAAAATAAAAATAAAATTCTCGCTGTGGGAACCACTTCCATGAAAGCCATTGAAAGTGCTGTAACCATTTCCGGAAAACTAAAAGCCTACGAAGGATGGACGAACAAATTCATCTTTCCGCCTTATGAATTCCAGGTGGCCAACGCCATGATCACAAATTTTCATCTCCCCATGAGCTCAATGCTGATGATGGTTTCGGCTTTCGCCGGATACGATTTTACCATGAAAGCCTATAAAGAAGCCATAAAGGAAAAATATGCCTTCTTTACTTATGGTGATGCCATGTTAATTTTATAAATTTTTATTGAAGAATTATCCATAATAATTTATACCTTCGTAACTTATCCCGATAACGATGAAAAAATATGCAATTATTGTTGCCGGTGGAAGCGGCACAAGAATGGATTCAACCACACCCAAACAATTTCTTGACCTGGCAGGCAAACCGATTCTGATGCATACCATTGATGCCTTCTACCTTGCCAACATGGACATTGACATCATTGTCGTTCTCCCTGATAACCAGAAGGAACACTGGAACGAACTCTGCGATAAGCATGAGTTTACCACACCACACCGACTGACAACCGGAGGAAAAGAGCGATATCATTCGGTAAAAAATGGGCTCAAACTCACCGAACCCGACAGCCTCGTAGCTGTACATGATGGGGTAAGGCCCCTGGTATCCATCAGAATAATCCATACTGCCTATAAACTGGCAGAAGAATATGGTATAGCCATTCCAACCATTACGCCAACCGAGTCGGTCAGAATGATGGAAGAACCAGAAACGGTTACAGTAGACCGAAATCGAATCCGCATTATTCAAACCCCGCAGGCCTTTAAAACCAACATCCTGACCGAAGCTTATCGTCAACCCTATAGAAAGGAATTTACCGACGACGCTTCTATCGTGGAGTATGCCAATCATCCGATTACCCTCTTTCATGGCAGTGAAGAAAATATAAAAATTACCACCCTGCTCGATTTGAAGATTGCAAAGACCATTCTTCTCCATCAATTTGAGTCCCTGCTGCCTCTATGACCCAACCTGAAAAAATTATTCTTGGCATTGACCCCGGCACACGGTATATGGGATGGGGCATCATCAAACTAAAAGGCAAATCACAGGAACTCGTGGATATGGGTGTCCTGAAACTGGCTAGCGTGATCAATCCCTGGCAAAAACTGGAAACAATCTATAACGAAATAACAGGTATTCTCACTAAGTATACCCCGGATGAAATGGCCATTGAAGGTCCATTCTATGGAGTTGACGCACAAGCTATGCTTAAACTGGGCAGAGCACAGGGAGCAGCGATAATCGCCGCCATTAAACGATCGATACCCGTGTTCGAATACCAGCCGCTGCGCATTAAACAAGCCCTTACTGGCAATGGACGAAGCTCTAAAGAACAAGTGGCGGCAATGGTTATGAACCTTCTTAAAATTAACAACCTGCCCGAAAAATTAGATATTACTGACGCCCTCGCTGTTGCCGTCTGTCACGCCAATCAAGGCAATTATACGCTTTCGGGCAAAAACAAAAAACCCAATGGCTCCTGGTCGCAATTTCTGAATGAAAATCCTCAGCGCATTAAAGAGTAAATCTACAACCCATAAACCATATTTTGACAACATTTTAACACAACAATTAACCGCATTTGTAACCATTTTAGCCCTTCCCCGCCAAGGGATAATGGAAAAAAATAACCGTAAAAGGATGGAAATGAAAAAAAAACCTATTTTTATACCGTCAACCCACCAGATTATTTTAGGGCTGACATTAATCCGTTT
>Ga0265295_1006727_pt1 | contig 13724 bp, 11 predicted proteins | sample Munlansysbiofilm_FD_192503 | JGI IMG/M metagenome (GOLD analysis project Ga0265295, IMG submission 192503) | Leachate microbial communities from a municipal landfill in Southern Ontario, Canada - Methane capture system biofilm | ecosystem: Engineered > Solid waste > Landfill > Unclassified ... | reverse complement strand
CGATACTCTCTGTACTCACCCCTGTAGCGTTCTCCATCCTCGATCCCTTTTTTAGAATCGAATAGCAACCTTGATACCTACTTCTCTGCTACCAGCAAATAATTCAGCTTTTTTGGTGCGAAAGGTCAGGTACATAAATTTTTATAATCGCTATCGTATGCATTCATACAACGATTATTTTTCACCCATGGAAAAAGAATACAGGTGGTGGCAATCTCAAATGAAGATAGTCGCTTGATTCTCTGTACCAAAAAGTGTTGACAGATCAGTATTGACAGATCAGTATTGACAGATCAGTATTGACAGATCAGTATTGACAGATCATGGTTACAAATCGAACGTTTGATTAGTCGCTCGTACTTAACTCTATAAGCTTTGCAAGATCGATTTTTCCGTGACCGTAGTAGTCGTTGCGTTTTATATCGTAGTCTATCCGTGTCGCCAAAGAGCTTCCTAAACGGCAGTAAGAATCGGTAGCATATACGGCGGTGCCGTCGGGTGAAACAACCTCTACGGTGTACTCTCCTTGGGGCAAAGATTCCGTAGCCGTGGCATGCCAAGTGTTTTCCCCGCTCGAAGCGATACTAAAGATTCCGTAGCTCAAACCCCCTTCATGAGAAATAAACCGCACACCGAACTCGCTAAAGCCCGAAGAACCGAAAGTGCCTTCTATAGTCGCCATATCGGATTGCAAACTAATACAATCGTAAAGATAAGGGACGTTTTCGCTTGGATAGGTTACGGCACGCTTGAGGTTTGCAAAGAGTTCTTCACGCGTGAGAGCAGGGTTTGCTTCCAATGCAAGGGCAAGCGCTCCCGCAACGATAGGTGCCGCCGCGGATGTGCCGATAAAAGAGACCTCATTTCCGTCGCGCCGCTCATCAAAGCGATTATAGCCGTCGATGCTCGCCCCGTTACTCCCTTGAGGATCGAGGGTTGCAATACCGAGTTTATTCCCTCCGGGAGCCATAATATCGAGCGTCTCTCCGTAGCTGCTGTAAGCTGCACGTAAAGCGGCATGATCGGTTGCGCCTACCGCTATCACCTCCTCTATGGAGGATTCGTCATTACCGATTTGCGCATCGGCATTACCTGTTGCAAATACGATAAGCGTGCCTTTACCGCCTCTGCCGTTGGTTGCTACGTCGATAATTTTGGCTCGAACGGTGTCGCTTACGTCTCCCGTGCCCCAGCTACAGCTAATAACATCGGCACCGTATTCCTCCGCCAACGCAAAAGCGCGGATACCCATAAGATCGCTATAGTCCTCCATTGGAATTTTAATAAGGATCAGCTCTGCCTTGTTTGCTACTCCCGCTATTCCGAGAGTATTGTTTTTGGCGCCTACTATCCCCGCGACCGCCGTGCCGTGATAATCGCTTGCGAGAGTGTGTGAGGCATTCGTAGTAGTTTGGGTGCTTTCTACGTAAAACGAAGCAACTACGTTCGATGCCAAATCGGGGTGTACAAAATCAAACCCGTCGTCTATGATAGCTATGCGTATCCCATCGCCGCTATAGTTGCGCAATGTATCTTCGGGGTTGATATGGGCGTTTTGGTTTATGGCATGTGAAGCGTAAAAGGTTTCGTCGGGATTGATCGCCCACTGCTCTATAAAAAGCGGGTTTTCTTCAAGCACCCCGACCGTATCCTCAGCCTCTAAGCCCGAAGAGCTATCCGATTTGCTGCATCCTACCGACAGCAAGCCCAGCACAAGTGCAACGGCAAAACCTCTCATCGTAATCCCGCTTTTTTATAAAAATTCGGATGGGCAAGCAGTGCGTCTTTGGCCTCGTAGATACGATTTGCCGTCTCAAGCGCCGATGCCTCCTCTTTCGTACGCAAAAGATAGATATTCGTACCCACTCGTTCCAACAAAATCAGATCGTATTTTTGCAAAAGAGGCTCGAGTGCATCGGTTTGTACGAGTAGTTCGTCGGTAATGCCGACAAGAGTATCGTTTTGGTTTTTATAGTAGCGTATAGAGTTGTCGTTATGCGCTTTTGAAAATGCAGAAGAGGAGTTCTCAAGGGGAATCAACGTCACTTTTTTCCCGTTGGCATAGTAGTAGTTGTCTTCCCCGAGCAAAGCAAAAGGGAGAAGAAAAAAAAGAAGAAACAGTTTCATTTTACAAGCCTTTTTAAACATTCACGTAGTATAGCAGGCTGCGTTTTAAAAAAGCTTAGGGGATGATATATCCAACGCCGCGAATCGTTTTAATATACTCTTTTTCCCGTGTCGGATCTATTTTTTCCTTGAGACGTTTAATGGCGACGTTGACTGTTTTTTGACTGATGTTGTCCGAGTCTTTCCATATTTGTTTGAGCAAAAAGTCACGATCAAGCACTTTTCCTTTATTGAGGATCATCACCTTAAGTAAAGTTGCTTCGAGTCTTGTTAAAGCAATTTGCATCGAATCGATTATGACGTTGTAAAGATTAAGATCGAGTTTGATATCTCGATATTCCAAAATATCGCCCGCTACTTTTGAGTCGGTTTTATAACGTGCCGCCACCGCTTTTATGCGCAATAAAAGCTCTTCGATATCAAACGGTTTGACGATGTAGTCGTCTGCACCACGCAAAAACCCCTCTTTAATCGCCTCTTTCGAGTTTTTTGCAGAGAGAAAAATAACGGGTGTCATTATGTTTTTACTGCGTAACATCTCAACATAAAGGCTTCCGTCTATATCCGGCAGATTCCTGTCCATAATGATAAGATCTATTTGCTCTTCATCCAATACTTTGCGCACATGCTTTGTGCTTGTGAAGCCCAAAACGCCGTAGCCTGCATTTTTGAGATTGTATTCAAGAAGTTCGAGAATATCGTTGTCGTCGTCTACGATTAAGATTTGTTCTTGCATACGATGGAAACCTTATGATTGTTTTAGAGAATTATTAGATAAATTATATGGGAAGTGTGTATCAAAACGGTTACGGTATTCTCCATATTGCAGGAAATTTGTAACCGTTTTGTAATTTTAAAATTTTGCTCCGAAAGAGAGTGAATAACTTTGACCGGTTTTGTATTTGAGTGTTGTTAAATTACCCTGCTTCCAGATGGTTTCATCATCTAAAATATTTTTTATTTTTAGCGTCATAGATGCATCGGCTTCTATAAAATCAATTTTGAATTTTTCTATCCATGTGAAATCTAAAAGTTGCGGCGGTATTTCGTAGTCATCTAATCCTAAAATAACGCTTCCGTTTCTAAGTGCTACACGCATAAGACGTTCAGACATTTTGTTGTAAGAGAGGTTGAGACTTCTCGCATCATTTTGGTATGTCAAAGAGAGGTTGATCACCTCAGGCGAGAGCCCTTGAAGCTCTCTTTGCTGCGTTACAAATTTTGCTTTTTGTGCATCCGTTAGAGTAACTTCGGAAGTGATATAGGTGTAATTTCCTGAAAAAACTACATCTTCCAACCAAGGTGCGATAAAAGCAAAATTTTTATACCAACTCAGCTCAAGACCGTAAAGTGTTGCCGCATCCGAGTTTTCAAACGAAAAGCGATCGAGAGTCGATGTCGTAAAAGTTCGTACGTCTTCGATAGGATTTTGCATATCCTTGTAAAAAACAGAAGCTGTTATATTGTCGATAGCATCAAAGTAATATCCGTACTGAAAATCAAAACTTGTAATGTCGGTTTCGATCAAACTCGGGTTGCCGGCGACTTTCGCAACAAATTCCGGGTGGATAAATTCTGCATCGATAAATTCTCTAAAATCCGGATAAACAAATGTTGTTCCGTAAGCAAATTTGATCTGATTCGAATCGTTTATAGTATATTTCATACTTAAACTAGGAAGAGTTTTGTCAAAATCAAGTTTACTGTGATTGATAACGACATACCCTGCTTCGACGCCAAACTGTTCAACCTCTTGAACGACACCCTCTTGACGCACTCCAAAGGTTACGTCAAAGTTTTCAAAAGGTTTGAGAAGCGATTTAAAATAAACCCCGTTTTTGTTCAAAGATGCATTGTAATTATCTTTAGGCTGCGAGGTTAAATTGTATCGTAGCTCTGAAGCATCGGGATAATGTAAAATAGTATCAATACCGCTTGAAGTAGTTGCGATGTCGTTGATTTTACTTTGTATTTCTAATTTTCTAACACGCCCCTCTCTCTCTTTTTCTTCAAAAGACGCACCTATTTCAAAATAATCCTCATCGCTTAACAATGCAAGCATCGTCTTGTTTTTAAGGGTAGCGCTTAGAACCGTATCATCGGTTTCTCTGTTTAAAAATTCAAACTTGCTTTGATTTCTAACAAATTGATAATCGGTAGAAGTGCTTAGTTTTCTATAATCATAAATGATGTCATTGGGTACATACTCGCTAGCCGTTGCATACGAGGCACCAAGCTCCAGCCTATTTTCTAGCCATAGATTGTAATCAAGTCCGATTGTTATTTGATTGATATCGAGTTCTCGTTCGTGCCATTCGAGATAGTTTTGCTGTTCATTAGAGTTGTTTTCTCCGAAAGTTCCGGCAATATCTCTGGTTTGGTCATGCGTATTTAGAACATAGAGTTTGGTAAGTTTTGCATCAAAATTTTGATAATTGTAACCTAGATTCAACATACCTCCGTGTTGGATGGTTGTTTTATAGAGATTGTTGATGGCCGTATTATCGGGCGTAGGCGTTTGTAAACCGTTAGAAGATAAAATATAATCATACTCCGTATATTTTCTAAGTTCCGATTCGCTTTTATATTCGTAACCTCCCAAAAGCGTGATTTCGTGTTCGTCAAAAGTAAGATTTTGCGCGACTTCAATGCCGAATGAACCGCCGTAAGGAACACTTTCCTCTTTTCTGTTAAATTCTCTTTTGGTTGTTAAGGCTTGCAGTTCTTCATTGGAAAGCCCCGCAAGAGAAGGTTCAGGATTGCCGACTTGCGGCGTTAAAATATTTTGTAAACGTGCATCAAAATTTCTATAGGACGTATCGTATCCGCTCCAGTCGCTGCTTCCCCCTTGGTAAGACACGGCGCTATCGCCCGTTGTAGAGTGTGCGCTCATACCTAAAGATAGTTTCGCATAATCTTCGTCGCTTTGTTGTTTAGTTCTTATGTTGACATAGCCGCCGCCGAATGCACCCGAAATATCGGGGGAGAAACTTTTTTGTACTTGCAAACTGCCGATGATACCGCTTGGAAATATATCTAAGGGCACCGTTCTTTTAAGGGGATCGGGAGACGGAAGACTCATGCCGTTTAGCTCCGTAGCTCCATAGCGATCTCCAAGTCCGCGAACATAAACGCTTTTGCCTCCGATAATAGTGATTCCCGCGACACGTTTAAGGGCGCTTGCGGCATTGGAGTCTCCTTGTTTACTCATCTGTTCGCTTCCGATCACATTGGCAATAGATTCCGAATTTTTCTCCTCCGCCATTACCGATGCCACGCTTCCCTCTACGTTCGGTGCTAAAACTACAAACTCTTCGAGTTCCATGGCGGCGGGTGAGAGCTCTATGGTTTTACTTGTCATCTCTTTAGCGAGTATCTGTACCTGAATTGTTTGGGAGCTAAAATCGCTGTGGATAATCGAGAGGGTATGCATCCCTTCCGGAAGTTCTGTTTCTGCGTAACCTTTGGTGTCCGTAGCGAGTTCGAGATCCATCCCTTTTACGAAAATTCTGGCCTGTGCGATAGGTTTTTGATCTTCAAGAGAGGCAAGAGAGAGGGATAATACCCCTTTTTCTTTTACGTTTGTACTGACGTTTTCTTGCGCTGCGACCAAAGGCACCTCCGCATCTTCAAAAGCAAGAGTATTGTCTTTGTTAAGCGAAAGAATAAGCTGTGATTCTTTCCCCTCTTGGATGATGAAGTTTTTACGCACGAAAGCTTGTGCCTTGTCATCCTCTTTGGCAACGAGCTGGATCTGGTATTCGCCGCTTGGCATGGTAGCTCTGATGTAGCCGTCGCCGTCGCTGATAAACTCGCCGAATTTAACGAGTTTTTCCCCTTTTTTGAAAATGATGGCATGTTGCTTCGCCATCGCTTTTCCCTCTTGCATCACGAAAAACGAGAGTTCTCCCGTTTGTGCCGCAACGAGTGAAATCATTAGCGATAGTAGTAAGATTATCTTTTTCACAGTTCACACTCCCAACCGTCGTTTTTACACTTTTGTATATTTTTTCTTAGTTCCGTTGCTTTTTGGAACAGGTCGCTTCTTGTAATAGATTTTAGTTCTTGCTCACATCTCTGAAAATCCCCGATCATGTAGTAGGAATAGGCAAGAGCGTAGCGGATGTTTTCGTCCTCTAGCAGTCCGCTGCGCTTGATTGCATTATGGCTTACTACGATACTTTCGTATGCGCCGTATTCGAGGTAAATCGCAACCCTTTGTTTGAGCTTCTCTTTTGTGTCGAGCATTTGTGCGTTTTTATACAAAGCTAAAACAAACTTCTTGGCACGTCTGAGCATCTCCGCGGCTTCAGCGGTATATTTTTCATCTTTGTACGAGGCTCTGTCAAAAAGGTTTGCCGCGGCTTGGATCATCTCGTTATCTATATAGAGGTGTGCCAAGAGCACCGTAACCGTTGCACTCATAGGGTATTTCAGGTTAAGCTCTTCGGCGAGTTCTATCGCTTTTCGTGTTTGTTTTGCTTTTGAAAATGCACTCACGAAAGCGATCGATGTTTTCTCGTCAGGTTGTGCGTTTTTGATATAAAAATTCGCATCTTCCAAGGCGCTTTGATAAAGTTCCAATGCTACGAGATAGTTAAAACGCTGTTTGTAAAAATTGTACTCTTTTGGAAAAACGGCTATGGCATGTCGGAGCGTTTGAAGTGCTTCTTTGCTTGAACCAAGTCTGTAATACGATTCTGCTTTGAGCGCGTAAACGGAAGGTTTTTCGCCTATAAGCGCTCCCGCTTTTTCTATGTATGCCAAAGTATCTTGGTAAGAGGCAAGTTTAAAGCTGTTTTGAGCCATATAAAGATAGAGCGATTTGTTTGTTTCCCCCGCATCTATGGCATGTTGAAAGTGTTGCGTGGATTCCTCGTATTTCTCTTGTTTCATCGCTACGAGCGCACAAAGGGTATAGTAGCGGATAAAATCGAGTTTTTCCTCTTTGGTGTCGACCTGCAAAAGCTCTTCGTGCGCTTTTTGTACATAACCGTCTCTAAGCAAAAGAGCCGCAAGCGCCAAATGGTCGATCTCGTCAGTTCCCTTTTTTTGTGCAGCACCGAGTGTCAGGGAGATCGTTAGTAGTAATAAAAGTAGTTTTTTCATTGCGTTCCCCTACTGAAAATCAAATCGTATTTTTTGTTTTGCCCATACCTTCACCGCTTCACCTTTGTAGCCGGCAGGTTTGAACTTCCATTGTTTAACACCTTCGGATGCCGCTTCATCGAACACCCCCTCGGGTTGTGATTCAAGAATCTTTACTTTTTCGACGTTCCCCTCTTTATCGATGAGTAAATTCAAGAGTACGTACCCTTTAATGCCCGCTTTTTTTGCGGCTTTTGGATACTCCATGGCGCCTCTTTGGCTTGGTTGCGGCGCGACATCGACACTCTCCTCGCTCATAACGACGTTTTTATCTACGTCCCCTAAAAGTGCGCTTTCATCCCCAAGATCGGCACTCATAAAACTCTCCAATCCCGTATCTATACCGCTTAAATGAGAGGATATGTTGGGTGTCGGTGCGCTTTTTTGCGTTTTTGTAGGTTCGGGCTTCGGCTTTGGTTTGGGCTTTGGTTTCGGTTTTGGTTTTGCAACTTTTTGTACGTCAATCGCTGCACTTTCCTCTTTTTTTGGAGCACCCTCCAAGGATGAGTCTTGATTCATCACGATGACGGTTGCAAAAACGAAAAACAAACCAAAAAACATCCAAAGAGTTGCTTTGAGGTGGTTTGTAAGATTTTTCACCTTTTTATACCTCTTTTTCCGTTGCAACGGCTACGTCTTTGGCACCTGCATTGCGGCATTGGTCTACGACGTCTATCAGTTTTTCTACCGCTATGGTGTCATCGGTTACCACCAACACCGATTTTTCCGTAGAAGCACGTAAAAGGTCTCGGAGTTTGCCTTGGATAGCCCAAACTTTTACGGGTTGGTTATCGACGTAGGTCTCCCCCGTTTTATCGATATAAACGCGGATCACTTTGCTTGAAGCTTTTTGTGCGCTTGAGGCACCCGGGCGGTTTAAATCAAGTTTCATATCTTTAACAAACGTCGAACTCACCATAAAAAATATCAACAAGATAAACACCATGTCGATAAGCGGCGACATATCGACGCTTGCTTCTTCATTTTTTCTTTTTCTTAGTCTCATTTATACTCCCTCTGAGCACACTATGTCTTTGATCTGTTCGAGTTCAAGTTCCATAGTCGATGCTTTTTTATCTAAAATACGCCCTAGTATAAGCCCGGGAACCGCTACGACAAGCCCTAGCTGTGTCGTAAAAAGCGCTTGTGAGATACCGCCTGCAATCCCTCCGCTTTGGGAAAAAAGTTCTGCCGAAGCCAATGAATCAAAAGTCTCTATCATCCCCGTAACCGTCCCCAAAAGACCTATAAGCGGTGCGGTTATGACGATGGTTTTAATGAGCACTCTTCCCTGGTTGAGAGTCACGATATGCTTTGCAAACGCATCGTCAAGGTAGGGGCGGCATACTTTTGACGCACCGTATTGTTTTGTTATCTCAAGCGCCTCGACGACGGCGCCGTCTATTAGCCCGCGCGGCGTTGTTCGTATTCCCTCGTGGAATTTACGGACAAGGTTACGAACGTTCGCGTTTGAGCCGCGTTTGAGCGCGTGAAAACGATACCCCAAGCTATACCACAACACGACGACGCTCAAAGCGAGCGGCCACATTACGAAGCCCCCGCTTTGCATATAGGTGAAAAATTGTTCTAAAAGTTCCATCTTATTTTTGCTTGTTGTATTCGTTGATTAGATGCAAAGCCGAGTGTTCCATATGATCTTTGACCCGCTCCGACCATCCGCTTAGAAGATTCCCGATCATTAAAAGGGGAATTGCCACGATAAGCCCTAGTTCCGTCGTAACAAGAGCGATTGAGATACCGCTTGAGAGAAGCTTCGGATCTCCCGTACCGAATTCCGTAATGATGTCAAACGTTGCAATCATCCCCGTCACCGTTCCCAAAAGCCCTAAAAGCGGGGCAACGGCAGCCATAACCAAAATGATAGAACCGAATTTATCGAGGCGTGAACTCTCATGCAGGATAGATTCGGCTACGATATCTTCGATATGCTCGCGGTTACGATCAAGGTTACGCACCGTTGCTTTAAGCAAGCGTGCCGTTGAACCTTTTTTGCTTTTGAGAAAATCAAGCGCTTTTTCTACGCCTCCGTTAAGCAAAGTATCAAGGGTATCTTTTGCCAAAGTGCTTGTAGTGGAACTTGCCGTCAAAAGGAAAAATGAACGTAAAAAAGCAAGGAAAAGACCTAAAACGCCTAAAACCACGATTACCCATCCGATGATTCCTCCCGAATCGATAATATCCATAACGCTTTTTTCGATAACGTCTTCTATCTCTTTGTTTGCATTTTCATAGAGGAAAATATGAAGCGGTACGCTAAAATCGTTTGTAGCTATGGCATGTGCCGTTGCCGCCGATTCAGGTGCATTCCAAACTTTGAGTTTATTGGCACCTGCGGGAACCAAAGCCGAAACCGTAGTATCGGAAATTCCGTAACTAGCAATATTTCCTACAAAGAGAATGCGCCCTTTGATCTCGCTTCCGTCTTTTGCATAGAATGCTCCCTCTTTTAAGGTCACGCTGCTGAGTTTTTCGATTAAAGCGTTTGTCGTTTGAAACATTGTTTTAAGTGCTTCTTGGTATCTTGCTTTATCGACGATAAGTTCGATGCCGTAGGGTTTAAGGGTCGTGATCGCCTGCATAAGAACCGATTCTATGATGGCGGTGTCGTCTACCATCACCTGCGAGTGTTGGTTGATGCGGAAAAGTTCATCGGAGAGTTTTTCGCTTTTTGCATTTTTCTGCAGTACCGTATCTTGGAGCTTTGTTATGTCCGCTTTTGCATTTTGAAGCGTTTTTTCATGCTCATGGCGTAACTCTTTTACACGCTTTTGCAGCATCTCTTTTTGTGCTTTTAAATAAGCAAACTCTTTTGCATACGCGCGCTCAAGATCGGTTTCGTTTGCAAAAAGCGATATACAAAGGGCTAGGGTAAGTAAGAATATTTTTTTCATTAGTTGTTCTCCGTCGCTACGATTGCATTAGGCAGGGTGAAATAGCCGCTGCGAATCTGTTTTTTAAATGCATCGAAAAGGGTGAGTATTTGCTCTTTTTTGCTTTTGCCTACCACCTCTTTATAGCCGTAGCCGCTTCCCTCTTTGACAACGTATCCTACGCTGTTATCGGGAGTCTTAAAAAACATCATCATCGTTCCTACGCGGGCAATCTCTGCCAAACGCTCTTCGCCGCCGAGCGTAATGGTTTGTTTAAATACGCCGTTTTCTTTGGTCATTCGTAGTGCATCCCCGTAAACGTTCCACGCAAGTGCGAGTGCTTTTTGGGGTGTGATAAGGTCGTGTTTGAGCTGGTTTTCTATCGATTCTATATCTAAAAGACGCTCTTTTGTTTTAAAAGGAAGTGCTGCGGCAATATTTTTTGAAATCAATTCAAGTGCGTCAAAAACAAGAGGTTTTAACCCTTCGGAGTTTTTGCCGAGCTCTATGATCTCTTTGCGGACTTTATCAAGCTCTTGTTCGATTTGTTTTATTTTAAGGTCTTCGCGTGCGATAACCGCCTCAAGGTCGTCTTTTTGACGCATAAGAGATTTTATAGAGGCTCTGTAGCTCTCTTTCTCCTGTGTTATCGTATTGTCGAGTGTTTCCACCTCCGCACGAAGTTGCATTAACGATGTCGCCAAGTTTTGTGAATTTGCGCTCAGAGCACTTGTGCCGAGCAAAAAACTAAGAGCGATGCTGTGTGTAAATTTTGGCATGGTCTCCCCGTATTATTTAAGATACGGAAGTTTAGAGGATCGGGGTTACTTGAAAGTTACGTTTAAGTTACAGATCGGTGACAAAGCGGGATGTAGGCGGAGAGTTTCCGCCTACTTGTGAAGAAAGAAAAACAAGTGGATTTTTGATAAATTATTCTGAATCTTTATCAAGACCGTTTAACACCACATCTTTAAAAGCGATAGCTGCTTTTTGTTCTGCAGTCATAACTTTTTTGACATTGAGTGCCGCGTCGGTTCCTTGAGTCGTTACGAAACCGTTAACGAATGTAGGAGCGGTCGTATCGTCTTTGATATAGATACCGCCTTCGTCCGAACCGTTAAATTTATCGATTACGAAGTTAACGATACTTCCTTGTGTCATCGGAGCATCGCCACCGCTTGAAATTTCAAACCCTGCATGTGCAGCTTCTGTTTGTTTTACGTAAACATTCGTAGCCGTACCGCTCCATCCAAAGTCAAGGTCAAACGAGTCATCTTGTGCGTTGATGATTGTTAAATTGCTAAGATTAACCGTACCGCCCCAAATCTCTATACCGTCATCCGATGAGTTTTCAACATGGATATTCTCGATAGTTGTTCCTGAACCTACACCGCAAAGTGAAAGACCGTTAATCTCAACGTCTGTTCCGATTGTAGCTCCGGAGTTAAGGATATGAACATGTTTGAGTGTTCCTGAGTTGTCGGCCGCGATAGAACCGCCAAATGCAAAGTCACCGTCTGTTTCATCTACTTCATAATACGGGTTCGCTTGGTTTGTCGGTGCGTTTCCTAAGATTGTCACACCGCCCCATTGTCCGACATCGGCAGTTGTAGCATCATTAAGTGCTGTCTCAGAAGTAAAGATAATCGGATTTTCTGCCGTACCTTGTGCATTGATTGTTGCACCTTTTAAAACTACCAAGTAGCTATCGGTGCTATCGTTAGCATAAATGATTGTTCCAGGCTCGATTGTAAGGGTTACACCATCCGCAACTTTTACTAAACCGCTTAAGAGATATTTATTTCCGCTCGTAAGAGTAGTATCCGCACTAATCGTTCCTGTTAAAACATCTGTTACCGCCGTTTTTGTAGCTGCCAATGTAGCTATCGCCGCTTGATCTAGGGAAGCAACAAATGTGCTTGTAGCACTATTGGCAACATGTTTAGCTTGTCCGTCTGTACTTCCTGCACCACTATATTTTACATTAGCATTTAACACCACATCTTTAAAAGCGATAGCTGCTTTTTGTTCTGCAGTCATAACTTTTTTGACATTGAGTGCCGCGTCGGTTCCTTGAGTCGTTACGAAACCGTTAACGAATGTAGGAGCGGTCGTATCGTCTTTGATATAGATACCGCCTTCGTCCGAACCGTTAAATTTATCGATTACGAAGTTAACGATACTTCCTTGTGTCATCGGAGCATCGCCACCGCTTGAAATTTCAAACCCTGCATGTGCAGCTTCTGTTTGTTTTACGTAAACATTCGTAGCCGTACCGCTCCATCCAAAGTCAAGGTCAAACGAGTCATCTTGTGCGTTGATGATTGTTAAATTGCTAAGATTAACCGTACCGCCCCAAATCTCTATACCGTCATCCGATGAGTTTTCAACATGGATATTCTCGATAGTTGTTCCTGAACCTACACCGCAAAGTGAAAGACCGTTAATCTCAACGTCTGTTCCGATTGTAGCTCCGGAGTTAAGGATATGAACATGTTTGAGTGTTCCTGAGTTGTCGGCCGCGATAGAACCGCCAAATGCAAAGTCACCGTCTGTTTCATCTACTTCATAATACGGGTTCGCTTGGTTTGTCGGTGCGTTTCCTAAGATTGTCACACCGCCCCATTGTCCGACATCGGCAGTTGTAGCATCATTAAGTGCTGTCTCAGAAGTAAAGATAATCGGATTTTCTGCCGTACCTTGTGCATTGATTGTTGCACCTTTTAAAACTACCAAGTAGCTATCGGTGCTATCGTTAGCATAAATGATTGTTCCAGGCTCGATTGTAAGGGTTACACCATCCGCAACTTTTACTAAACCGCTTAAGAGATATTTATTTCCGCTCGTAAGAGTAGTATCCGCACTAATCGTTCCTGTTAAAACATCTGTTACCGCCGTTTTTGTAGCTGCCAATGTAGCTATCGCCGCTTGATCTAGGGAAGACGGTGTTGCTTTAGAAGTTGTCGGAAGTGTAGCACTCCCGTCATTTGCCAAATAACGTGTTAACGCATCACTCGCACCGCTCCCTGATATTTCATCAGCAACGGAATAAGTAGTTGTATTCGTATCCGGTGTAGTTGGTGTAGTTGGTGTAGTTGGTGTAGTTGGTGTAGTTGGTGTAGTTGGTGTAGTTGGTGTAGAATCTCCACCGCCACCGCCGCCACAACCTGTGAACGCCATAACTAATGTTGCTGCCAATGTACTAAGCACTATTTTTTTTGTCGCTGTCATTTTTATACTCCATGAACTTAAAATTTCGGCGCAGTATAAAAAAGGTTTATTACCCTTTTATCTCCCATCGGTGACAAAAGAGTTACAAAAAAATGTGACGTTAACGCTTCTTTGTTATCCCAAACCGCAGGCTTCGGACGGTGTAGTCGCTCACCACGGCACCTTTGCGCATCGTGAGGATGTGGGTGATTGCATCGGCGATGTCACATGCCAAGAGCTTTTCCTCTTCCGCCTCGCTCACCCCAAAACGCAACGCTTCGTAAAAATCGGTCTGGGTCATGTCGGGGTTGATGTTGGTGACGCTTAAGCCACTTTTTCGCGTCTCCT
>Ga0265295_1006726_pt1 | contig 13725 bp, 22 predicted proteins | sample Munlansysbiofilm_FD_192503 | JGI IMG/M metagenome (GOLD analysis project Ga0265295, IMG submission 192503) | Leachate microbial communities from a municipal landfill in Southern Ontario, Canada - Methane capture system biofilm | ecosystem: Engineered > Solid waste > Landfill > Unclassified ... | reverse complement strand
AAATAATGAAAGTATCTTTAGAGAGGTCTATAGGAATTCCAACTATTCCATATGCCCCTGTAAAGGTTGTTGTGGCCATTGAGGGGGAAGTTAATTCCCCTTCAGAGGTCGAAAGCCTTTCTAAAAAACTGGACGCAATTATGGCTATTGAAGTTATTAAAACACTAGATGAATCTGTAACCATTAATGAAATTGGCTATAAGAAGTATCTTGAAAACATGAAAAATATGTATAATGAAATTCTTAATGATTTAGAGGAGTAATATGGAAGTAACTTTAATTGGGTATACTGTACCAAACTTCACACAGACATATTCTGAAGATGACAATCCAAACAAACTAATTTATACTGCATTAGCACAATGTTACAATAATTCTTTTAATCCAAGAGATGATAAATATCCAGAAAATTTAACAATGGAAAAAATTATTTCTCATGTTGTTAAATCTGGTCATACATCTGTTATTGAACATGTAAAGCTAAATTTTCTTATTGAAAATGTAAGTAGAGCATTAACACATCAACTTGTTAGACATAGAATTGCTTCATATAGTCAAAAATCTCAAAGATATACAGATGGAAGTGATTTTACATATGTTGTTCCACCATCCATTTCTAAAAATGCTTTTAATAACGAAGCCTTTGAACTTTTGATGGAAGAAATAATGTCAGTTTATAAAGGCTTTGTTGATGGTGGGGTTCCCCATGAAGATGCAAGATTCATTCTCCCTAATGCATGTACTACAAACATTGTTGTTTCCATGAACTTTAGATCATTAGGAGATTTTTTTGCAAAAAGAATGTGTCAAAGGGCACAATGGGAAATTAGAGAGTTGGCAAATAAAATGTCAACAATTTGTAGAGAATTTGCCCCAACAATCTTTAAAGACAATAAGCTTGGGTTCGCAAGTTGTATCCAAAATGGTTTTTGTAAAGAAGAAAAGTCTTGTGGTATGATGCCCAAACTTACAGACCTTAAAAACGCATATAAGATTCTTGAAAATCGTAAAAAAGAAATGGAGGAATTTTTTAATAATGAAATTTTGTAAGGTAAGAGACGTTAGATCACCACTAAGAGCACATAGCAACGATGCTGGTATTGATTTTTATATTCCTAAGTATTCTGAAGAGTTTAAAGTCAAGTTAAAAGAATTAAATCCTAGACTATGGATTGATGATAAGGGAATTGAGATTGCTTCTGGTGAGAAAATTATTATTCCCTCTGGTATTAAGGTTAAAGTTCCTGAAGGATATGCTCTTATTGCATATGATAAGTCTGGTGTTGCAACAAAGAAAGGACTTTTACTTTTGGCCAAAGTTGTAGATGAATCTTATCTTGGTGAAGTTATTATAACCATGGTAAATACCTCTAAAGACTTATCAATTTTAGATTATGATAGTAAGCTTATTCAGATGATTCTTATTCCAATGTTTTATGATACAACAGAAGAAATTTCTATTGATGAATATGAAAAATTTTCTTCTGCTCGTGGGGATGGTGGGTTTGGTTCAACCAACTAACTAAATTTTTTCTTGGAAGTATAAATAACTTATATGGTTAAGGCTTCCAAGAAAAATAAGATTTGTTTAAAAAAGCTTGACAAGACTTTTATCTTCCAATAAAAGGAGGTTAAACAAATCAAAACAAAAGGATGAATTATGAACTTCTATACTTACCTTAATGAGGGCCACGCCCCATTGTTTGATGAACCAGTTCAAGGAATTCGTGTTTACTGGAATACTGGTGCTGGTGGAGATGATCACACTATTGAAAGCAGATTAAGCAGAGCAAAGATTGATAAGGATGAATTCTTTAAGAATATTAAAAAGTTCATTACAAACATTCGAAAGAAGAATCTTCACTATGGAACATATGGTGTAATCTTTAAAAGTTTTAAAATCATTGCAATATACTCAAGAAACAGAATTTTTATATCTACTATTCTAACCAAAGATATGTCAGTTTCAAGAACTGACTTTATTGAAAAGATTCTTGAGCATTTTAAAAACCTTTCTGACTATACTTTTGAGAATAATTCATGTACTGTAGTTAAACTACTTAATGAATCTGTTCTTGTAGAGAGAAGCCCAGAAGGTGAAGCAACTATTTACGGTGATGGTAGATCCTTTTTTGATATCATCGAAATTGAATAAATAAGTTCAAAAGAAACTTGTTGACAAAAGGGATTCCCTAAGTTAGAATCAAATCTAAATTACGGAATCCCTTAACATTTAGTGAGGTTTAAATGAGTGATAATTTTAAAGTATTGAGTGATATTGAACATGTTCTTCAAGTTAGCTCAAGATATATTGGTTCTATTAAGAACACAAAGATTCAAGAATATGTTTTTGAAAACGATTGCTTTGTAGAGAAGGAACTTTTTCTAAATTTTGGCTTTATGAAAATCTTTCAAGAGATTCTTGATAATGCCGTAGATGTTCATGTTAAGAACAAAACCCCAAATGCAAAAATTTGGGTTAAGATGGATAAGAAGGGGTTTTATGTTAAAGATAATGGAAGTGGTATCCCTATTAGAAAATATGAAAATGATATGTGGGTTCCTGAGCTTGCATGGACACAACTTAGGGCAGGAACAAACTTCAATGTTGATACATCTATTGGGATGCACGGAGAAGGATCAAGTCTAACAAACATCTTTTCCAAAGAGTTTATAGGGACAACTGCGAGTGAAGGAAAGAAGTTTATCATTACATGTAAAAACAATCTTTCAACCAAAGATATAAAAATTAAAAACTATACTGGGGAATCTTTCACACAGGTTGATGTTATACCAGACTTTAAAAGATTTGGTATGGATGAATTCACGCAAGACCATATGGATTTCTTAGCAAAGAGAATCATTGATATTGCTTTTTGTTATGAGGATATAACATTCAATCTTAATGGTAAGAATGTTAAAACAAATTCTTTCAAGTCCTATGTAAACATGTATTCTAAAGACAATCTTTCTTTTGATTATGGGAATCTAAAGTTTGCACTGATTCCTTCTGAAGAATTTAAACATATGTCTTTTGTTAATGGAATTTATACTTTTGGTGGTGGAACACATGTTGATACTCTTTCTCTTTCCATTACCAAAGAACTATCAGATATGTTTAAGAAAAAGTATAAATCGATTGTTCCTTCGAATTTTTCCAACAAGATGTTTCTTGTTTGTTTTTTTAATAATTTCAAAAGTCCCAAATTCAATTCACAAACAAAAGAGAATTTGGTTAATGAAAAATCTGACCTTAACCCATTTTTTAAGGAAGTTGACTTTACAGACGTAGGGAAAAAGATTAAAAAGTTTGATCCTTACATTGAAGAGGTTCTTGAATCTTTTAAACTTAAAGAAGAACTGAAAAGAAGGAAAGAATTAAAGTCTACTGAAAAGAAAGCCATTAAGAAAAAGATTGCGAAGCTCATTGATGCCAATGTTCAAGATAGAAAAAAGGCTGTTCTTTTTCTTGCTGAAGGAAATTCAGCTTTGAGTACATTCATAGAAGTAAGAGAACAATATGAAGGTGGATATCCATTAAGAGGTAAAGTTATTTCCCCTCAAGATACCCCTATTACAAAACTCATGCAGAACACAGAGATTCAAGACATTTTAGCCGCACTAAATCTTAAACTTTCTGATAAGTCCATTGATGATATGAACTTTGGGAAGATTGTTATTATGTCAGATGCTGATGAAGATGGTAACTCCATTGCTTGTACACTTATAAATCTTTTTTATACTTTCTGGCCAGATATTATTAAGAAGGGTAAACTACTTAAAGCTATTTCCCCTTTGATTATTGCTAAAAACAAGAAAACAAAGGAAGTTAAAAAATTCTTTACTTTGAATGACTATAAGAATGATGTGGATTTTGAAAACTATGAAGTGTTGGAGCATAACAAGGGCCTGGGTTCCTTGTCAAAATCCGCTTATAGGGAGATGATGAGTACGTTGGTAACAGTAGAAGAAGATGAAACATCAAGAGAAATTTTAGATATGGCATTTGGAAAAGATTCACAACCACGAAAAGAATGGTTGCTTTCAAATTAGTTTACTTCCTATCAAAAAATGTGTAAGGTGGGTTTATGAAAAAAACGATCACAGATTTTATTAATGATGAATATAAAAACTATTCAAAGTATGTAATGTATAATAGGGCAATCCCCCATGTCATTGATTCCTTCAAAATGGTTCAAAGAAAGATTTTCTTTCTCATTAAGGATCAAAAGGATTTTATCAAAACAGCGTCATTGGCTGGTAATTTGATTTCTAAGGCAGGTTACAACCATGGGGATACATCGGCTGGTTCTGCTGCTTCCCTCATGGCACAGAGCTTTGTAGGGGCAAATAACGTACCTCTCCTTGATTCGAAAGGTTCTTTTGGGAATAGATTTATTACTGAACCTTCAGCAACAAGATATACTTATGTTAAGGCATCTAAGTATATTCCCTATATTTACAAGGATTTTGATCTTTGCCCAGAGAACCTTGATCCTGAGAACCCGGAACCTTTATACTATCTTCCAATCATCCCAACAGTTTTGCTTAACGGAATCAGGGGCATTGCCGTAGGTTTTGCTTGTGATATTCCAAGCTTCAATATTAAAGAGTTGATTGATAATTGTCTTAATGTCCTTAAGGGTAAAAAAGTAAAACCCATTCTACCTTATTGGTATGGATATAAAGGAACAATTGAAAACGATAGTGAAGGAAATCTTGTCCAATATGGGATCTTTAAAAAATTAACAGAAACAAAGATTCAAATTTTAGAAGTCCCAACTTGTTATGATCGTGAAAAGTATATCACACATTTAAACAACCTAATAGATAAGAACATTATTTCATCTTTTACTGAATCTTCAAAAGATGACTGGAACATTATCATTACACTACCCAAAAAGTCCGTAGTATGGAATGATCCTATTAAACATCTTAAACTATATAACAATATAAACTATAATCTTACTTGTATAGATGAGAACTACAATCTTAAGATTTTTGAAAATCCAGAAGATATAATTGAATATTTTGTAAAGTTTAGAGTTGAAGTAGTTGAACAACGACGATTGAAAAAAATCAAAGAGTATATTGACCTTATAAAGTTCAATATGGATAAGATTAGATTTATTAAAGCCGCAATGGATTATGATTTTAAGAACAAAACAAAAGATATTATATGGAAAGATTTTAGTAAGGATTTTGATAAAGAAAATCTTGAAAAGTTCCTAAAAATGTCTATTTCTTCCATAAATAAAGATACGATGGAAGAAATCAAACAAAAGGTTATGGAGTACTTGGAATTGAAAAAGTATTTCGAAAACATAACCAAAGAAGATCTTTACATTAAGGATCTTGAAGAATTGAAAAAACTTTGTAAAAAGGAGAAATTGTAATGGGACAATGTGTTAAATGTAAAGAGTTTATTCCACCTGACTTTATGATGGAAGATAAGAAGTGTGCTTTTTGTACTAGAGAACAGAATGTTTTATTTGGTCCTAACGGTGAAGCATATTCCAAACATGATGTTATTTTAGATTATAAACAACTTCTTAGTGAACTAAAAGATGCTGAATCTATTAAAGAAGCTCATCTTTTATCAGTTCTTAAAAGGGAAGGTTTGAGATAATGGCCAAAAAGATCAATGTGAAACCCCAAGGCAGGTTTATGTTTCATACATGGGGGGCAGACACAGGGGGCTGTGGAATCATTAGAACATGGATTCCTTCTATATTAATGACCAGTTTTAGATATAAGGCGGCAAATTTTCTTTCCACTTATAACTATTCCTATGTTTCTGATTCCCATTTTTATGATAATATGTTTTTTGTTAAGTTTCAAAGACCTGCTGAAGAATCCCATGTAAAGATGATTAAGGATTTGAAATTTAGGATTAGGCAAGCACCAGTTGTTATAGACTATGATGATTATGTTTTTGACATTCCAGAAATTAACATAGCATCATCTTATTATACAGAAAGGGCAAAATATATTGAAGAAGCTCTTTCTATAGTTGATGGTATCACTGTTTCTACCGACTTTTTGAGAAACAAGTTATTGAAGTATAATTCAAACATTTCAATTGTTCCAAACTATCTTCCTAAATTTCTATGGAAGGGACCAGATTTTGACTGGCGGCCTATGAATGAAAAACCGAAAATTCTTTATCCAGGATCAAGTACACATTTCAATCAAAAAGGATCTGGTGGTGATTTTGAAAGCGAACTTATCGATTACATTAAATCAACTACAGACAAGTATGAATGGCATTTCATTGGTGGCTATCCTTATGATCTAAAAGAAAATAAGGACGTTTTTATCCATCCTTGGAAATCTTATTTTGAATACCCAGACTTCATTAAATCATTGAATGTTGATTTGGCAATTGCTCCACTAGAAGTAAATGATTTTAACAAATCTAAATCCAATATCAAGTTTCAAGAGTATGTTGCTTCTGGTATTTGTGGGATCTTTCAAGATATCGAACCATATAAAAATGCTCAGTTAAAGGCCAAGAGTGCCAAAGAATTTATTGACCTTATTGAGTTTTACGCATATAGACCAAAGAAGCAATATGATATGTGGTTGAAAGATTATGAAACTTTGAAGAATGATTTATTTTTTGAAGGCAATGAACTAAAATGGTTCAATAGACATCTAAAACTTTTTAATCGGGAGATTAAGTAAAATGCCTGGAATTGTAAGACTTGGGGATGTGTGTTCTGGTCATGATTGTTGACCATCAAGACCAAATGATGAAGCAAGTACAGATGTATTTGTCAATAATTTAGGAGTGCATAGGTTAGGGGATCATTGGGTAACACATACTTGTGAATCTTCTCATGATGGTGTTGCTTCAACTTCAAGTCTTACAGTTTTTTGTAATTCAAAAGGTGTTTGTAGAATTGGTGATTTAGTTAGTTGTGGCTCTACAATGGTAGAAGGTAGTGCAGATACATTTGCAGGAGATTAAATGACTAGAAAAGAATATAGTGAACTTTCCGTAACAGAAAGGACAGAACTTGTTAAAAAAATGGATAGGATAAATTTAGCTTTAGTTGATATTATTGATGATATAGTCAATATCGACGAAAACACTATTGGCATTAAACTTGCTAAAAACATAGTTGTTTACAATGAGGGCAGTTGTGTTACAATCAACAAAGGTTATTCGGTCCAAGTGGCAAAAGAAATCCATCTAAATCCTTCTAAAACTGATGATGAAATTTTAAAAATGTTAACCCCCAATAAGGAGTAAAAATGTCTCATGAAATTTGGTGTTTCAAGTATGCACCTAAAACGCTTGATGAAATGATTCTTTCTGATGAGATGAGAGAAACATTAAAGAAGGTTATTATTGAATGCCCAAATGTTCTATTGGTAGGAAAGCCAGGAACAGGTAAGGGCACATTCATGGATATTCTTCTTAGGACAACAGAATATGATTTTATGAAGCTTAATGCTTCTGATGAGAATTCTATTGATGTTGTGAGGGATAAAGTTAAATCATTTGCTACTTCTTTGGGTATTACAGATAAGAAAGTTGTATATCTTAATGAGTCTGATCACCTTTCTTTTCAAGCGCAGGCTGGACTAAGGGATATGCAAGAGTCAGTTCAAAAGAATTGTAGATTCTTTTTCCTTGCCAATTACCCACAAAAGATCATTGATCCTATCAAATCACGTTGTCAAACAATTACTTTAAATGATCCACCTAAAGATCAACTTCTTAAGTTTTGTTTCAAGATCCTAAAAGAAGAAAACATAGAAGTTAAAAATAAGTCTGGAGTAGTTGAGATTATTAAAGCTCATTACCCAGATATCAGACAAATTGTTAATACTTTACAACTTAATTGTAACAATGGTGTTTTTGATACTGTAAAAATTTCAACCACTTCTGAAGTTTTTGAAACCATTTTTAAGAACATGAAAGACAAAGATGTTGATGGAATTCGAAAAATTCTAAGAACTGAAAGCGTTGATTATAATGAACTATATAACTTTCTTTATGAAAAGGCACCAGAAAGCAAAAGCCCTGGAGATTTTATAATTTCCATTGGTGAATATATGTATAGGGATTCTTTTGTTGCTATCAAGGAAATTAACTTCATGGCGTTCTTCTTTGAAATGATGAAGAAAGGAGTAATCTAATGATTTATCCAATACATCTTCATTTACGTGATGACTATAATACAGAATTTGAAATGGTAACTAAACTATATCTTGAATACATTCCTAGAGAATATGAAAACATTAGTTTCAATGGTGTTGAATATGAAGTTGAAAAAATTCTATATAATATTGTTACTGAGGAAAGAATGGAAGTTCTAACAAATATAAATCTTTATTGTACAAAAATAGAACTATAGTATGGAAGAAAAACAAACTATCTTTGATTTTCTTAATTCTATCAATGAAAAGAAAAGAATTGAGATCAACAAAAAAGACTTCTCTGGATATATGGTAAGTCTTTGGTTAAGTCATGCTCAAGATTGTATAGACGTTGTAAATGATATAAATCCTTATATTTTTAACACACCAGAAAAATATATCTATGAGTATTATTTTGATAAAATTTCTAAAAAGAAGAGGTTTATTAAGTATACGAAGAAAGACAAAATCAAAGAAAACAAGGAACTAGAGGCTTTTAAGGAATCTAAAAACCTATCTAAAAAAGAAGCTCAAAAATTTGCAAAGCTTTTTTAGTTTACTTCTCATCAAAAAATGTGTATGTTTATAAAAATTGTTCGAAGGAGAAAATATGTTAGTTAATGTAAAGAATTTTAATAATCTTCTAAGGAAGGCAACACTCAACTATTCTATCAATTCATTTCATTGTGAAATCACACCTGAAAGAATTACATCAAGAATGATTAAACCTTCCAAGGATGCAATTGTTTGTTTAGATCTTCCTAATGATACTTTTAAAGAAAATAATGAAACACTTTCTTTTAACTTTATCGAACCAAACAGTTCAATCGTTCCTTATCTAAATCTTATTGATTCTGAAAATGTTGATTTCATTGTAAGGAATGAAAAGATCATTGTGAAGGATGGAAAACAGAAGTCAAACCTTTTCTTCTGTGAACCCGAAATTCCTTCAAAGTTTGGTGCATCAGAACCAAAAGGAAAATTTGATCCTTTTATTACTATCGATGTGGATGAAGATTTTCTTGATTCTTTTAATAAGATTAAGAAAATCGGAAACAAGTTTGGCAAAGTGTATTTCTCTAATAGTGATAAAATGTTTAAAATGGAGACTACAGATAAGAAAAACAAGTTTTCAAATGGTCTAAGTTTTGACATTAAGGAAACAAATATCAAGGATAACATTTCAATTTGTTTTGATTTTACAAATTTTATAAATATGTTTTCAGTTCTTGATAATGATGTTTCATATGCTCTTTCTTTCATCTACATTAAAGAGAAAGAAATGGGCCTAATGTCTTGTACCAGAAAGAACGAAGAAACAGATGTGATTGAAAGATATTATCTTATGTCGAAAATGGAAATTTAGGGGGAATAATGAAAGTTGTTAGAATTGAGTATATGTTAGGGGAAAACAATTGGAAGTGTTGTATTTTGGCAAAGGATGTTGCAGATGGAATTAAATTTCTAGAGGGATATTTGAAGGCAGAATTTAGGGTAACTTCAACAGAAGAAGTTTGTGAAGTCCATGGGGTTTCAACGAACATTCTTTCATTGTTTGGAAAAACAGAAGTTAAAAAAGAAGAAACAAAGAAAACAGAAATTGGAAAGAGGGGTCCAGGAAGACCACCAAAGAAATAGTGAAAGGGGAGCTAAATACTCCCCTTTTTTCTTATGTCCAAAGGCTTGTTTGTTCTTCGCAAGCAAGTCTAAGAGCTTGCTTCAATTGCTCTTTAGTTGCTTGAATCTGTGTATTATCAGCAAGAACCCATAAAGTAGTTTCGTTATCTTCCATAGCAACAATAGCTTTAGCCATACGTGTCTGAGATGTTTCGTCACCATCAAAAACCATGTTGTCTACTGTTACTTTGATATTTGCTACATTGGTTTCGCGGTCTTGTTTGAAATCTTCTCTTGCTTTTGCTTCATTTAAAGCGGTTAGCTTATCTTTGTTTATTGTAATTTTCATTTCTTATGCTCCATATCCATCTGGATTACTGAAGTCTACTATCCATGTTTCTTGTGGTTCTGTAGGAAGTTCTGTGTGTTCCACAATAAAAAATGGAACACCTGTTGGAACATCTTTTAGTGCTGTTTCTTCTACAGAAAGAACACCAGAAGGAGCCATGACCGCTATCGAATTTTCTATTGGGTATATAATTACTTTCATATTCTTTTAGTCCTTTTTAACGGAAGATTGAAACGGCTACCATTTTGTGGTTTTCTGCCCCAGTTCCATCCAAATATGTTCCTATATCGCACGAATTAGGTGTTTGTGACCCTATAGCTACGGACCTGTTGTTTTCGCTAGTAGCATTACCACTAAATAGACGAGATTGTGTTGCTATTGCTGAATAACTAGCATCCTCCATGGGCGTCTCAAAATTGACCGTATAGTTGCCAATAGCATTCCTCACCACACTACTAACATTCCCAGAAGCTCTAATAGTAGGTGGTGTAGTGGTTCCATCAAAGTTCACCCAACACTTACATTTGTAATTCTCTGTCCCATCAACATTTTTCCATGTATTAGAAACTAACTCGCTTGTTAACAAGCTTCCTTGTGCTTCCAAACTATTGTCATTATTAATTTTTAATACTGTTTGAACACCATTCAATATCTCTGCACTACCATCTGAATTAGCTTTTAAACTTATTGGCATTTTATACCACCTCTGGGAATGGATATCTTGCTTTTATTTCAACAACCTTTTCCATCCATTTAGTATAGTCTGGATCTGTTCCATTTTTCATAGCATCATATTCTGCTTCTATTTTTAACGGATCAGATTCTTTAATATATGCTTGTGAGCGATTTGAAAGAACTTCTTGTCTTTTCATTTCGTTTAGCTTATCTTTGTTTATTGTAATTTTCATTCCTTATGCTCCATAACCATCTGGATCTGTAAAGTCTACTTCCCACGTTTCTTGTGGTTCTGTGGGAAGATCTATGTGTTCTACTATAAAAAATGGAACACCTGTTGGAACGTCCTTCTTTGCTGTTTCTTCTGTGGAAAGAGCACCAGAAGGAGCCATAACCGCTATTGAATTGTCTATTGGATATATAATTACTTTCATGTTTTTGGTTCCTTATCTATGAACTGTTACAGAGATGTCAATAGATTCGTATGCAGCGTCGTTACTAGTTCTAGCCCCAACCCGCACAGAGGAAGTGTTCCTTCCCACATCTATTACCACGCCAGGATGGCGCGTCGAGGTTACAATTGTTGCGTAATTTACGTCTGGCATAGCCTCCGTAAAATTCACAGTATATTCCCCAGTGCCGTTCCTCACCACACTACTAACATTCCCAGAAGCTCTAATAGTAGGTGGTGTAGTGGTTCCATCAAAGTTTACCCAAGAGCGGCATTTATAATTTTCTGTTCCATCAACATTTTTCCAAGTGTCTGCAATTAATTCTGTGGTTTCGACCCCACCAGGAATATCAACTTTACCTAATTCAGTAGAATCTAGGATTCTATCTACTTTTATAATACTTGCCATGATAATTAGAACTCCCAAGAGATGTTGATTGTACCAGCGTCAAACTGGTCTGTGCCATTTACTGTGGTGAGCCTTACCATATCCAACACCCCGGAAAGTTCTTTGGAACCTGATAGTAGCCACAGGACCATGGAGTAATCAGAACCAAGCGCCCCGACACACACCCACACGTTATTGCCACGCAGTGTAAGGGTAATTGACCCATTGAGTGTTGTTGGAGATGACCAGTTACCTGTGCTTACTCCAATCAGGAAACCAGAACTCATAAGGGCAGATGCCACTGTGGTCACGATGACGGAGTTTGTCCCTTTATATCCGGTTGTTCTAACGGCCCCATCACCTATTTGTAGTTGTGGTGGACTACTACCATTCGTACTAACCCCATCAAACATCACCGTAACTCTTTTAACATCTTCTGGAACATCAAAATCAACTACTGTACCACTTGCGGCCTTTGCTTCACCTAAATTAATAGTAGTTAGCGCAGTAATCTTTCCATATAATTCTGTATCAACATCTGAAATTCCGACAGTACCATCTTGTACTTTATCTATTCCAAGTCCACCTTGTATTTTAGTAGGCATTTAAATTTCTCCTTGTGTAACTTGTGTAACCATTATATCACTGTCCAACAGCTAGTGTCTGGAATTTCAATAGTTACACCATCTGCAACAGTAATTGGCCCAACAGTCATTGCATTATGACCAGCAGTAATTGCATGACTATAATCGATAACTGCTTTAGTTTCGTAAAATGAACTTTGAACACCTCTTGCAAACAGGACCGGTCTTGTGCCTGTTGAATCTGCAATTTCGTCTACGTTTAATATTCCAGCCATTTATATTTCTCCTTTAACGAGAGCCTTACCTGTCTTTATGTCAACGGTTGTAATCATGTGTAACCTCTTTAGAACTCCCATGAGATATTGATTGTGCCTGCGTCGAACTGGTCAGTACCATTTTGATTTATGATTCTCAGTCTATCAAGCGTTCCGGTTAGTAGCACTGTACCACTAGACACAGCAGACGCCGCCACGTCAGATAATGACATACTGCTAGCAATAGCCCACCTGTTATTTCCAACATAACTAAGTATGGCAGAACCATTCCTAGTGTTTGATACACCTGTAAATGAGTCCAACCTAAATCCGTTTGTGTGTAATACACCTGTGAATGTTGACGAACCACCATGTACGCTACCATTATATCCTGAGTCAATATAAGTACCAGATCCAAGTTGAACCATTGGCGGCGAACTTCCATTAGTGCTGACCCCATTAAACATCACTGTAATCCGCTTGACTCCTTCAGGTATCCCAACGAAATCCACAGCAGTACCAGAAGCAACTACACTCACACCAAGGTTAATGTTCTCATCCTTACGCATCTTCTCGCTTTCGAGCCTACTAATCTCATTCACCACCTCAACAGCATTCAGCACATTAGGATCACTAATGACATCATAAGCCTTGATGCATGGAAGCATTGTGAGTGCTTTGGGGCGGTTTTCATCAGCAGTAGGGACAACGAGGGATGCATCAAACCCGTAGCGGTCCTCCCTGTTTCCAGTACCATCACCGAGATTACCAGCGTCCAACTTGGAGATATAAAAAGCTCCAGTACCCGGCTTATTACTAACGCCACCCACAAATGTACCCACAATGTTCCGAATGGCATCCTCTTCCACTAAACCAACAGCTCTACTACCAGACTTACCACGAATGAACCTGTCGTCTACTTTAGGAACACGGAACGTAGTTGATCCATCGCCGGGAGAGTACTGGCCAAAAGTCCAACTTGCATCGTCAACAGAGATGTTTCCACTGGTCTGTGCAAATGCCCACAAGTCAGGGAAGGCTGCTCTACTTCTTAATTGCCCATCTGCAACAACAAAAGCTTCTGGAGCACTTGCACCAGTAAACCACATAAAAGAACCAATAGGCAATTTAACTTGCTCCATAGTACTTAATGTGCCGTCTACGTCAGGCAACACCAAATTTCTATTTAGGTTAGTTGCAGGTGCTCGTAACGTAAATGTTCCGGTTCCTGCATCATTTCCTTGTAATGCTAATTT
>Ga0265295_1006723_pt1 | contig 13740 bp, 11 predicted proteins | sample Munlansysbiofilm_FD_192503 | JGI IMG/M metagenome (GOLD analysis project Ga0265295, IMG submission 192503) | Leachate microbial communities from a municipal landfill in Southern Ontario, Canada - Methane capture system biofilm | ecosystem: Engineered > Solid waste > Landfill > Unclassified ... | reverse complement strand
CAGAAACATGACTAACTCCTAAATAACGGCCAATTGAACGAAATCCTAGTCCTTCAAGATAAAGTTGTAAAGCCTGTCGTTTAACAGAATCGGGGCTGGCAGTTGATTTTAGCTGCACTGAATAGTTATATCCGCAATCATGACATTTGTAGCGCTGGCGGCCAGCAGCCATACCATTCTTTTTGTGACTGGAACTCTTACATTTTGGGCAGTTCATAAAGAATATACGTGCTTATCATATATAACTACCATTTATTAACAATGCCAAAATAAATATCACAATCAACATATTTTTTGATATTTAGCATCTGTAGCACTATTACTTTATTTTATTTTAACGTTTTTGGTTAAATGTTTTATCGATGATGCCAATTCAGTTGTGAGAACTTTTGATGAAATAATGGCTCTGTAGAAATCCTTCATTTTAATAAAATTCAATGAGTGTAATTAATTATTTGAACATTTTCACCAAGTTTATTTTTTATGGATTCCTCAATTATTACTGCATGTGGACAAGGAAAACCAATAGGGTTTCCTCTAGTGATACAGGACGCAAGTACTATAGTATCGGCACCTCTTTTAACCATTTCTTTGGCTCTGGTTACAACTTTTTTGCCAGGACAACCTCCACAAGAAACCATGCCTATTATTTCAATGTTTTCTTTAATGCCTTCAAAAGCACATTTCTTTTCTCTTATTATTTTAAAATCCATAGTTCCAGGACACATATCTTCTGTTTGTCTACATCGAATTATTCCAATTTTCAAAACAAAGCACCACCTTTCATTTGTATAAATATTCTAACTTAGTGAACTACTCCTCCCTGCCTGCTTTCAGCATTCGAGGAAGGGGACTTCTGCTTCAGATGTTAAATTCCTGTAATCACATGATATACAATAAATATTCTATTTAATCTTAGCCCCCTTACATCATTTGAGGATTTCTACAGAGCCGCAATTTATAAACCGAAACCTCCAAATAAAAGAAAAACTTCCAACAGCATTTTGAAAAACGCCATTTTTTAAAAACCATCTCGGTTTTACTGTAAGCCTGCAAAGGTGAAGGAAGATTTCTTCCTACTATAACAACTAATCGGAATTCTCGCAAGTACTTTTTTCACAAATATTTACAATAATGGCAACCAGCAAATAAACCCATAAACAAGAAACTACAATCGTAGTTAGGATAAATGGGACATTGCTAGTGTTGCATCACACTTAATATGACGTGATATTTATTACCAATAACACTTTATTTTCTTATATCTCACATTCCGCAGGTATAATTCCATTTTGAACAATTTTGCATGATAGCGTTTTTCAAACATAATTAATATCAATCTTATTTTTATATATTCAGGAAAAGCTTGTTTTGGTTGCATTCTTATTGAACAAGCAGAACATATTTTCCAGAGCATATAATCAAAATCATTACCAAGCAAAATGATGAACTTTTATTGTCGACCTGCGGAATGTGAGTTATATACAAAGGAAATACATTATTACACTTAGCACAGATGAAAGAAATGAATTAGAGTCAATAACTTCTAAAGGTAAGCACAAATCACAAAAGTACCAGAATGCCTTGATTTTGTTAAACTGTGATGAAAGTGAATACAAAAAAAAGAAATATACCAATGAAATAATATCAGGTATTCTTAATATTAGCATGAGAAAAATTGACCATGTGAAAAAGAGGTTTGTTGAAGATGGACTCGAAATCACATTAAATGGAATAGAAAGTGAAAGGGTCTATGAAAAGAAATTGATGGTGATCTTGAAGCACATATTATTGCACTTAGCTGTTCTGATCCATCAAAAGGTCATAGTCAGTGGTCATTGCGATTATTAGCTGACAAAGCAGTAGAATTAGAATACATCGACAGCATTTCCTATGAATCAATAAGACGCGTTTTAAAAAAACGAACTTAAGCCGTGGAAAAAAATTGGTTGGGTAATCCCTCCAGAACAAAACAGCTCTTTTGTAGCTCAGATGGAAATGGTATTAGATGTCTACAAACGTAACTATTCTGCTTCTAATCCTGTTATTTGTATGGATGAATCCCCTAAGCAACTGATATCTGAAACCAGAACTAATATCCCTGCATCTTCTGGAAAAGTTGTCAAGTACGATTATGAATATCGCCGGGTTGGTGTTTGTAACATATTCATGGCTTGTGAATCCTTAACAGGAAAAAGAATGGTAGAAATAACTGAACGCAAAACAAAAAAGGATTGGGCTAAGTTTATAGAAAAGATTGCGATACTCTATGATTCTGCAAAAAGGATTACTCTGGTTATGGACAACTATAATACCCATACACATGGATAATTTTATGAGGTTTTTCCTCCTGAAAAAGCTAAAAAACTTCTTGATAGATTCGAATTGATCTTTACTCGGAAACATGGAAGTTGGCTTAATATGGCAGAGATCGAGTTAAACGTCTTTAACAAACAATGTTTAAATCGTAGAATCGGCGATAAACAAATCCTTATCGATGAAATTAAAGCCTGGGAATCTTATAGAAATAATCTGAACAGTAAAATAAATTGGCAATTCACAACATCAGATGCAAGAGTTAAACTAAAAAGACTTTATCCGACGATAGAGGTGTGACGGGACACTAGTTCTAAACGTTAAATATTCGACATATTTTTCTGTTCCAAAGGTTCTTGCTACAAAAATCGTAAGAAAGAAATTAGCAACATTTGGTAAACTTAAACCAACTAGCAAAACAACAAAACAGTATCTTTTTTCTCTTGTCAGCTTTAACAAGTTTTGTAAATTCATGCCTTGCTTCAAGGCAATTGACATTTAAAAATATTGTTATCACATTTTATGAAATACATTGAGATGAAAATAGATATAACACTACTTTAAAGAAGTGTCATACTTTTCCCGCTAATACCCTTATGTTCAATCTCAATTGTCCTTGATGTACTGGCTCATCTTCGGTGTCAGCAGCAGCATAATATGCGGAAGCATGTTCGGTAACAGATTCTCCAACTGCTGGAATGAGATTCGAAAAGAATCATGTTGCTCTATAATAACAGTCTTTTCCAGATCCAATTTCTATTATCTTTTTCTCACTGAGCAGATTTTCAATTATTGGCAACAGATCATTTTTATCAATATCAAGAGATTGGACTATTTGATCAAATGTGCATGGTCTTCGGAGTATGAGGTCATAGACTTCATTTGTAAGGTTTTCATGTTTGATGTTAGATCTATTTCTTTTCAGACCTTTTAGTACGAGCTTGATCCTTTTCCTGCCTAGTTCCTCATCGAACGTCTGTGCGATTTCCTTGAGTCTTTTTTCCGTTACAGGGATGATAAAATCTTCAGCAGGAGGTCGACTTGTGGTCAGTAGCTCGATCTCATCCGGATCGATAGACCTGAGAACTTCGATGAGTTTATTGATCTCTTGATCGCTTGAATTTGTAAGGTAGCCATTATTTGAGTCGAGTAACATGACTTCTATAGCGAGTTTTGCCCCTTTCATTTTCTGTAATTCTTTGAGTCCTTCGATGATATCCTTAACTTCAATTCCGTTTGCAGGTCTGTTGATGGACTGGAAAGTATCTTCATTTCCTGAGACTAATGTAGCAACCACAATATCTGCTTTTGACAGATTGTTTCTGACATCCTCCCTAGTCACAAGTGATGAGTTCGTGATAACGCAAATTGGAACATCACTGATCTTCCTTATCTCCTCGATCATCTCACCTATATCCAGGTTCAATGTAGGTTCACATGTCCCTGAAAATGTAATGAAATCAAGGTCATCTACTTTTTTGTGATAATTGGTTATGGCATCAATTACTTCTTCAGTTCTCACAAAACCTGTAACTTCTGAAGAATCTGATATTTTATGATCTACATGTCCAAGCTGACAGTAGACACAGTCGAAATTACAGTTTTTCTTGAATTCACCTTTCCTGATAATATCTATTCCAAGTGACCTTCCAAGTCGTCTTGAAAGAATTGGTCCGTAGACGATCCTTGTTTTCATTTAGATCAGTTCTTGATCATGGGCTTTCCACATTTAGGACAATTGATCTGGGCACAGGGGGGTTCCTGGCTGATGGGCTTGTTCATAGCCACAGCCAGGACATTTACATTGTCCTCCTGGTGTGGCAGGTACTGGTCCATTGCCATTGCGCTGTCCTCTTTGTCCCAGATTTTGTCCCTGTCCTCTTAGTCCTTCTTCCTTGACCTCCAACTAGTCCTTGTCCTCTCGGTCATGTTCCATCTTTTCCTGGCATAGTATAGTTTCCTCCTTCTACTCGAATTGATTTTCCATTCACCAGAGCGTCTGATATTTTCTCAGTGTTCTGTGTAGCGTCCTTTGAAAAGTAGACTGATGTACTTCCATCTTCTGAGCTGCTTCATCCTGTTTCATTTTTTCAAGATAACTTAATCGCAATGCTTCAAGTTCATCAATAGTTATGTTTACCTCGTCCATACTTTCTTTTTACATGAACCGTCCAAAATGTAAGAGTTCCAGTCATAAAAAGAATGGTATGACTGGTGGACGCCAACGCTACAAATGCCATGATTGTGGGTATAACTATTCAGTGCAGCTAAAATCAACTGCCAGTCCCGATTCGGCTAAACTGCAGGCTTTACAACTTTATTTTGAAGGATTAGGATTTCGTTCAATTGACCGATATTTAGGAGCTAATCACATTTCTGTGTACAACTAAGTAAATAATGTTAGTCAAAAATCAGTAGATAAAAAAGCGAAAATAAGATATCTGTTGTTGAATCTCACCTTCCGCAGATATCTCCTTACAAATAGTATTTTTCACAGCTTGTTTATATATGATTCATAATCTTCTCTTTGATCATGTCCATATTTGCAATCTGCACTTATTCCTTTGAACTCATTCTTATTTTGGCATTGTTACTCAAACATAGCTAGCTCATTATTTCTGTATTTCATCAAGAGCAAAACAGAGTATTTCAGCATTTCAAGACTCTTAGTATAATAGTTTGACTTACATCCTGGGTAGTTCATGTATAAAGTTAGACTTTCATGATAGGGAACACCCTTTAGTTACCAATGCCTAAAAATAAAATGATCCTCCACAGCATGCAGCATCCTTCCTTGTACCCATCCTGCATATTATTGAATAATGCATTTATTGAATACTACAAGTTTAAAATGAAATTACAGGGTCTCTACAAAGCCTATTTTAGATAAATATATATACTTTCCAGATACACAACTTCCTTATTAATAATTATATTCTGGAGGTGGGTATGTTGGATTATGAAATGGCTTTAAAGAATTCCTGGAATGTTGTTAAAAACAACATTGTAACTTTTATAGTGGGTTTATTGATAGCCGTGGTAGGCTCAATATTGATAATTACCATTGCACCTCTTGCCTATGGATTTACCTACATGGCAGTAAAAGGAGCAAGGGGAGAAACAATAGAGATCAATGACGTATTTGCAGGTTTTAACAAGAATGATTTCATCAGAAGCTGGACATTCATGCTGATATACATAGTATTTGCCGCAATGCTGGGGCAGATATCATCTATACTCTCAACAATAGTAGCAATATTTGTCATGTTCACAATGCCACTACTTGTCATAAAAGGATATGATGGCATTGAAGGAATAAAAGAGAGTATTGAGATTATTAAGACCTCTCCGGTGGAAAGCATAGTTGTCTATGCGATAATTTTTGTTCTTAACATGATAGGTGCGCTACTTTTTGGTATCGGTGTGCTGATAACAGGACCAATAACTGCAGTATTTCTTGCAAGCGCAACATTTGAACTTGCTGGAAAATAAAAGCAAAAATAGAAGAGAAATTAATATGAAGGCTGTAAACATCTGTTTACAGCATTTTTTTAAAATATCAGTAATTATAATACGACCCTGCTGGTCATATCCCGTATATTTCAGATCCTTTTTTAACCTTCTCAATGTCTCGTTCGATGACAGAAAGCCTGTTCTTATCAACTTTCATACCGGCAAGGCTCTCGATGAACCAGATAGACTTAACGTGGTCATCGGGTGTGAGCTTCCAGTCAGGTTTTTCCATGTAAAAATCAATTCCTTCGGCATAGTGGAGCAATTCCATTCTCACTTTATCAGTGATCCATCCAAGCTCCTCGTAGTATGAGAGTATATCCGGAAGATTATTACGACCGACAAGTTCCATCAAAAACTCAAGCCACTCCATACAGAGTTTCATATTGCCTGAATTTTTGACTATGTTAGAAAGGTGGACATTTTGCCCGAATCCTTTGTAACTCCTTGCCCCAAGTTTTTTCAATTCACTTTCCACATATTCTGTGGAAGAAGTGATCTTTTCAAGCATTGCAACATCCTTCTGCTTGGATCTCTGCCTGAAATCCTGGAACTCAGATGAGAGATTACCCATATTATCAATCAATGAAGATATCGACCTTGAAAATTCCATTGAAGTTGATCTTGCATCTTCATTGGATTTTTCTATGGAAACTATATTTGAAGCAAGTAGATCCAGTTTAGCTGAAATTTCATCGACCTGGGAAAATTTTGATTTTTTTTCCTGTAAAGATTCATGCAACTGGGCAAGAAGTGCAGTATAAGAATTCACAAGTCCGGAAATGTCATCCTCCATCCGGGACAGATCAGAACTAACAGAAGAATTGCCAGATTCTATTGCAAGAAGATTTGATTCAAAATCACTAAGCTTCTGTGCAACTATACCTATATTTGTTTCAATTTCAGCGACTTTTACTTTGTCCTGTGACAGTAGCTCTTCATTAGCTTTTACAAGAGAAGATAAGGTCATATCCATATCTGAAAATTTACTTGAAAGGGTATCTACTTCAGCACGGACAGAGCTAACTTGTAAACCCATTCCTCCAATATTGTCTTTTAAAATGTTGATATCGTTTTCTATCTCAGCATTTCCTTCACCTGCCATACCCATATCAGGCTTACTATCCGGCAGCACAGAATCAGGAGAAATATTATTATCCATAGCATTATCCATAGCATTATCCACAGCATTAACTACGGAATCATCAACCGGTGTGATTTTCACAAGTTCGGGATCAGCACTTAAAACATCAGGATTAACAGCTGAAGCAGTGTTTAGAACACTATCAGAGGAAACAAGATCAGCAATGGAATATTTTTCATCCAGCTCCATGATCGGATCATCTATGGGAGTTACTTTCCTGATATCCTCAACCGGTGCAGATCCCATTTCAACCTCAAAAGGATTTAGCTGCGCATTGTTCGTTGCTTTCTCTAAAGTTTCTCCAGGTGAGGAGAAATGATTAACAAAAGAAGAATTGGCAGGATTGACGGAACTGCCCGATTCATTTTCAAATGACGACTGAGCTGATGATGAATCACCAGAACTATTATAGGAAGACTCATCCGATATTGTATCTCCCTTCATGTCTTCCACTCTTTCAATAAGACTCTTCCCTTTTGTCAGGTTTTTAATAAACCCTCTGGCAAGTACAGATATCCCTTCCATGTTTTTCTTAAATGCAGCTACATTAACAGAGGATTTGCTTGATTCCTTCGTGCTAGAACTATCATTTGGAGAAATCTGTTCATTACTGTGTAAAGCTTCTCCAAATGGATTGGCCCCTGGAGCAGGACTGCCAGCAAATGGATTAGCTTCAGCAGTAGAAGTAGATTCAAATGGATTAACACTAGCTACATGGCCAGCATCGAATGGATTGGAAGCAGCACCAGGATTAACATCAAAGGGAGGAGAAGCAGAAGCCGGGCCAGGTTCAAATGGATTGGAAGCAGCACCAGGATTAACATCAAAGGGAGGAGAAGCAGAAGCCGGGCCAGGTTCAAATGGATTGGGAACAGCGCCAGGATCAGCAGCAAAAGGAGGAGAGGCAGCAACTGGACCAGGTTCGAATGGATTGGAAGCAACTGCTGGATTAGCACCATTAGCAAGAGCATCACCCAAAGAAGAAGGAGCATTTTGTTCAGACTCCTGTAAATTTGGCACCGGTGTCTCAAGATCCTCTAAATGCTCTGTGCCGGCAGTTTCAGGATTAAATAGCTCAAATAGTGGGGGAGGAGAGCGCTTGTTATCAGAATTACGTGAATTAGCAGCATTAGCCACAGGAGGATCCCGATTCATGCCGGAAAGATCAGGATTAAACAACGATTGAGAAAGATCAGGAGCAATTTTTCCTTTATCATCTGATATTACAGAAATATCGGGACAGTTCATGAATGGAGGTATAGCAGAGGGTAAAGAAATATTTTCTGAATTCGATTTTGTGTCCTCACTCTTAATTTGGTCCAAAGCAGATAGATCGGGCAGATCTCCAAATGGAGTGCTTGCCTCTGGAATCAAACCTGCACCTGCATCAGAACTAGGCTCAGGAATCTCGATTTTTGCTTCTTCCATTGGAATATCAGCAAAAGCACTTGCTAATATATCAGGAATTGGCGGAGTTGAGCTATTTTTCTTCTCAGAAATATCTGCTGATGTATCTACCTCATCATCCACAGACGACATTATCTCTGCTATTTTTTTATTCTCCCAGGGAAGTTCACTCATATAAACCAACTATTGATCAAAAACTATTATTATAATCTCACGAATATTATATGTTTGATATTTATATAAGAGTTGCTCTTGACATAAATAATATTATTAAGATGTAACTCTTTGACCCAATAAGAAAAGAGTTTAGGCGCACAAGAAAAGTTGAGGGAATAGACGAAAGATGAAGAATGAAATTTATGCTTAAAATTCAATTTACTTTGGGTTTGTGCGCCTCATATGTGCATTGAGGATAATGCTATATAAAGTTTTTGTATGTGGTGAAACGAATAATATAATCCTAAAGCACGATTAAACCGATATCATCCACTGCAGAACATAGATAAGATCTAATAAAAATATAATTTTTTAAATGTATAAATATACAAATTAATATCATACAGATAAAGGTCAAAACCGTGTCAAATTTCTAAATTCGTAACTCTGGCATTTTCAACGGATCTTCTAACAAGTTCATCAATATTGATTTTTTCCTCTTCCATAAGAAGAGAATCAAAACCGGCTTTTACCTCAGGGTACATTGGAATTGCTGCACAGCTTCCTGCAGGTTGGATAGATATATCAAAAGTACCAATCTTCCTTGCAATATCAATGATCTCATTTTTGTCAAGACCTATCAACGGATGATATATAGGAAGACAAAGTCCGTGAATTTCAGCATGCATATTAGCCGCAGTCTGGGAAGCCACCTGGCCAAGAGATGAACCGGTAACTATACCTGAAGCAGCTTCTTTTTTCATTATTTCAGCGGCTATCCTGTACATGGTCCTCTTACATAGAAGACATGTTTTGTTCCTGGAACACTTGTCTATAAAAATCCCGAGATTAGAACCGTTTGGAACCTCATATACCTTGAATGGATGACTTGGACACCATTCCTGAAGCGCTTTTATGCAATCCATTGTGCGCTTATGAGCAGGGTCTTCATTGTAGGGAGAATTATTACAATAAATATGCACTATCTCCACACCCCTTTTCATTAAAAGCCAGGTGGAAACGGGAGAATCAATGCCTCCTGAGATCAGAGAGACCATTTTGCCCTGAGTTCCCATGGGAAGTCCACCCACACCTTTCACAGCTTCTGTGAAAACATATGCTTTGCTCTGACGCATTTCAACGAAAATTTCCCTGTCAGGATTTGATAGATCCACAGAAGGTGTGAACCCTTTTGATTCAAGCATACCCCATACTGCGTCGCCACATCCCATTCCAATATGACGTGACGAAAAATTATGGTTACCCGTACGTCTGGCCCTGATTGCAAATGACTGGCCTTCAAGAATAAAACCATCAGCAAGTTTTGCACACAATGCAGCTGCAGACTCAATGTTAGCATCAGTCACCTGTGCGAAAGAGGTAGAAACCACTCCAAAAACATCCGCTGCAGCTTTTGCAGCTCGCATATCATCAGTTTCAATGAAAATTCTCCCCCATTCACGCATTATGCGGGAATACGGGATACCACGATGTTCCAGCATTGCTGAGATATTGTTCACCAAAGTCTTCTCATAGCAGTTACGAACACCTGTACTCTTTAAGGCAAGTTCACCATACCTTACAATGATTATGTTTCCCATTAACAAGAAATCAGTAACAAGACTATTAAAGTTAATCGGAGAAAGTCATCTCAAAATAAGAATACAGAAGGTCTACTTTATCGTTTGATGTTGAAATCCAAATATTCTGAAGAGAAAGAAGACCATGATATGTCCAGATCATCAACTCTGGCTAAAGCCGGACCTATATTCAAATAATCGACCAGTTGTAGGATTGAAGACTTTTTACCTTCGGCAAAAACCTTGACCCTGCCATCTGGCAGATTCTGTGCAAAACCCGCAAGCTCCAGTTTTTTGGCATTTTCCAGAGTGAATTTTCTAAAATAAACACCCTGCACCTTTCCTTTAACAATTATAGTTGCAGAGGAAAGTTCCTCTGCGTAGGATGTGTCGTTCTGCATACTCATATATTTGTATGAAAGACTTATATGAATTTTGGCCTCTGACTAAGCATTTTTGCAAGACAGAGTCCTTTATATGGCATCCCTTCAATTTCAGAAGAGATTCTGGAATTAAGTTCTTCAGGAGCCATCTCTACCTTTACCGGCTTCTTAGGTTGTGATTCTGCACGGATGGTCACATTGATAGTGCCATTTTCCACTTCACTGTCGCCAACAACCACAACATAAGGAATCCATTCGCGACCAGCCTCACGTATCTTCTTACCTACTGTGTCATCCCTGTCATCAATATCAACACGGCAATTGAGCTCTTCAGATACCTTTAGAGCGTAATCAATGTGCTTTTCTGCTATTGGTATAACCCTGACCTGTGTTGGAGAAAGCCATAAAGGTAGAATTGGAACTCCACCCTTTTCAGCCTGCATTGCCTCTTTTTCAAGCAGCCCGTAGATACATCGCTCAATTGCACCACTTGGGGAGCAGTGAAGGATCACAGGCTTGTTGGCATTTCCATTGGAATCGATATAGTTGATATCATATCTTTCAGCATTCTCAACATCAATCTGTACAGTTGAAAGCGCACTTGCCTTTGCAAGAGCATCGACGAAATTGAACTCGAATTTAAGTACGAAATAAAAGAAACGAGTATCCCACATTTCAATAAGCACCGGCTTATCAACAGTCTTTGCAAGATTGGTTATGAAATCCTTATTCTCTTTGTAGAAATCCCTGGTAAACCTGATCGCAACTTCAAAGTCATCCACCTTGATACCAATTTTATCGAGAACAGAGATGCACATATTGTACTGCTCATCAAACTGGGATATTGCCTGCTCCATATCAGTACACAGGCTATGCATGTCCGGCATTGTGAAAGCGCGCAGACGTCTTAGACCCACAAGTTCCCCACGCTGCTCCTTCCTGAAGCTGTACCTGGTCATCTCTACCATTTTCAGTGGCAGGTTCTTGTAGGAGATGGTCATATCATGATTCATGAGGAACTGACCGAAACATGCGGCGAACCTGAGGAAAAGCTGCCTTTTGTCAGATTCAATGGAATACTGACGTGCAGGGAACCTATCAAGGTATTTCTTCAGGGTTGGATGATTCATATCATACATAAGAGGCGTTTCAACCTCCATTGCCCCAACCTTTGAGGACTCCTCAAGCACATAGTTCTCAAGCAGTGATTTCATCAGACGGCCCTTTGGATAATAGCGCATATTACCAGAATCTGAGCCTGGCTCATAATCTGCCAGCTCCAGCCTGCGCATCAGCTCAACATGTGGAGGTGCCTTTTCAACAGCTCTCTTCTTGGATATCTCATAATCCACAAACTTCCCGAGATTCTCATGCCCTGAAAAATCAAAGTTAGTTGCGTCGTGCAGAGTGCCATCCGGTGTAAGGATGTGCCAGTATGATTTCGCAGTACTCTCAGCTTTAAGAGCTTCGGAAACTACTTCTTCCTTCAAAGATGCAACACAGGAGGATGTTTCAGACTCTGGTGCCGCTTCATCCGGAACGATGGAGCGTGAAAGTTCAGAAAGAGGGTGGCCTTTGCAACTTATCTTGAAAGACTTATACCATCCAAATGGAGCCCTTTTTACAGTGAAATCCCCGGAAAGTGCTTCTTCTATTCCTTTAAGGACAGCAACACCAGCCTTTGGAGATGAAAGGTCTGAGCTCAGGTGAGCATACGGATAGACCATTATGCTTTCAGCTTTAACCTGTAAAGCCGCATTTTTTATCTCGTCTACAGCTTTTGAGATAGCACTTTCAACGTTTGACTCATCGATCCTTTCCACTGCAATGAACGCAGTAAGAGCTTCCTCGAGTCTGCCTTTTTTAAAGGACTCTTCTATTTTTTCAGCAACCGGAGTGCTCTTTTTCACTTCATATTCAATATAATCAGAATGGATCAGTAATAATTGCATAAATACACCTTTGTGATATCTGCTACCTTAATTAGACCAATCGTTAATAACCTTTTTCAAGGCAGTGAAAAACAAACACAGGCCCATTAACAGAAAATGAGGTTCTTTAAAGCTTTCAATCTGCAAGTTTTTTTTCACAGACTGGAGTATCTTCTTGTATAGGTCCCGGTTCACCATAACCGGTATGAACCCGATATGCTGCAATTATTGAACCCAGCACTATAGGAGCTATGAAGAAACCTGCAATACCCCCTACAAATGCACCACCTAAAAATGAAAGAAAAAGAAGGAAAGGATGTACTTGAGATTTTATACTTGAAATGTAAGGACGCAGAAAGAGTTCAGGAGGAGCATAGATAACTATGGATGAAACTACGAAAAACATAATTGCACTTTCAAGCCCCAGAGCCAGATAACGATGAACGCACAAAGCAAGCAAAACCATATAACCGGCAAAGAGGGGAACAACAGATGCTATGAATATAAGAGTGGACAAAGCCAGAATATGAGAAAAACCGAATGCATAGAATACTATTATAGAAAGTATACTGGCAATCAATCCAGCTGATGCATTGCCTATGAAAACACCCTGCAGTATAACATCAAGGTGGAATAGATATCGGGTCACTGTAGACTTATGCTCGCTTGGAACCACCCGCAATACGGAATTATAAAGACTTTTGCCATCTGCAAGTAAAAAATAGCAGAGGAATATTGCAACAAGCAGATTTAAAGCGAACATCACCAGATTTTGGGCATAAGCTAAAATTCCGAGCTTACTAAGCAGGGGGAAGAATGAACTGGAAATATTCCATACCATTTGTTGTACATCGACACCGTACTTTTCTGGTATATCTATGGACCTGAAAAGATCAAATGTTGTGTTGATGACATCCGCCTGGTTCTCAATTATCCATATTACCTGACGAAGTATTTCCACGATCCCGGACCCTATTATGAAAACAACTGGAACAACTATAAACATCGTTGCTAAAAGAGCTGCAGTTTTTCTGAATCTTTTCATCTTCAGGAAGATCGGACGAGCAATATAAGCAAATACAAGACCAAGAACGATACCATCGGCCAGAGGAAAAAGTATATACACAAACAGAACTGACATGAAAAAAATTGCCGCAAGAGAAACTAGTTTCCACTTGCTATCTATTATCTCACATTCCGCAGGTCGACAATAAAAGTTCATCATTTTGCTTGGTAATGATTTTGATTATATGCTCTGGAAAATATGTTCTGCTTGTTCAATAAGAATGCAACCAAAACAAGCTTTTCCT
>Ga0265295_1006722_pt1 | contig 13744 bp, 10 predicted proteins | sample Munlansysbiofilm_FD_192503 | JGI IMG/M metagenome (GOLD analysis project Ga0265295, IMG submission 192503) | Leachate microbial communities from a municipal landfill in Southern Ontario, Canada - Methane capture system biofilm | ecosystem: Engineered > Solid waste > Landfill > Unclassified ... | reverse complement strand
TGATATACTGGATGTTAGCAAGTGTACGTGTATTAAGTAAAGTCATTGCCTAACGGGGCCAACACATAAGAAAATCGAGAAAAAAATTTTTGTTCCTGAAAAAAGTAGTTTTTAGGAGTCCCCATATAAAAAAAAATGGTTTTACAATTAATGAAAGGTCATTACAACCAACTGCAAGATACACAAGAATTTTTTCAAAATATTTTGCTTTCGATGATTGGGATGAAAAAGAAAGTATCGTAGAAAAAATGGATGAACTTTATGACAAACAATTGAAGAAGCATTTAGATAATGTTAATGAAGCCTGTAAAAGCTTTAACTGGGAAGAATAATTAAAGCACAGTTGCCAACAAGGGGTGTAGCCAATGCGGGCTGATTGGGGAACTTCGGAGCTTCATCGCCCGTTTGGGGCGATTTCGTCGTGCGACGAAATCGAAACTCGCGCTCCCGCACTCGCCACACCCCCAGCCGTTGTGCGTCAGTGTAAAAAGCCAACGCACAAACAGCACATTTGGTTTTTGCCAACACACAAAGCCAACGCTGAAAAAACCAAAAGAGCTGTTTTTTGCCAACGCTAGAAACTGCAATGAAATAATGAAGAACAATTAAAATATGCCTTTAGAACCAATAACATTAGTAGGAGAACAAAAGAGAGTGCTATTCTTACCACCAACTAACCCTATTCAAATTAAAGGAGTTGCAGGAAGTGGGAAAACTACTGTTGCACTTTACCGAGCAAAACATCTTCTTGAAACACAAGCAAATCTCTTTCAAGAAACTAAAATCGTCATCTTCACATATAATAAAACACTTGCAGCCTATATTAGAGCTATCAGACCACACATTAATGGAGGTTATCAACAAAATAGTAATGAAATTAAACGTAGAACACCAGATGGCTTAAATGTCCAAATAATAAATTTTCATAGTTGGGCATTTCGTTATGCGGGAATTCCTTTTGACTCTACAATTCAGCAATGGACTCAAATCGAGATTATTGAAACTATCATTAACGGATTAACTTCAAGTACTTCAAACATTCTTAGTAAAAGCCCTGAATTTTTTCAAGAGGAAATTTCTTGGATGAAAGGTAAAGTTTTCAAAAGTAAATCAGAATACCTTGAAGCAGCTAGAGCAGGTAGAGGAACTTCCGACCGTGTAACAAAAACCGATAAAGAAGTAATTTGGGTAGTTTATGAAAAGTACAACCAAGAACTTAGAAACAGAGGAAAGTTAGATTTTGATGATTACGCTATTCTAGCATTAAGGAAAATTGAAAATGACTCAAACTTTGTGGCACCATACACTCATATAATTATTGATGAAGCCCAAGATTTAAACAAAGCTCAAATGTTAACCATTTCAAAATTGGTTGACCCAACAACAAATAGCATATCCATTATTGCAGATGCTGCTCAAAGAATTTTTAAAAGTGGTTTTACTTGGTCTGAGATTGGAATAGAAGTAAGAGGAGGAAGAACCATTGCATTTAAAAAGAACTATCGAAACACTATAGAAATTGCAAAAGCGGCAAAATCATTACTAGAAAATGAAACAGATAATGAAGATTTCACAGAGATAGAATACTCAGTTCGAAAAGGAGAAAAACCTAAAATAGCATATTATTCAGATTTTGATGAACAATTGAACCACCTTGATGACCAACTGACTATATTAAATAACAATGACAATCTAAATAGTACTGTTGTTCTTCATCGGTCAACATACGGTGTTAAACGAATTAAGACTTTTCTTGATGCAAATGGCTTTTCAACTGAACTCATAAAATCAAGTCAACCTGTAAATTATGCTAGTAATAGTGTCAAAATTTGTACAATGTCTTCAATCAAAGGATTGGAATTCAACAACGTCTTTATTCTTGACCTAAATGATGATGTAATCCCCTATCCGCCAGGATTCATCGAGGACGATGATGAGTTTCACATTTCGACAGAACGCAGATTACTATACACCTGTATGACAAGGGCTAGAAATAAGCTATTTCTTTTTTCAAGCGATAAGGGCGACCCCTCTCGTTACCTAAAAGAAATTGATTCTGACCTTTTAGATGATATAAGTCCAAAATCAAATTCAACCGCATCATCCACTTATGATGATGATTTACCGTTTTAATTCCTGATATGAGTGTTAAATCTGACCATATAGACTTTAAAAATGAAATTGTGGAACGTGGCATCGAGTACTTGATTCATTTTACGCCAACAATCAATTTATTCAGCATTCTTGAAAATCAAGAATTGATGAGCAGGGCAAAATTGGAAAGTCTAGATATTGAGCAATTTGACATTTTAGACTATGTACAATTTACTGATGATGTCAGATATGATGACAAGAACTATATCAATCTCTCTTTATCTGCCCCAAACACATTCTTGTTTTCAAGATTTAGACAAAAAACTAAAGATGATTTCACTATAAATTGGTGTGTTCTAAAAATAGACCCAAAACATATTTATGATGAAAACTCACTTTTCGCTGTAACAAATGCGGCATCAAATGCAGCAAAAAGGCAATTTGGCATCACAGGCGATTTAGAAAAATTCAGAATGTTATTCAATGAACAATTGAATATCAACACTTTCAATGGAATACGTTCTATAAACAGAAACGGAGTTCATCCAAAATATCCAACAGATGTTCAAGCCGAGATATTAGTGAGAGACATTATACCATCCGAAAGTATTATTGAAGTCTGCTTTGAATCTGAAGAAAAATTAGCAGAAGCAAAAGCCGCTATGTCATCATTTGATACAAGCAATTTTGTAGTAGATAAAGATATCTTTTCACCAAATCGTTCGAAATGAAAGCAGAAACAAAATACAAAGGAAGTTTAAAACTAGCCGCCATAGGAGATGCTTTAGGTTGGATGACTGAATTTGAGAAGTCAAAAGATGCGCTTCGCAAAAAGTTTGGTACAGACTACATAAATACGTTTCACGATTGGGAAAAGAATGTTGGTGGCAGGTTTCACGGATATGTGGACAAATTAAAAGCAGGTTCTTATTCAGATGACACACAGCTACTACTTTCAGTTGCTCGGTCTATTAAATCAGATGGCTTTGTTGACCAACAGTATTTTGCCAAAAAGGAACTACCAGAATGGTTACTCTATTCAAGGGGAGCAGGTAGAACAATAAAGAATGCTGCACGCAAAATCGAAAGAAAATCTGCCAAATGGAACAAGAATTTTTTCACTTTCAAAGCAGGAAAAACGACAATTGACTATCGTGAAAGTGGTGCGAATGGTGCCGCAATGAGAATTTTGCCAATAGCACTAGCAAATTTTGGAGAACCTGATAAAATCAAAGAAGAAATATTTGGCAATAGCATCATAACCCACGGACATCCACGTGCCATTTTAGGTGCAATGCTTTACGGCTATTCTATTGACACAATCTTGAGGTTTAATCCTGAAAATTTCAATTACACAACATTCTTAACGGAACTAGGGAAAGACATTCATCAAAAATTTTCTATTGACTTTATAAGTGAGCCAAAATTTAAGACTTGGGAAATTGAATGGAACAAGGGTTCTAAAAAACCTTTCGGAGATTTGTTTAAAGAGATTGTTGAGGAAACCAGAGAATATCTCAGAACAACATATAAGCTTTTAACGAATGAGATTTCAGACTTTGAAGCATTAACCAAACTTGGTTGCTATAAAAATGAGACAAAAGGTTCAGGTACATCAACAGTAATTGCAGGTATTTATCTGACTTGTAAATACTCTAATGAACCCCTAAAAGGTATTGAACAAGCTGTGAACTCAATTGGAACAGACACAGACAGTATTGCCGCTTTTACAGGTGGATTAATCGGTGCTTTACACGGACAATCAATAATTCCATCGAAATGGAAAACGGTTCAAGATATTGACTATTTAGACGCAATGTCAACTCGCTTACTTGAAATTTCAGAAAGTCGAGCAGAGCTTAAAAGTCCACTAAAAAACGATAAACACAAACCTATTTATGAAATTGAAAGTGATAGCTTTCAACCTAATGACAAGGTTTATCTTGAAACTTTAGCAGTTGGTATTATTAAAGGAATTGACAGGCAAAAAACTTTGACAAAAGGAAAATACAACTTGATTTTAGATGTTGAGTTTGAAGTTGGACAATTTTGCCGTTTTGCCAAACTATTAAGTATTGAAGAAGAAAACAAAGCCGATTTATTTACTGAAAGTATTGAAAAGGATGTTAATTTATTCAATGGTCTAAATTTAGATTACGACACCAAAGAACGGATTGAAAAATTTATGAATCGACTAGACGAAACGAACAAAAAAGAATTTAAGGAAATAATTAAACTAATTGAGAAAAGAGCCAAACGCTAAAAGCCATACCCATTTGCAATTCGCTCAAGCCAACACACAAGCCAAAAATTGCAAAAGAGTATGTCTTTGCCAACGCTGACAGACGACCGAAAAAGAACACCGAACGCACAACAGCGTGTATAAGAAATAGCGGGTTCAGTGCTAAATCAAAGGTCTGAACTTTTAATAAAAGTCAGTACCAAACTGAAAGTGAAGTGCTCTTAAATCCGCTACTTCTCATACACGCAAACCGTTGTGCACAAGCTTAGAAGACGGCGTATAAGCCTGTTTGACAAGACATTAAAAGTAAACCATTATAAGAAAACGAATAGAAGAATGAATTAAGAAATTGAAAAGTTTTTTATTTGCCGACCGCACTTTTAGAAAAGAAAAAATACAAATTTGCCCACCCACAAAAGGCACATTTGCATTTACCCCAACGCACGATATCAACCCTTCTGCAAATCCAAAAGAGCTGTGTAAATTTATAGCAGGATTTTAATGTTTAACTGTAAACTTTTTTTAGGACGAGACAAGCCTTTTCGTGCCAACGCACACAGAATAATTAGTATATTGCGTTTTATTTTTAAAAACTGAATATGTCCACTAGATTTTTTACAAATAACGAGGGAAACAACTTAATAGATAAGTTTGAAGGTGTTTTCACTTTTAACCCCAACATTGAATATTTTGATGCTTTAGTTGGGTACTTTAGAGCCTCGGGTTACTTTAGAATTCGACCATTTTTAAATAAAGTGCCAAAAATTAGAATCCTTGTTGGAATTAATGTTGACAGGCTAATTGCAGATGCACACAAAGAGGGTCTTGAATTCTTTAAAAATCACGAGAAAACGAAAGAAGAATTCATAACAAAAATTCGGGAGGATATTGAAAAAGCAGACTATGACAAAGAAACCGAAATTGGAATTCTTCAATTTATTGATGACATAGTTGAAAAGAAGATTGAAATAAAAGCACACCCCGACAAAAAGATTCACGCTAAAGTTTACATTTTACGCCCCGAACCATTTAATAAGCATACTAAAGGTTGGGTAATAACTGGCTCATCAAATCTAACTGATGCAGGACTTGGAGCAGGAAATAAGTATAACTATGAGTTTAATGTTTTACTCGACACTTTCGATGACGTAAAATTTGCAACAGACGAATTTGAAGATTTATGGAAAGAAGCCGTTGACATTCTCCCAGTTGACATTCTGAATATTAAAAAGGAAACTTATCTAAACGAAGAGATAACTCCTTTTGAACTTTACATTAAAATGCTTTCAGAATATTTTGGCAAAAACATTGACTACGACCCCGATTCAATGGGCGATTTACCTTCAAACTTCAAAAAATTATCGTACCAAGTTGATGCTGTTAACGAAGGGTACAATATGCTTATCAAGCATAACGGTTTTGTTCTTGCCGATGTGGTGGGTTTGGGTAAAACGGTTATTGCTGCAATGGTTGCCAAAAAGTTTTTAATTCAAAATGGTAGGGATTACACAAAAATATTGGTAGTTTATCCACCAGCCGTTGAGAAGAACTGGAAAAATACCTTTAAGGATTTTAAAATTGACCGATACACAAAGTATATCACCAACGGTAGCCTTGAAAAAATTCTTGAAGGGCATCAAGATTACTGGTCGAAGGAAGAATACGATTTAATTATTGTTGACGAAGCGCACAAATTCAGAAATCACACAACAGGTGTTTTTCAAAACTTGCAACTTATTTGTAAAAGTCCAAGGATAAACAAAGGTTTTGTTGAAGGGTTGCAAAAGAAAGTTATCCTTGTAACTGCAACACCTCTAAACAATAAACCTGACGATATCTTTTACCAAATCCAGATGTTTCAGGATGCAAGGCAGTCAACATTACCCATAACCAATCTAACATCATTCTTTAGTCCTCTAATTGAGGAGTACAAAAAGTTGAAGCGATTCGAGAAACTTGATGTTAATAAGCTACGTGAGATTTACGGCAAAATCCGAAAAAACGTAATTGAACCCATTACAATCCGAAGAACACGCTCCGACTTAAAAAATATTCCCGAATACGCAGCCGACATTACCGAGCAAGGAATTATTTTCCCCGAAGTAAAACCACCCGTTAAGGTGGAATACATAATGGATGAGGGTTTAAATCAACTTTTTTACAAAACCGTTTTCTACCTAACCGATGAGGACAAACTAAAGTATAGCCGTTACCAAGCAATTTACGGGCTTAAACCCGAAATTCAGAATAAATATTACGAGCAAGCCGAAAGGGTTTCGAAATCGCTGGCTTTTATTATGAAAACACAAATCGTAAAGCGTTTGGAGAGTAGCTTTTACGCATTCAGAAAATCGTTAGTAAGTTTTCAAATTGCCACCGATAGGATGATTGAAATGTTTGAGAAGGACAAAATTTTTATAGCACCCGATTCGGACATAAATAAACTTCTTGATAAAGGTTGGAGCGATGAAGATATAGAGACGGAAATTGAACGTTTAGGCGAAGAGAATCCCAAGAATAGAACCTTTAAGCGAGAAGATTTTAAACCTGAGTTTATTGAAGACCTAAAAAAAGACGCAAAACTCCTCAAGGAGCTGGTTTTGGCTTGGAATACAATTGACTACGACCCAAAACTCGATGTTTTTATTGCGCAACTAACACGTCAATTTTTAAACAAAAAAACAAACCTTGAGGGCAAATTGGTAATATTCTCCGAATCGTTCGATACGGTAAATTATTTGGCGAAAGCATTAGCAAAACAAGGCAGAAAAGATGTTCTTGTTATTTCGAGCGAAAACCGCAAACGGCTATACGATACCATTGTAACGAACTTTGATGCTAACTGGGATGAAGAAAAACAGGTTAGCGAATACAATATAATCATAACTACTGAGGTACTTGCCGAGGGCGTAAACCTGCATCGCTCAAATGTTATCATACATTACGACACACCTTGGAACTCCACCCGTTTGATGCAGCGCATTGGTCGTGTAAATCGTATCGGGACAAAAGCCAAAGCTATATACAACTATGTTTTTTACCCATCGGCACAGGGCGATTCGCAGATTAAGCTGAACAAAACCGCCTTTATGAAAATTCAGGCGTTCCATACTGCATTTGGTGAGGATAATCAGGTTTTCTCAACCGATGAAATTCTTGATGAAATAAAACTCTTTAGCGGAAACTACAAGGAGGAAGAAGACGAAAGGCTTAAATACCTTTACTTCCTAAGGAAATTCAAAAAGGAAAACAGAGGCTGGTTCGATAAAATTAGAAAACTACCGCTAAAATCGAGAACAGGCAGAGACTCGACAAAGCTTAATAGGCCAGAACTTCAGTACGGAACAGCTGCATTCCTGAAAACCGAACGTAAATTTGAATTCTACTGGATAGATAACGACTTTATCCCTAGAGAAATAACTCCTATAGAAGCTTTTAAACTCTTTGAAGCAACCGAACAGGAGAAGTGCGAGGAGCTAATTGACCTGCACCATAAGCAAATAAATATTGCCTTAGAGCATTTCGAAACGGCTGAGCATAAATTTGTTCAATCGCAAACGGACCCAGAGGCATTGGGCGGCGTAGCGCAAAGGGCTAAAAAGTTTTTAGCCGATATTGTTAAGCACCCATCCGTAAGTGAAAATCAAATAAAAAATATTCATAAAATCATTACCCTTATCGACATAGGAAAATATACAAACCTACCAACCGAAATTGACAGGCTACAAAAGCGGAAGTTAAACCTTAATTTTGCTTTGGCAGAGATTGACAAAATTGCCATTCAGTACAACGTTGACCTTTCGGAAGTTGAGAAAGGGAAACGAAGGAAAGCCGAAAAACCAGTTCTAATTATCTCCGAATCATTTAAGTAGTATGACACAGGAACAAATTCAAACCCTGTTTAAACAGGCATACAATCAGAATAGTTGGAAACAATTTTTAGGTGAAGTTTTCGCCAATGCTCGACTACTCTCAACTCCCGAAACGCTAACAAGTATTAACACTGCCGTTGCGCAACAGGCTGTTAAACTTGGTTACATTTCATTAAACGAGAACGGAATAAACCGCGAGGTGGCTATTTACGAGGTTACGCTTGCTAGCGGAGTGGTGCTTGAGCGCAACCGTGTTGGGTTACGAAACCTTTTACGAAGGTACTGGAAAGACATTGATGCCGCTTTTATTGTTTACCATAACCCCGACAACACAAAATGGCGTTTTACTTACGTTTCGGAACTTACTGGATACGATGCCGAGGGTGAATTTATAAAGGTTAAAACCGAGCCCAAACGCTACACTTACGTTCTGGGTGAGGGCGAGAGTACACGAACTGCTGCCGAACGCTTTACATTACTTGCAAAGAAAGGAAACAACGCCACGCTCGACGATGTTAAGGAGGCCTTCTCTGTTGAGAAGCTCTCAAAATCATTCTTCGACGAGTATGTTAAGCACTACGAGCTGTTTTGCGAGTATATGGTATCAAAACCAAGCATTCGGCAAACAATATTCGATGGCGATGAGAAGGCAATTCGTGATTTTACAAAGAAATTGCTGGGGCGTATAGTTTTCCTATACTTTATCCAGAAAAAGGGCTGGCTGGGCGTACCGCTGGGGAGCGATTGGGGTCAAGGCAACTTCAACTTTCTCACCAAGCTATTCGAAAACCATAAAAATCCCGACCTTTTCTACTCCGAAATTCTCGCGCGCCTTTTCTTCGATACGCTAAATACCAAGCGTACAAACGATGAGATTGAACTGGTGAAAGGGCAACCCTGCCGTATCCCTTTCCTTAATGGAGGCCTTTTTGAGGAGGACGACAAGAAGCACCGCAACCTTATTTTTGATGCGCAGCTATTCCGTAACCTCTTCGATTTCTTTAACCAGTACAACTTTACTATTTACGAGGACGACCCCAACGACCACACCGTAGCCGTTGACCCCGAAATGCTTGGGCATATATTTGAAAACTTGCTGGAGGACAACAAGGACAAGGGCGCATTCTATACCCCCAAGGAGATTGTTCACTATATGTGTCAGGAGAGCCTTATAGAGTACCTTGCCACTTGGTTCGAGGAAAAAGGTTACGAAGTGATAAGCTACACTGGGCTTAACAAACCCGACCAGCCCCAAATATTTTCTGTAAACCAAGGTCGAAAGGGGCAGCTGCTTTTAGAGGTTGAAAACACCGCAGCCTCAAAGCAAATTGACCGATCACTAATTGAAAAGCTGCTGAAGAAGAAACTCGACGACAGCGATAAGAAGCTGGTAATAAAACACTCCAAGGAGTTTGAGCAAGCCTTAAAAAGCGTAAAGATATGCGACCCCGCCATTGGCTCAGGCGCTTTCCCAATGGGCTTGCTGCACGAAATCTTTACCGCAAAGCAAACGCTTTGGCAGTTCCAGCACGGCAATCTGGTGGATTTTCCTGCATCGGAGGTGAAACTAAATATAATACAAAACAGCATTTACGGTGTTGATATTGAGAAGGGAGCCGTTGACATTGCCCGCCTACGCTTTTGGCTAAGCCTTATTGTTGACGAACCTGAACCCAAAGCCCTTCCAAACCTCGACTATAAAATTGTTGTAGGCAATAGTTTGGTTAGCAAACTCGACGATGAAATTATTGATATTGACTGGAGCGTAAAGGGCGCAATCCAAGGCGAGATGTTTGGCAACGAGAGCGCGCTAGCACGCAAAAAAATACTCGAAAAGATTAGTAGAGAGCAAAAAGAATTCTTTAACTCTGAAAGCGATAAGCACAAGTTGGCTGTCGATATCCGCAAGCTGAAAATTGACCTTCTTGTTACCCAGTTTGAGCAGATGGTTAAAGCTGCAAATATGGAGCACGAGCCCAAAACCGTAAACTTTAAGGACAAGAAAAAGTTTGCTGCCGCAATGGAGCTGTACCTTAAAACCCTGGGATGGAAAGAAACCATTAACAAGCTAAAAACGCTGAAAGGCAAACCCGAACAGCCCCTAAACTTTTTCGACTGGAAACTCGATTTCCCCGAGGTGATGAACGAAAGCGTGGCAAGCAAAGTGGGGTTTGATATTGTGATTGGGAACCCGCCGTATGTTTCAGCTGTTACTATGGCTAGAGATGAGGAGATAAAAAAATTATTTAAAGAGAAGTATCCATTAGCGACAGGTTCTTATGACCTATATCTATTGTTTCTTATTAAAACTAAAGAACTAGTTAAATGTAACGGAACTTATTCTTGGATTATTCCTAATAAATTTCTCATTGCGGACTATGCCAAAAAAACCAAAAATTCGCTTATTAAAGATGCTGGCCTTCTTTATTCGATTAATGTTTCCTTGTTTAATGTGTTTGAGGGAATAAATGTTTATCCAATTATAATTTTTGGGAATAAAAAGTATAAAGATAGTTTCAATTCATTTTTACTTGAAAAGTATAGTGATTTATCAAAAAGAAGATTTATAAAGCCAAAAGAATTAAAAAAACACAGTTTATTTAAAGAGTTAAACATTCGGGTTAGTTCAGGCGCAACTGGTTTTCAAGCAGAGCAACTTAAAAAGTCAGTTTTTAACTTTTATTTTAATGGATGTATCCCATTTATTGTAAGTGGCAATGTTGATAGGTATAAATGGTCAAATAAATTAGTCAGGTATATGGGAGATTCATATTCAACAGCTTATGTTAATAACAATGATGAATCAATTGCCAAATCAAAATGGAATTTCTGGTCTAATCCTAAGATTATTATTGCGGGTATGACAAAAGTTATTGAAGCTGTGTATGTAGAAGAACCATTAGGTCTAGGTGTTGGGATTTACGGTATTTATGATTTTGGTGATTTTGACCCTTGGTGTTTAACTGCAATTTTAAACAGCAAGTATTTATCTCATTACTTTTTAATTAAGTTTAAAGACAAACACCTAGCTGGTGGATATTTAGCAATTAATAAGTCAACTATTGAGAATTTCCCAATAACTAAAATAAACCCTCTCACTCAATCAGTCATATCAAATATTTCAAAAAAAATACATCAATTAACTGCGTTGGATAAGGATACAACTACCCTTGAGCAGCAAATCGACAACCTCGTTTACCGCCTCTACAATTTAACCTACGAAGAGGTAAAGGTTGTTGACCCCGAGTTTGGGCTAAGCAGGGAGGAGTATGAGGGTATAGTTTTGGAGTAAACCTTACTATCTGCCCAAACTTTTAAAAGTTTTTTCAAGGTCTTTAAATGCCTTGTTAACATCATTAATTGCCTTTTTGCAAGTACCATTTTTGTCTTCAAGCTGTATTACCTGCCCACAATTGCAAGTAACTTTCACTTCGTCAGCCGCTTGCTTAAATGTTGCTTTAACCTTGCGCTTACAACTTGGGCAATCAATTTCAATGGTTTGTTTTCCAATGTCAATCATAGCCTTAATGTTTAGTATCTCTTGGTGGGCAGGGGTCGTTTCCAAAGCTGTTCTTGTTCTGGATTTTCCCGTCCTTCTTGAGAATGGATAGTTCCGATTGCTGGTTCTTTGCAATGCTTGTTCCAATTTTTTGGGCTTCGGCTTTAGTTTCGGTTTTTACCGTTAGTTTCTTGTTGCCTTCGCCCCTAACGCCCCAACCTTCTTTGGTTGGTACAACGTACTGGTTTTTTCCTTTTGCCATTTTTTCGCTATTTAAAGTTGTTTAAAATTCGTTGTCTATCCTCGTTATCCTTATCGTTCTTATGGTACATCTCAATAAAAACTATTCGTTGGTCGGCTGGAAAGTGAGCGTAAACCAATCTCAAACCCGAGTTTACCCCACGCCCTTTAAGTGCTCTACAGGCAATCTTTTTCACCTTAATAACACACGTTTCAATGCCTAGATTATCAATTCTAAAGCTAAATGGAGGGCGTTCATTAGGCATAACCTCTAGTACCTGTTTAACAACTTTAATATCGTCGTTAAGGGTTCTATACTTTTTCAGAAGGCCTTTTAAGTCCTTTTTGTATTCTTCTAGTTCGTCAAATTTCATTGCTCTTCAATTTCTTCACCATAGTTTCTTACAGAGAAGGGAGCGTCCCTATAAAAAGCCAGTTCGTAATTTATTTCATCACCCTCTTTTGAGGCCAACCACGGCATATCTTTATGAGAATAATTACTGATAGCGGAGGCAGACCAATCGCTCATTTGCTCAATAACCCTGTCAATAACCTCTTTTTCACTTGCTTTAAGTTCAGTTAAGTTGGCTTTTGTTAGGGGTAGATAGCGAGTTTGCTGTAAACCGTAGTAATCCGTTTTAAAACGTTGAATTTGCCCATTGTCAATCATTTGATTAATAATGGTATCTAACTTTTGGGGCACAGGACCATAGGGCAATTTTCGGTATTTTGCGCCTGTTAGGTGTTCCTCGTATAACTCGTAGTAATTAAAATCAGAGAAATAAAGCAATTTATAAAGTACAGTTTCACCAACGTTGGGTTTTCCAGCGCATTTCTCTAGAATATAAAGAAGTACGTTTTTGAATTTGTTAATCTGTAATTTAGGTACAGAAATTCGTTCTTCGGCACTTTGTTTTTTGCCTTGTGGTTTAAATTCAGTTGAATCGGAAGCGGCAAAGTCTTTAGACATAAATTCATCCAAAGAGAAGCCTAAAACAATTGAAAGCCTTTGAAGTTCAAGAATATCAACGCCCCTGTTGCCTAGCTCAATTTGCGCTAGTGAAGGTCGAGAAATCTTTAGTCTTTTGGCTAAATCGGCCTGTGAAAGACCTTTAAGTTTACGTAACTCTGTGATTCTCTGACCAATTTCTTTTTGTGATAGTTTAATGCTCATAGTAGTAGTAATAGTAGTAGTAATAGTAGTAGTAATAGTAATAGTAGTAGTAGTAGGTTTTTCCATAATAACGCAACAAAGATACAAAATGTTTCAATACAAAACAATATATTGTTCTTTTTTAAAACAAACATAATCTTTACCTAATTGCAAGCACATTGCCAAAGCCACACAAGCCAACGCACCCAAACCAAAGCTTTGCCAAAGAGCTTGCAAGCCTACGCACAATGAAAAGACAAGATAATTGCCACACTGCTAATAAAAAACTTAAAAAGAAGATTATTACGAAATGAAAATGGTTTACTTTTACGGAAAGACTAACGAAAGATTAAAATCGAGTAGGTAAGGGGGAGTCTCACCCCCAAACCTCTCACAGAACCGTGCTTGAACCTCTCGATTCACAGGGCTCTTCACGGTGAAGCATTGCTGCTTTCGCCTTCCACCCAAAATCATCGTCGCCGAAGCAACTTGTTCTACAATAGAAAGCATCACCGTATGAAGCCCTTCGCTCGTGGGGTCATTACTCCCACTCTCTTGGATATGTTCGCTACTACGGCTTCATCTGCCACAATGCTGCACATCGCTACTTTTGGCGTTTCCCATACGGGTTCTCCGCCGTTTGG
>Ga0265295_1006721_pt1 | contig 13746 bp, 12 predicted proteins | sample Munlansysbiofilm_FD_192503 | JGI IMG/M metagenome (GOLD analysis project Ga0265295, IMG submission 192503) | Leachate microbial communities from a municipal landfill in Southern Ontario, Canada - Methane capture system biofilm | ecosystem: Engineered > Solid waste > Landfill > Unclassified ... | reverse complement strand
AAAACAAAACAAAACAAAACAAAACAAAACAAAATAGAATAGAATAGAATAGAATTAAAAAAATAACGCTTAAAAGGTTTGGTTTTTACACAAACAATTTTAAGCGATTTATTTCTTTTTTAAACCGGATTACACCGTGTATCTTTCTTTCGGTTTATATCGACCGGAATCATTTGCTCTCTTTTCGGGCCGACGGAAATGTGGCTGATCGGGACGTTGCTAATCTTTTCGATATATTCGACAAATTCGCGCGCGTGATACGGCAAATCACTGAATTGCCGAATCTCTTCAAGCGGCTCATCCCATCCGATTTCGTCTCCGTAAATCGGGATACATCGCTCCAAGTCTTTTGCCGAGGGCGGCGGATAATCGATGCGTTCGCCGTCCAACTCATAAGCCGCGCATATTTTGACGGTATCCAGCCCCGATAAAACGTCTAATTTCGTCAAAACCAACTCGGTATAACCGTTTAAATCGATGGATTTTTTCAAAAGGCACATGTCCAACCAACCGCAACTGTTTTCGCGCCCGGTTACGGGATTGTATTCGTGACCTTTCTCTTCCAAATGCCGGCCGATTTCGTTCTTTTGCTCCGTCGGCAACGGGCCGTCCCCGGCTCTAGTCGTGTAGGATTTAAGAACGCCAATTGTTTTAGAAACTTTAGACGGGCCGACCCCGAGTCCGGTACATGCCGATCCTGCAACTGTCAAAGACGGAGAAACATGCGGATGCGTCCCGTGAAGAACATCCGTCATCGTTCCTTGAATTCCTTCGGCAAGCACTTTTTTGCCGGCGCGGAGAAAATTATTGATTTCATAAGACGTGTCCACGGCAAAATCTTGGAGCGTTTCTCCGATACTTAATAATTTTTGGGCTTCGGTTTCTGAAAAAAGGTTGTAAGGGTTTCCGCCGAGTTTGGAAATCAATTCTTTTCGTGCCGGCAGTATTCGATTTAATTTTTCATAAAAAACATCTTCATCGAATAAATCAACCAAACGGAATTCGTATTTTAAAATCCGGTCCACGTACGCGTACGGGATTCCGTTTTTTGAAACACCGCCTCTTTTCTTTTGAGCGCTTTCAACCAAAGCGTTCATCGCGATATGATACGGCATGATGATTCCGGCTTGAAAATCAATTCCGAAATTTTCCCCGGAAATCTCAATATTTCTTTTTTTAAGAGAGTCCAATTCGTCCATGAGTAAAAAAGGATTTAAAACGACACCGGGACCGATTAAAGAAATTTTATCGACCAAAACGCCGGACGGAATTTGATGGAATTGATACGCTTCGCCATCGATAACAACCGTATGCTTGTCATTGTTGCCGCCTTTAAAACGCGCCACAATATCATAATCATTGTTGTTTGTCAAATAATCAACAACTTTTCCTTTTCCTTCGTCTCCGAATTGCGCGCCTGTGATAATTGTAAACATAGTATGAGTAAAGGAATGAAAAAGTTATTAAACTATTCCATTCAAAAAACGGCAAATGACAATAATTTAAAAAAAATGGATACAAATGTAAAAATAAAAGTAAAAATGAAAATAGAAATAAAAATGAAAATAGAAATAAAAATGAAAATAGAAATAAAAATGAAAAAATCACTCCGTTTTCCCGATCGGTCCCGCTTCATCGGAAATATCGTAAATGATTTCATCTTTTTCGGCATCTAAAACAATCATTCCCGTTTTTAAATTTTCCAACTCCCCTTCCGATAATTTGTAAGATTTGGCGTTGGCGGAAATAATCGCGCTGTTTCCGAGGGGGTCCTTGATTTGCAAAACGATTTGAACCGGCGCCGTTTTCGGATCATCGATGATGGCGTTAATCGTGTCTCTCAAATTTGTCGCAATCTCGACTTTTTCAAAATCATTATCCATCTCAGACCATCGAATCGTGCTCTCAACGACATTTCGGATGCGATGAAGAACGCCTTCGACGTTTGTGATGTAAGACTCGGAAATCGGACCCGGTTCAACCATAATTCCGAGTTCTTCTATAAGGAGGGTGCCGGAAGTCGAGCGAATGACGCGCGCGTTTAAATCGTCCTCGGACCGGATGGCCAAAGAGTAACCTGTCGGCTCCTTTCCGGAAAGAATGATGGTGTCGGCAAAGCGAAACGTACAATTTTCGCAATTGGCCGTCGTGTACATAATGTCACCGAAATACGGAATCGTATCTCTTTGCCATTTGATTTTCATATCCGTTTGGCAAAGAGGGCAACATGAATCGGTTTCAAAGTAATCAATCAAGAGGTAACACCGTTTTAGATTTAGATTTAAAATTTAGATTTAAAATTTTTAATTTAAGATTTTTAATTTTAATATTTAAAATGTATTTGTTAAAAGAAACAAGCGATATAAAAAAGTAAAGAATGAAATGAAAGATTTGGAAGAAAAACAAAAAACAATAAAACAAAAAATAATAAAACAAAAAAACAAAAAAAATAAAACAAAAAAACAAAAAAACAAAAAAACAAATAAAAAAACGGGGCATTTACGTATTTTTTCGTTGAATTTCAAAAAATTAAAACGGGGGTTTGTGTATTTTTTTTGGTCGAATTTCGAGAGGATAAAAACGGTCGTTTATTTTTTTTCATTCAAAATACGAATTTTAGAATCCACGAGCTTTTTCGTACAATCCGCCGAGGGCGAAAGCATGACGTCGTGAGAATTGCCCGCCTCAACGATTCGCCCCTGATCCATAACCGCGATTTTGTCGGCAATCTTCAATGTCATGGACAAGTCGTGAGAAATATAAATCATTGCGAATCCGCGCTTGTTTTGAAGACCTTTTAACAAACGCAATACGTTTGCGGAAGTCGAAACATCTAAAGCGGATGTAATTTCATCGGCAATCAAAAGTTTGGGCTCCATGACCATCGCTCGGGCAAGCGCCACTCTCTGCCTTTGCCCCCCGCTGAGCTCCCCGCAATATTTGCCGATGAACTGATCCGTGACCGGAAGATGAACCAACTCAAGAGCCCGGTAAACCCTTTGAAGCCGTTCCTCCTTTAATCCGATTTTATTAATGTCAAGAGGCTCCTTAATCGCGTTGAGCACGGTGAATCGATCGTTTGTCGAACAGAAGGGGTCCTGAAACACAATTTGAATGCCATTGAGAACCTTTCCAAGATCCGCCTTGCCGACGTCTTCTCCCATAAAATGGACATGCCCGCTTTCTGTTTTTAAGACATTTGCAAGAATGTGGGCAAGAGTCGATTTGCCTGAGCCGGTCTGGCCGATAATGGCAAGAACCTCTCCTTCCTTCACATCCAAATTGACATCATCGACGGCTTTTAGATATTGCCCGTCGGAAAGACGATAACTGTAACTCAGATTTTCCGCCCGCAAAAGTTCCGCAACACCTTTTCGATGACAAGCGATTTCCCGCCCGCCTCCGACGGAAACGAGAGCCGGAGCGGATTCATTGCACTCCTTTATCTTTTGCGTGCATCGCGCCGAAAAAGGACACCCCTTAAACTCGGCGCCCGAAGGAATGTCCCCCGGAATTCCCCAAAGATCTTTATAAGCAAAGATATCCGGCGTGGAGTGGACAAGCCCTCGCGTGTAAGGATGAAGGGGAGAGCACAAAACATCATTGACATAACCGGTTTCCACAACCTTTCCGGAATACATCACAACCGTTTTAGACGCCAAAGAAGAAATAAAAGCAAGGTCGTGAGAAATCATTAACATCGTATAGCCGTTCTCCTTCTGAAGATCGGCCAAAAGATCCCGAATCTCTTTGCGGGCAAACGCGTCCAGCGCGGATGTGACTTCATCCAGAATCAATAATTTAGGATCGCATGCCAGCGCCATTGCCAAAAGAAATCTCTGCCTCATGCCCCCGGAAAGTTGATGCGGATATCTGTCCATCCAACTCGGATCGAGATGGACGGTTTCAAACAAATCGGCGCATTTTCTCCGAGCTTGAACCGGAGTGATATCAAGATGCTTCAACATCGGCTCCGTGACTTGCCTCTCCAGTTTCATGACGGGATTCAGCACGTCCAGACCGTTTTGAAAAACAATCGCGATGTCTTTCCATCGGAATCGATCAATTCCGGAACGGTATAAAGAAGAAAGAACATGATTGTCGTAAATGATTTCACCCGAAATAAAAGTATTTTCCGGCAAAATCCCCATAATCCCGTGAGCAATCGTGGTCTTGCCGCTTCCGGATTCCCCGACGATTCCCAGAATTTCTCCGGTGTCGATTTCAAAAGAAACACCGTCAACAGCCTTTACAATACCCGTATCGGTGTGGTAGTGACATTTCAGGTCATTGATTTTAAAAAGACTCATGATTGGAAACCTTTCTTTATCATTAATTTCGGATCAAAAATCCGTTCCATATCTCTGCCTATGAACGCGAGACAGAGAAGAAGCCCGATTAACATAAACAAAGGAGGCAACAACCACCATTGCCAATAGGGCGTGAAATAGATTGACTTAAAACTTGTCGCGTTGTTAAGCATCATGCCCCAGCTCTTGGATGTCGGGTCCCCAAGACCCAAAAAGGCAAGTCCGGCTTCCGCTATAATCGCGTGAGAAGATATGCCGATGACGAGGATGAAGAGGACGGGAAGAACTTCGGGGAAAATATGTCGGCGAAGAATGTAAAACGGCTTTGCCCCGTAATTGCGAGCGGCGACGATATAATTGTTTTTTTTAATCGACAAAGTCTGGGAGCGCGCGATACGCGCGGGTTTGGCCCAACTGAAAAGAACCAGTATGAAAATCACATTAAAGACACTGGGCCCCAAAAACGCGGATATGACGATTAACAACGGAAAACTCGGAAGAGCCATGGTCACATCAATCACTCTCATAAGAGCTAAATCGACAAACCCTCCCATATACCCCGCCAAAATTCCGACGGCTCCGCCTCCAAAACCCGAAATGAAAGCTACCGCAAGACCTATTAAAAGACTCATTCTTGCGCCGTAACATATCTGTGACCAAATATCCATGCCCAACTCGTCCGTACCGAGTATATGAGCGGTTCCGGGAGCTTCCAAAGAGTCGCCGGTAATTTTTTGAGGAGGATAAAGCGTAATCAATGGAGCAAGAGCGGCCATCAGGAGGATACAAATTAAACCGAAAATACCAATTTTCCCTTCCGCGCTGAACTTTGAAAATGTGGAGGCGATTGTTTTTCCGATTTTGCCGGCTGAGGCTCGAAGAGAAGAAAATATATTATTATTTCCGGAAACTTCAACGCTCTTCGTCATATTGAAACCCTCGGATCAAGCTTGCAATAGATTTTATCAACCAAAAAATTGCAGACAAGGATGGAAACCGCAATTACAAGAAGCACTCCTTGAATAAGCGGATAATCTCGGGCGATGACGGCGCTTCGAAGAAGCATTCCGACGCCAGGATAAGAAAAAACGCTTTCCACCAAAACAACGCCTCCCATCATGATACCGATCATAAAGCCGGCTCTTGTCACCACCGGAAGCAGTGCGTTTCGAAGCGCGTGCCGATTCCACACGATTTTTTCACCCAGTCCCTTGGAGCGGGCGGTCCGTATGTAATCCTTGGAGGTCACGGTAATCAACGAATTCCGAGTAAGCAAATAAACGCCTGTCAGTTGCGCAAACGACAGAGTCATAACGGGCAAAAATGCGTGATATGCGATATCCCATATATGATCGAGCAGACCGCCGTAAACTGCAAAGGGAGTAACCGCGCCCGCAAGGGGGAAAAGTTGCAGATACACGTTGAAAATCAAAAGAAGAATCAATCCGAGCAAAAAGGAGGGAATCTCCGCAAAAGCAATCATTCCCGCCATCATTAACCGGTCGCTGCCTTTTTTCCTGTTTTTGGCCGAAAATATTCCGAGAATCACCCCCGCTATCGTGCTGAACACCGTGGACGCCAAAACAATCAACATGGTCCAAGGCAGATGAAGCCGGATGACATCTATAACTGACATTTTATAATAAATGCTTTTTCCCAAATCCCCTTTAATTAAATTTTTAATATATATCACAAACTGCTCATGCAGCGGCAGGTGAAGTCCGTAATATTCCGTATAATAGAGCCGCTGTTGCTCCGTCATGACGATAACCTCGTCTCCCGAATCGATATCCGATGTCATGGAAAACGGGTCTCCCGGCATTATCCGGGGAAGAAAAAAATTGATGACAATAATCACTAAGAGAGTCAACATAAACTTAAAAAGAAAGGAATTCCTGTCACGCGCCATATCATTCACTCGCCGTTCAAATTTTTAATCATCTTGTTGACACATCCGCCGTTAAACGTCTCAACCGTCATGCCGATGCATCCGCTGTTAAACATCTCAACCGTCATGCCGAAACATCCGCCCTTAAATTTCCCAGACCATCATGCCGGTGTATACGTTCGATTCGAAACAATACACTCCGTTGGAAGAGATTTTTTGATAATAATCCATGATATCATCCTTAACGGCGTCCTCAAAATCACGACCCCGGCTGATGAATTCTATGGCCCGTTCCGCCGCTTCCCGCCAGCCGGTTTCCTCTTTGAATACGGAATGATTGATCCGAACGGACGGTTGATAACCCGAGAGATAAAGATACATGATGGGAAAAACGGCCCCGCTCATGATATTTTCCGAATTCTCGCCGAGGATGGAGCGGCGTATTTCACGGTAGGACGAATCTTCTTCCCTTCTCAAAAAATTGCTGTAATAGCAATATTTTTTGGAGCAGGCCATCATCCGGTCGAAATTCTCGGCGTCTTTTATCCCGGGAGTCATCGAAGCAATCACGAGGTCAAACTCGTTTCGAAATCCAAGCGCGTCGATATCCGCGGTCCACCAAGAGCATTCCATAACATGGATGGGAAGGGATTCTTGCTTGACGGCGTCTTTAAGTCTTTCAAGCATTCCGGAGGATATGTCAAGAGCGGTGACATCCGCGCCAAGTTTCGCAAGAGGGATGGAAAGAGTCCCGGGACCGCATCCGATATCCAGAATTTTGGCTCCGCGGGGATTAAATCCGCATTCTTCCAAAAATTCGAGAATTTCATCCGCTTTTTTTTGCCTTCCGCCGTTTTCCGTGTTTTTGGCGTAACTGCCGGAACGTTTGTTCCACATATCGGCCATTCGGCACTCGTCTAAAATATTGGCGCCGCTTTCGGCGTATTTATTCCAACATTGCGTCAAATTATGAATATTATTTTTTTGCCGTGATTCTGCCATTGATTCGGTTATTTGATCTGTCATTGTATCACTCGGAAAATATTATCTTTTGGCTGCGACTCCTTCCCTTTTGACGTATGAAAGAATGCTGTGCGTTCTTGCGTGGTGGTCGTACATATTCATCCACCCGTCATATTTTGAGATGCGCCACGCGTCATGGTTTGTTGTGTAGTACAGCGGAATTGCGGGTATGTCTTCGGCAAGAACAGTTTGCATTTCAAAGACGATGGCTTTACGTTTCTCATCGTCAAGTTCCGTCTGCTCCATAACTCCAAGGGCATTTAATGTGTCATTGTGATAACCAAAAACGGTAGCTCCCGATGAAACACTTTCGGATTGGGAGACGATATTGCAGAATCGTGTCCGGAGATAATCGGCATCTCTTCCCCAGCCTCCGTATCCGCTTATCGCCAGTTCGAAATCTCCGTTGTTCAAGTTTGAATCACGGGATTTGGTTTCCAAAGCTTTGACCTGAACATCGATTCCGACATCATTGAGCCTTTGTTTTAAAAGCTCGCCGATACGGACTTCGGCGCTTGAAAGCGTCAATACGTATGATAATTTTTTTCCGCCCTTGTCGCGTATTCCGTCGCCGTCGGTGTCAATCCACCCGGCTTCATCCAATAACTTTTTGGCCATTTCAGGATTAAAAGAATACTCCGGTTGGTCGGCGTTGTACCATATGTGGTCTTCGGGAAGGATGCCCATCCGGCCGGGTTTTCCCGCGCCTCGTCCGACTTTTTCGACGAGTTCTTCGCGGTCGATGGCATAAACGAAAGCCTGCCTTACTTTTACGTCGTTCAACTCTGTTCGTTTATTCATGTTGAAGTAAAGCTGGTAAGCCCAAACGGCGGGCTGTTGAACGATTCTGATATCTTTGTCGGAAGCAAAGCGATTAAAGACATCGGGAGAAAGACTTGCGAAATCAATTTCCCCTTGTTCAAAAGAGAGCATTTCGTCACTGACCGGAACAAATTCAACCGTTTCAACGACGGTGTCGGGTCCCCAAAACTTATCGTTGGATATAAACCTGTAACTTCCGTGCTCTTTATGAAATTGGTCTAAAAGAAACGGTCCTGTGCCGATTACGGCTTCTTTGCCGAGGAATCCGGCGGGGTCCTCTACGTTTTTGTATATGTGTTCCGGAATAATCATAAAACTCGTCAGTTTAGAAAGGAAAGAGGAGAACGGTTGGATGAGGACGAATTTGACGGTGTTGTCGTCTATCACTTGAACATGGTCCACGATGCCGGCTTCCATCCCTCCGGCAATGGGAATGTATTTTTGCTCATAATCGAACGTGAATTTGACATCGTTTGCCGTAAAAGGCTCTCCGTCGCTCCAAACGATGCCTTCTCGGAGATAAAGCGTGTACTCTGTTCCGTCCGAGCTGATCTCCCAGCTTTCTGCCAGCCAGGGGATGGAACCTTTTTCATCCCTTTCCAACAATGTGTCAAAAATCATTCTGACTTTGGATGATCCGGGCCCTCTCGGAGATATTGAAAACGGTTGCGGATAACCGTAATCTCCGCCGGCAAGGCGAAGGACATCCGCATTTTGCGATTCCGTACGTTTGACATCGGGATTTCCATCCGTATCAATACAACCCGCAACCATTAAAGTCACAAGTATGAGCAGTGCAAAAAATAAAAACAGTCTTTTATTATGGTTCATTTGAATAACACCCTATTTTTTGACTTGTCCGAAAATTAAACAATTTGTTTTTATAAGAATCAAAAACAATAAGATTGAATCTTTTTTTGATTTATTAAAATAACATACCGTGTGATATTTAAGTGTTTTGATTATACAAAGTGTGAAAAAAATAAAAAATTATCATACATTTTAGGAAAAAAAGAGATGCCGTTCAAAAAAAATCATTGAGATTTATATTGAGCGCAACAGAATTCGGTTGAAAAAAGAAATAACATTCAAAAAAAATCATGAATTAAACCAAAAAATCACTCAAACCCATTGTCGGCTGAATTCAAGCGGAACAAACGGAATAATTCAAGCGAATTTGATTTCGAATTTTTTGTAACGCATTTTCCACGACAGCAAAAAAAATTGAGAAATTAAGAAAAATTAAAAAAACAATTTAGAAACAATTTAGAAACAATTTAAAAAAGATTCAAAAACGATTAAAACATTTAAATAAAAAGTTATATAACGAAAAATTAAACAAACAAAAAGATGGAAAAATCGTATCGCGGAGCGATAAGAATCAGCGAGGAGGAGTTAAAAATAGAAATATAAAAACATATGAATCAGAATTAAGAAAACGGAATGAAAAATAAAAAAAGAGCGGAAATTAATAATTGCCGCCGATTTTTTTACGGTCCACTTTAATGCCGGTCGGGGTGACGAGAATGTTGTTGTCTTTCATGCCGACAATGTCGCCGTGAACGTCTAAAACGACATCTTTCAATTCGTTGAAGAGGTGATTTCGGAGGCGTTCGTCGGACTTGATGTTGGAGATGTCGACGATTAAGATATTACCGTCATAGATTTCCTTTTTTAAGGAAGTGATTTGATCAAAATGCGTAAAAATCGCGATTTTGACATAAGTTTCTGCCGGCTCATCGCCCGCGTTACTGTCAATGTCCTTTTCAAACTTGTCGAGATCAATGTATGCGGAATAATCATCGTCTTGTTTGGAGCCGGAGCCGCCCAAAATTTTTTTCAAAAAACTCAATTGAAACACCTTTGTCTTTTATTAAATGTGTATAAATGTAAATGTGCGCGAAAAAAAACGGGAAAACCGATTTTTCCGAAGGAATGATTTACAATAATTTATTCAAAATTATACAGAATAATATAAAGCATTAATGTTAAACATATTTATAAACTTGTGTGTAAAAAGAAAATGAATTCAAACGGCAAAACGCCTTTTTAGATTTATTCCAATTTTATAATAATTTGAACCGTTTTAATAAAACTTTAGATTTGGAATTTGATAAAATTCAAACCATTCAAAACCGTTCAAACTCAAATTCAAATCATTCAAACCATTCAAAATCGTTCAAACCCAAATTCAAGTTATTCAAACTATTCAAAACCGTTCAAACTCAAATTCAAATCATTCAAACCATTCAAAATCGTTCAAACCTAAATTCAAATCATTCAAACCATTCAAAATCGTTCAAACCTAAATTCAAATTATTCAAACCATTCAAAATCGTTCAAACCTAAATTCAAATCATTCAAAATCGTTCAAACCCAAATTCAAGTTATTCAAACCATTCAAAATCGTTCAAACTCAAATTCAAATCATTCAAACCATTCAAAACCGTTCAAACTCAAATTTAAATCATTCAAACCCGACTCAAGTTCGACCGATCTTCAAATTAAAGTTCAAGACCCCACAAAGCATCGCCGACAAAGGATAAAGATTTTATCGCTTTTCCCGATTCGGACGCCTCCATTTCCGCCCCCGAAATTAAAGCGCGCCCGATGGCCAGCGGTTTTTTGTGCGTTTCTTCCACAATCACCACCAAATCGTCTTTTTGAATCGAAGAGTCCGCCGCCGTAATTCCCGGGCTCATGATATCGGCGCCGTTGACGACGAACTTAACGGCTCCCATATCCACGGTAACGATTTTAGACTTCGGAAGAAATTCAAGCGCCCCGCGAACGGTCGGAAAAAGAACCCCGTCGTATTCAATAAACATTTGTTTCCCGTCAACGAAAATGACTTTGTATTCATCCGTTGTAACCACTTCAAATTTAGAATCTAAAAATACGGAAACATCCTCCCCGTAAATCAAACGAAGCGTTTCAACCATCTTATTTTTATCATTTTTGCGAAGACTGACTCTGGACTTTATTTTCAAAAAGATCACCCGAATTTAAAAAATATATAAAAATATAGAAATGTAAAAATATAGAATATAATGAGAACATAGAAGAAGTCAGATAAAAAGATAATGAGAATAAAAAAATAAAAAAGATAAAAGAATAAAGGAAAAAATGAGAAAATCTCATTTCTTTCAATGAATTCTTTAGAATAAACCGCCGATCAATCCGCCGCTGATGAAAAGCGTTGCGAAAAGAATGGCGACCATGTTGACAACTTTGATTAAAGCGTTCAACCCGGGACCGGATGTGTCCTTGGCGGGATCGCCGACGGTGTCGCCGACAACTGCGGCTTTGTGGGCTTCAGAGCCTTTGCCGCCGTAAAGACCGGACTCGATTAACTTTTTAGCGTTGTCCCATGCGCCGCCGGCGTTGTTAAGCGTCATGGCAAGCATCAAACCGACAACGATGATACCGATTAAAAGACCGGCAAGCGCTTCGGAGCCGAAAATAATCCCGACAGCCACCGGAACGACGATGGCCAGCAAACCCGGAATAACCATTTCACGAAGAGCGGCGGTTGTGACGATGTCGACACACTTGCCGTATTCGGGTTTTGCGGTTCCGTCCATGATTCCCGGAATTTCCCGGAATTGGCGGCGCACTTCATCAACGACCTTCATGGCCGCTTTGCTGACAGCGCGCATGGTCACGGAGGAGAAAATAAACGGCAAAAGACCGCCGATTAAAAGACCGACCAAAACAAGCGGATTGTCAATCGAAAGAGAGCCGGCGCCCAAGTCGACGCGAAGTTTGTAGTCCGCAAAAAGCGCAAGCGCGCCGAGAGCAGCAGAGCCGATCGCATATCCTTTGGTGACCGCCTTTGTCGTGTTTCCGACCGCGTCAAGTTCGTCCGTGATTTCACGAACGGATTCGGGTTGTTTAGACATCTCGGCAATACCGCCGGCATTGTCCGTAATCGGACCGTAGCAATCCAAAGCAACAATCATGCCGGTTGTGGAAAGCATCGCGACAGCCGCAATAGAAATCCCGTAAAGGCCGACCGTCGGATTGCTCATCCCGCCGACGACAAAGAATGAAACCAAAATACCGGCGACGATTACAAGAACGGGAAAAGCCGTACTTTCAAAACCGAAAGACAAACCGGAAATCACGTTGGTTCCGGCGCCCGTTTGAGAAGCATCGGCAATTTCTTTGACCGGGCGGTACTTGGTGGAAGTGTAATATTCGGTAATAATCACCATCAAAACCGTAATAACCATACCGACAAGAGCCGCGATATAGAACTTGGAATCACCGATTAAGTACTGCGTAATAAAGAAGAAAATGACGGCGCTGATGATTGTCGCCGCAGCCACGCCTTTGTAAAGCGCGTTCATGATGTTCTTGTTTTTTCCGAGACGGACGAAGAACAAAGAAATAATCGTCACAAAAATAGCGAGTGCGCCAAGCATTAACGGGTAAAGAATCGCGTTTGCGATGGAGCCTTCGACAAGAGATCCTAAAAGCATTGCGGCAAGCAAAGTGACGGCGTACGTTTCAAACAAATCCGCGCCCATACCGGCACAGTCGCCGACGTTGTCCCCGACGTTATCCGCAATCACGGCCGGATTTCTCGGGTCGTCTTCGGGAATGCCCGCTTCGACTTTTCCGACAATGTCCGCGCCGACATCAGCCGCTTTTGTATAGATGCCGCCGCCGACTCTGGCAAACAAACTGATCAAACTGGCACCGAATCCGAATCCGATGACCAAATCCACATCACCGTAAACAATATAAAAAACACTGACACCGATAATCGAAAGACCGACAACCGCAAGTCCCGTCACGGCGCCGCCGCGAAAAGCGACGTTTAAAGCGTGTTCCAAACTTTTTTTAGCGGCCGCCGCCGTTCGGACATTGGCGCGAACGGAAACATTCATGCCGATATATCCCGCCGCAGCGGACGCGAGCGCACCAAAAACAAAACCGATTGCAACTTTAACGCTGTAATAATCCTCTTTAGGCAAAAGGACGGCGATTAAAACGGTTAAAATAACCGCGACGACTGCGATGGTTTTGTATTGGCGATTCAAGTAAGCCATAGCCCCTTCCTGAATGGCTGCCGCAATCTCTTGCATTTCTTTTGTGCCCTTGTCCTCGGCAAGGACTTTTTTAGCCAAAAGAGCCGCAAAGAGAAGACTGACCAAACCGGAAATCGGAGCCAAATAAATCAAGTATCCCAAATCCATTGTTGTTCCTCTTTTTAAGCAAATTCATAAAAATATAAAAATCAAAATCAATAAATCCAATATAATTAAAATTAAAAATTATAATTGAAATAAAAATGATTTGTATGACAATCCGAAATAAAGCAAGTGTTAACGGTTTGCCTTATTTGGAAAAACACAATCCGTTCCGAAAACATCGAATAAAAACGATAGAGTGCGGCAATAACAGAAAGTCTTGCTTGAGAATAGGTATTTTCCTATATAATATTTGTTTCTAAAAGTGAAAAAAAAGAGGAACAAAAAACACGGCGAATTCAAAGAAGAGAAGAAAAACGATATAAAAACAAAAATAGAAATAAAAAACAGAAGTAAAAAAGAAAAGAAAATAAAAGAAAATGAAATATGAAAAATGAAACGGCAGGAAAAAATGAAAAGTAAAAAGAACGGATAAAAAAACAAATAAAAAAAGAAAATAACAAGTAAAAATAAAAAAAGAAAATAACAAGTAAAAATAAAAAAA
>Ga0265295_1006719_pt1 | contig 13749 bp, 8 predicted proteins | sample Munlansysbiofilm_FD_192503 | JGI IMG/M metagenome (GOLD analysis project Ga0265295, IMG submission 192503) | Leachate microbial communities from a municipal landfill in Southern Ontario, Canada - Methane capture system biofilm | ecosystem: Engineered > Solid waste > Landfill > Unclassified ... | reverse complement strand
CACCGAATAATACGCAGCACAGACACCAGAGAGTTTTCTCCTCTCGCTCTGCCCTGAAAATGACACATTCTAAAAAATTATGTCACAAAATGATTTGAGCTCTTGAATCTGTGCGCGGCAGTTACCATGATTTACGAATTTCACCAGAGCAGGATAGAGTATTCCGTAGTTTTTACGTAAAAATAATCATCGTTTTCTAGTGATTATGCGGTAATAAGGCAATCAATGATGAACTGAACATCTGTCCATGCCCACGTGACATCACCGCATGGACGTGATGGTGGCACACCGCCGAAGTCGGCAAATGTGACGAAGACCTGCTCAGCAGCACAACTCCTTGAATACATTGAACGGTCGGTTTGAATGAAAGCAAAGATTCTGTTTATCGACGATCATAAGAACATTCTGGAAAGCCTCAGGTTGAGTTTGCGCTCCATGCAAAATGAGTGGGACATGAGTTTCGCGCCCAGCGGTGCCGAAGGACTCGACATGTTCGACAGGATCTGGCCCGATGTAGTGGTCACGGACATGCGCATGCCCAACATGGACGGCACCCACGTCCTCAGAAACATCCAGAAGCGCAAACCAGATGTCGGCAAGATCATCCTCTCGGGATACTCGGACAAGGAAACAGTCATCAAAAACATCCAGTTGGCCAACGAGTACTTGAGCAAACCCTGCAAGACCCAGGACCTCATTGCCGCGATCCGCAACACGTTGCGTACCAACGACATCATCCTGAGCGCCGAAATCAAGAACATCATCGCCGAAATTGAAACGATACCAAGCAGCTCTGCCGTGTATGAGAGCCTCATAAGGGAACTGGAGAACGACAACGCCACTTCCAGAACCATCAGCAAGATCATCTCTCAGGACGTTGCCCTGGCCGCAAGTATCATCCGCATCATCAACTGTACTTTTTTTAATTTTCCGAAACAGGTCAAGGACATCGAGCATGCGGTCCGGATGCTCGGACCCCAGACCCTGCTCAACATCATCAAATCTTCGCATCTCTTCGATAAATTGAAGGAATTCGACAACTCCGAAATATCCATCAAGATGCTCTGGGAGCACAGCCTCCGCGTGGCGCGCCTCGCTAAACTCATCGCAGCCAATTCCAATCTGCCCGAGACGAGCTGCAACGACTGCGTCATCGCCTCCATGTTCCACGACATAGGAAAGTTCATCTTTGCTTCAAAGATGAAGCATCAATTTTCGGAAGTGATATCCATGGTCCAAAAGGAAAACTGCACCATCGACGTCGCCGAAAGATGCATTATGGGGGCTTCCCACGCCGAAGTCGGTGCCTACCTTCTGGCCCGTTGGGGCTTCAGCCATGACCAGATCACCATCCTGCGCTCCCATCACGACGAAAGTGTGATGGAGTCACAGGCCGTCACCCCTCAGATGGTCCTCTACGTCGCGGACAGCCTGGACCACGAACTCGTTCATATCCAGAACCGATTCAAACGACACACCCTGGCTTTCACGGGCAACGTCCCTGAACAGCATCAACAGATGATAACTGACTGGCGCACATTGTGTCAGAACAATATCCAAGGAGTATTGCAATGAACAGACGCGTCCTGCTTGTTGACGATGAAAAGCGACTTCTTGAAGCCTTCTCTAAATGCTACAAGGATGAATTTGAAATATCCATCGCTTCAAATCCGCAAACAGCCTTAGGAAAGTTGCGCCTCGAAAAGCCGTATGCTGTAATTGTTTCCGATATGCGCATGGATGAAATGAATGGAATTGACTTTCTTAAATACGCTAAAAAAATTACTCCTGAATCAATACGAATTTTGATGACAGGATATGCAGACTTGAAAACATCACTATATGCTTTTAATAACGACATTATATACAGGCTAATAGAAAAGCCTTGCAAAAAAAATGATTTACTTGCAAGTCTCAACGACGCTTGCAAAATATATAATGCATCTATTAATGAGAAAGATATATCTACAATCGTATCCATGATAGAGAATAAAACATACAAAAAAATGAGAGACAACGTCGATCTCATAAATATTGTCGAAACAATAAAATTTCGACATAAAGAACGAATAGAAAGCAAGAAATTGCAGCTAACAACAGAATTCAACGATCTTCAAAACGGCGTTATTTTCGATTTTTTTCTACTCTGTGACTCCATTTTATTTACCATCGTCATCGACACCGCACTCCGCGAAGCCGTTGAGAACGCGGAAAAATACTCCCAAATAAAACTGAACGTCACTATGGACAAGGAAATACACATTAAAATCACAGGCGTATTCCCGTCGTCCAATCTCGAAGACGAATTCATGTGCGAGGGAAGCTCTTTGGAAAACCTCAAGATGACAAGATGGCTGTCATCCCATTCGATACGCCTCATCCTTGGCGAACTGGGAGGAAGCGTCTACGAGGAACGAACTTACAAGCAGTTCGCGTGCGAAATGACTTCCGTCAACATCAAGCTCCCGGCTCTCTAGGACCGCATAACCGCGCTGGCGGAACAAAATCGACGATGGAAAAGTCACCGGACCATGCTGCCGCAAGCGTCTTGCTCGTTGATGACGAGGACAAGGCGCTAAAGGCCCTCAAATGCAATTTGCACGACTCGTTCTCCATTACGACCACCACGGATCCAAGCGAAGCCCTGGACAAAATCCAGGGCGGATCCAATTTTGCCGTCATCGTCTCCGACTTCAAGATGCCGGGCATGGACGGCATAACTTTTCTATCACGGGTCCGGGACATGGCGCCGGGCACTGTGCGCATCCTGCTCACGGGCCAGGCCAACACCGACATGGCCACCAGGGCCGTGAACCAGGGCCAGATCTTCCGCTTCCTGCAGAAGCCCTGCACCCTGAAGGACCTGACCGAAGCCATCAAGGCGGGGATACGGCTGCATTTCAAAACCGCAGCCGAGCGGGAGGTGCTCCAGAGCACTCTGCGCGGCACGATCCGCGTGCTCTCCGAGGCACTGGGCCTGGCAAATCCTCAGGCCTTCGAACGTGCAGAGCGGGTCCGTAAAATCGTCGTGCGCATGGCTAAACTGCTATGCGTTTTGGCTCCGCTGGAACTGGAATTGGCAACCATGCTCTCCCATCTGGGCTGCCTGGGCCTTCGCAGCGAAATCATCGAAAAGATCAACAAGGGAAAAAGCCTCAACCCGGAAGAAACGGCTCTCTTTCATGACCATCCCCGCATCGGTGCCATGCTCATCGAAAGAATACCCAGGCTCGATACGGTGGCACGGATCATTGCCATGCAACACGCGCCGCCCTCGGCGTCCATGACTCTCGAGGCGCGAATCCTGAACATGACCATGCAGTATGACAGAAGCAGATGCGCTGGGCATCTTCCATGTGACATTTTCAGGGCATTGCATGAGGCCGAGCCTCCACATCCTCCGGAATTCGTGGACGCCCTCAAGGGCGCTGTCTACTCCGGGCCGGAGTACAGTCGCAAAACCATGTCCATACGGCAATTGAAGCCATCCATGATCCTGGATAGGCACGTCGAGACCCTGGATGGACTGCTCCTTCTGGCCAAGGGTGCGGAATTGAGCGAATCGACCATCTTACGGCTCATTGAAATCGCCAAAAATCAATCCATTATTGAACCGGTCCATGTTCTTGCACTGCGAGAATAATCCGGAGGCAGAAAACTTGCGATTGCTCAGAAACGTTTTGTTTCAATGCAGGCAATAAGCAATTTCGTTGCCCAAAAAACGTCATCTCCTTGAAAAAAGGGATGGCGACATAAAACCTTTATCCACAGCAGCCCCGATCGATACGATCGACCGAATGCAGCGATCCCCAGGCAAGGCCTTATTCCAAGGCGAAGTCCTGGAAGGCTAACCACAATGACCTGTACAACGCTTTTTGTTGATGACGACCAGGCCGTCCTTGATTCCATAAGAACAAATCTTCATTCAAAATTTTCCATCGTCACGGCGACGGATCCGCGCGAAATCATCCCGGCACTGGAGGCAGGCAAAAGATTCGCCGTTGTCGTCTCCGACTTTAAGATGCCGGGCATGGACGGCATCACTTTTCTGTCGCGCGTCAAGGATCTCGATCCCGACTCCGCAAGAATCATGCTGACCGGTCATGCCGATATCAAAGCCGCCAGTAAAGCAGTCAACGAGGGCAACCTCCTGCGCTTTCTGATCAAACCCTGCTCCCTGCAGGATATCACCAATTCAGTCTACGCCGGTTTGGAGCACCACAAAATTGCCACCTCGGAACGCGAGTTGCGACAGCGAATGGAAATGGTCATCCACGGCACCGCATCGGGCACCTGGGACATGAATGTGCAAAAAGGGGAGATGTCGGTCAACGAAACCTGGCAGGGTCTGCTCGGCCACACTGACCACAAACCATCGCGGATCAAATTACATCAAGCACAACGAATGATGCACCCCAAAGAACGCAGGATCTTTTCGAATGCACTTCGAAGTCATCTCCATGGCCTGACACCGCATTTCACTTGCGACGTACGATTGAGGCACAGGAGCGACGCATGGCGCTGGATGCGCATCTGCGGCAAAATCACCGGCAGGGACGAAGCTGGCAAGCCACTGCGCATGTCCGGCATCATGACGGACATCCACGAAGATAAACTTACCAAGCAAGCTTTGACCGATCAAATATCTTTCCTGGACGAAATGATAGATGCGTTTCCGTACCCGGTCTTCGTCAAATCCGCAGACGCGAAATTCGCCTCGGTAAATTGTGCATACGAACGCTTCTTCGGAGTACGCCGTGCAGAAATCGTCGGCAAGGCAGCCAGTGACCTCGGACACCTCCCAAAAGCGCCCAATGTCGATTTCGAGACCGAGTACCAAAGGATTGTCCGCGAGTTTGGAACGTCACATCACGAGGTGACCTTCTCCGCCCCCGACGGACAGACGCGCCACTGCCTGCATTGGAGCCATGCGTTCCGTCACGAGGAAACCGGCGTACAAGGACTTGTCGGAACCATTGTCGACATCTCCGAGCAGAAACTGGTTGAGCGCGAACTGGCCGAAAAAAACCGAAAATTGGCCGACAGCGAGGCCAAACTCAAACAACTGAGCCTGACCGATGAACTGACAGGCCTTGGAAACAGGCGCTTCTTCAAGGGCCGAATCCGCGAAGCCCTGTCGCTGTCCATGCGCCACGGTCATCCTTTGAGCCTCATGATGGCCGATCTGGACCACTTCAAATTCGTCAACGACGTCTTCGGTCACAACGCGGGAGACCTGGTTCTTCAGGGCTTCGCCAAAATCCTGCGCACCATCTGCCGCAAGGAGGACACGCCCTGCCGCTCGGGCGGCGAAGAATTCATGATCATCCTGCCCATGACGAGTGTTCAGGAAGCCGAGATGCTGGGCAGCCGCATCTGCCATGCCATGCGGGAAAACGATTTTCTCGGCAATGGAGCGCCAGTCACTGTCAGCATCGGAGTCACGCAGTACGAACGCAACGAATCCTATCAAACGTTCTTGGAGCGTGTCGATCAAAGCCTCTACCGTGCCAAGAAACAAGGGCGGGACCGTGTCTGCAGCTGATGCACTCCAGTGCTGCAGCGCTATTAACAGGAGCCTGTATCGTTCCGGGATCACGCGCCATCTCGCGCACCGAAGTTTTCAGATGCGCGAGATCATTGTCGAGACATTTCCGGCCGTCATCTCGCCTTTGCATGCCGTAAAACCATAACGCTCCCGCAGATGAGAGTCATCCTTGAACCATAAGAAACTGCTCGAACTCAACCTGAGCCCGCGATTGAGGCGCAAAGCGCATGCCGCTGCTGTCGTGGCGCTCATCGTGACGACCATCTGCGCAATCTTGTGGCGCATCCTGGTCACTGAAGAAGAAAGAAGAACTCTCGCCCATGACAACTTTGTCCACGATACGCATTTTGCCGCCAACACGATCAGCTCCAACTTGTTCGCAAGCCAGCATAAATTGGCCATTCTGGCACTTGGCAGTCAAATCCGCGACTACCTTGGCGAGGGTCCCGCGACAGTTGCGGCGTCTGGCATGGTCAGGGCAGGCTCCGAGGTAAAAACGCTCTTTTCGGATGTCCTTGATGCTGGCGGCGATGGCTATAAAAGGCTCATTGACGCCTTGGCAATGAAAGACCGGAACGGCAACATAGTCGTACAGAAAATTACGCGCCATGAGGATAATCGTGGCGCATTTCAATCCGCCGCCTGGACTACTCCAGGCTGTCCCTGCGAAGAACGGCCAAAAACAATATTTCTGGTCGATGACAAATCTGCAGCGCCTTTTTTTGTCATTTCGCAACCCGTTGAACTGAATCGACAAAGAATCGGGACCCTCCTGGCGAGGGTTCCGATTCAAAACATACAGTCCAAACTTTCGAGCGTGGAAAATACTGCCAGACAGCGCATCCACGTCATCGTAGACAAAGAAAAACTCGTCTCATGCAAGTGCGGCACCATGACCCCTCTTTTGGAGCCGCTGAAAAGTGTCCACCCTACCCCCACCGTCATCCCAACCCCGCAATCCCTTGGCGCCGTCCCTGCCGACTGGTCGGAAAAATGCCTGGCCATGAAAATAAATATCCCCGACACCTCATTTTCACTACTTTCCCTGACGCCAATACCTGAACCTCTCCGCGCTGCGGAGCTTTTTTCCGCCCTGGCCGTGGCGTTCATCGGCACCATGCTCCTTGGAGCCTTCTCCCTCCTGACGCGCGGCCAGACTGAGCGCATGTTGCTCAAAGTGCGCCTGGATGAACAGCGGCAGGCGTCGGAAAAGATCCACAAGCACATTGATGATTTCAATGTCCTCTTCAATTCCCTCCCCGGACTCGCCTGGCGCAAAGATAACAAAGGCCGGTATATCATGGCGAATTCAGCCACCTGCCAATTTTTCGGTCTTTCGCACGAAGAGCTTATGGGCAAAACCTCCTGGGATCTCTTCCCTGCAAAAATGGCCGAATTTCTAGAGGAAGGTGAACGCCCCCTCTTTGAGGGTGAGCGCAGGGCCGTGGAGAGGGAAGTGCAACTCGGCGAGGGCGATGGGCGTAAATTCTTTGTCAGACGCATGGTGTCGGTCATGGGTCTTGATGGAAGTGTCGAAGGAATCATCGGTCTGACCATGGAGATTACCCAGACCAAGCGCGCCGAGGAGTTGGCCATGAAAACGGCCGCGTTTCAAACTGCCATTCTTGAACTCGCCATCAACTTCGTCAACAGGGAGATAGACGACCTCGAGCAGGGCATCGAAGGTGCCCTGGGCCTTGTCGCCAGCTACTGTGAAATGGATCGAGCCTGCTTTTTCCGTTACGACTATTGCATGGAAACCCTGTCGCTCACTCACGAATGGCGCACCCCGAGCACACCCTCTATAAAGGGCAGGCTGCAGAGCACACCCACCAGCCTGATACCTGGCCTTGTCGAAGCGCATCGCGCCCGTAAAAATTTCAGCATTCCCAGCGTCGAAGCCTTGCCCCGAAACGCTCCAGTGCAAAGAGTCTTTGGGAGGCTTGGGACCAAATCACTCATTGCAGTGCCTCTTTACAATACCAAGGCGTGCTTTGGGTTCATAGGTTTGGCGTCCATCACTCGGGAAAAGGCCTGGAGCGAAAGTGAACTCAAACTGCTTGTGATCTTCGCCGAACTACTGACCAACGCGAAGCTCAGAAGCTTGCATGAAGAGAGGCTCATAGCGGCCCGGAATGCGGCCCTGGAATCATACGACCTCATTGAAATACGCATCAAACAGCGGACCCATGAGTTGGCCAGCGCCAATCAGAAGCTGCAATCCGAGATCACCTGGAGGATGCAGCTCATCAGGGATCTGGAGACAATACAGAACTCGATCTCGGCCATTCTTATCGCCGTTGACGAGAGGAACCAGGTCACGAGATGGAACAGCGCCGCGGAGAAGGCCTTTGGCCTGAACAGCCCTGAAACCGTCGGCAAGACCTTCTACGACCTGACCCTGACCTGGGATTGGAACATTGTCCGCACCAGCGTCGTGGAATGCCTCTCGACCCAGAAATCCTACCGCGCCGCAAACGTCGGGTACGTCAACGCCGACGGTCGAGACTCCTTGCTCATGCTCACTGTCAGCCCCCTTCAGGACAATCTGCGTGAGCAGGCGGGCTATATCATTCTGGGCGAGGATATCACTGAAATCAAAACTCTTGAGGCGCAACTTTCCCAAACGGCGAAAATGGAGGCAGTCGGACAGTTGGCGGCAGGCATAGCTCACGAAATCAATACTCCTACGCAATACGTAAGCGACTCGACGACTTTCCTGCGCGAAGTCTTCCATGACCTGCCGACTTTGTTCGTCACGGTCGAAGGATTGTGCGCGTCGGAAAGCTCCTTTTCCCCGAAGGCTGTCCAGCAACTCAAGGACGTATTGCGAGACATCGATCTCACGTTTATCCAGCGGGAACTCCCGGCCACGTTCAGCAGAATTGAAACCGGAATCGACAAAATCTCTTCCATCGTTAAGGCCATGAATCGATTTGCCTATTGCGGCATCGATGAAAAGAAGATGACCGACATCAACGAACTTCTTGAAAACGCACTGATCATCTCCCAGAACGAATGGAAGTATGTAGCTAAACTAAGCAAGGACTTCGAAAACGACCTAAACTGTGTCATGTGCAGTCCGGGTGATCTCAGCCAGGTTTTTTTGAATGTCATCATCAACGCAGCGCATGCCATAGAGGAGAAGGTGCGGGACACCATGGAAACAGGAACCATCACCGTCTCGACACGCAACGCGGAAGGTTGCGTTGAAATCCGAATCGCGGATACGGGTGTAGGCGTACCCGAGCACCTTCAGGACAAAATCTTCAATCTTTTCTTCACAACGAAAACAATCGGCAAGGGTACCGGCCAAGGGCTCGCCATTGCTTACGACACCATAGTGAACAAACATAACGGCAGGATTCTCTTCGAATCAAGACCGGGAACAGGTTCAAGCTTCCTCATTCGGATTCCTACAAACGCCAGTTTGCTCTGAACCACGAAAAGCATGGACACGCTATGAAAAAAAGAATCCTCTTCGTGGACGACATCAAGAATGTCCTGAACAGTCTTCGCCTCAGCTTGCGCGAGATGCGCGACGAATGGGACATGGTTTTCGCCTTGGGAGGCGAGGAGGCCGTAAACATGCTGAAGATCTCGCGATTCGACCTGCTCGTCACCGACATGCGCATGCCGGGCATCGACGGAGCACAATTGCTTGCCTTGGCCAATCGCGAACATCCGTCAATGGGCAGGATCGTCCTGTCTGGCTATGCCGAGCAAAATTGCGTACTGCAAAACATTTCCCTGGCGCATCAGTATCTGAGCAAGCCCTGCACCACCCAGGAGCTTGTAACAACGATCAGCAACGCCTTGAACCTGGACGACTCCTTTGAAAACACGAAAATCAAGGATGTCATATCGAGCATGGAAAGCTTGCCGGCTCTCCCGGCTATCTACAGAGAACTGACGCTGGCCCTGGATGACAGCGACAGCTCCTGGAGACAAATCTGCGAAATAATCAACAAGGACATGGTACTTTCGGCCACGGTGCTGCGGGTCACAAACTGCGCTTTTTTCGGTCTGGGGGGTAAAGTCACGGGACTCGACCACGCTGTGAAGCTACTGGGCACACAGACCTTGCGCACCCTGGTATATTCAACACATCTCTTCTCAATTTTTGACCAGAAGACCATGCCGGTTTTTTCCGTATCGAAGCTTTGGAATCACTGTCTAAGGGTTTCCGTATTTGCCAAGCTCATTGCCACTGAAGAAAACCTGCCAACCAGATCTCGTGATGACTGCGTCATCGCAGGAATGCTTCATGACATTGGAAAAGTGGTACTTTCAGTCATCATTCCTGGAGATTTCAAAATAATCATCGACATGGTCCACGAAGAAAATTGTACAGTTTATGAAGCGGAAAAAAAATTTCTGAACGTTACGCACGCAGAAGTTGGAGCTTATATCATGAATTTATGGGGATTTAAAAAATCGCAAATAGATGCTGTAAAATCGCATCACTTTTCTGAATCAAATAATGATGAATCAAATTCAATAAAAAAAATATTATATGCTGCAAATATAATAGATCATGAAATCGTACATATAAGCCAATATATCAATCAAAAAAAAATTAAACATGCCAATGAAGAAATTAAAACATGCATACCTAATTATGAATATTGGAGAGAAAAATGTTTCGAAAAAATAACAAATGAAAAATTAGATGAAAGAAAATCTTTTCTCTATAAATAATTTTTTTACATTAAAATTATATATAAAAAAGGAATTTTAAAATTCCAAGTCAACACCAGCAAAACACAGCACAAACATCCGCCTGCGAGAACACTCACCGCATTAATACCGTATTCTAACCCCTGTCTCGCCACCAAATTTTGAAGTATTGTCTACGCATAAATGTAGAATTTTCTGGCTACTTGGACGGCAATCCAAAAAACTGCCAGTCTCTCAAAACCGGGCCCCCCTTCTTTTAAACAACTGAAAATAATGGATTTCAAACACTGTAACACATGATTCGCCGACCCATGCCGTGAACACTTTCGCGAGGATGACACTCAGGATATTTCTCGACTTTTTTGCAGTGCAGTCATGCATGACGAATTATTCCAAACCGGAGATGATAATGCCCCTCCCCCTTGTACACCTTGTGCCAACCATATTCCGGCAACATTCGCCATCAAAAACGATATACTGTTACACATTCCAGTTCTCAACGCACAAAACATCAATACACCAAGATCACTCCATACCTTCAAAATCATCCATCTCTCCCAGCCTCAATTTTCTTAGAAAATTAATAAATACATTCTGGACAAAAAAGCTTCACAACCTGTGAACCACATGAGATTGGCATGAGCAAATCAAATCATAAAGAACACAACAACATTCATATGGATCAACTTCAACAGAAGAAAGCTGACTTGATGTACAGACAGGAAGAACCCATCAGACGAGAACAATGTGTCCTATTCGTCGATGACGAGATATCTGTGCTTGAAGGTCTCAGGCTTGCATTGCACCAGGCCAAATTCCACAAACTATTCGCTGCGTCGGCGGCCGAGGGGTTGGAAATACTCTCTTCAACGCACGTTGACATCGTCGTTGCCGACGAACAGATGCCATCCATGACGGGTTCGGAATTTCTTTACAACGTCCACCGACTCTATCCTGGAATCATCCGCCTCGTCCTTTCGGGACAAGCGAGCAAGGAAAGGGTCATCGAAGCCATCAACTCCGGCCAGATCCAACGATTCCTGACCAAACCCGTCGACAGCGAAACGCTCCTTGACGTCCTCAACCAATATCTGAGCCAAATCCGCCTGCACCAGACCAAGAGAGCTCTTCTGGTCCGGTCCGAAACCCTGGGCAGATGGGAGTGGGATATCCTCGACGGCACATTCACCTGGAATGCCGGATTCGAAAGGATCATGCATTTTGCCCCAAAATGTCCCAACAGAGATATCCACCAGTTCTTCGGCACCGTCTTCCCGGAGGACAGACAGGTGCTTGAAGACAGTATTCATAACTGCAAAAACACGGGCCAGTTCCAGGAATTTTCGCACCGGATATCCCTGCCAGACGGATCGGAGCGATGGATCACACAGGTTCTCGACGTCTTTCGGGACCAGGACAGAACCTGGAAAATGATCGGCATAATGCGCGACGATACCGACCACAAGGAAAAGGAGACTCTGCTGGCCGAGCGCATGTTCATCCTTGAACAGACCATGGAAAAAACAGTTGAAGCCCTGGCCCGCATGACCGAAATTCGCGACCCCTACACCGCCGGACACCAGGCGAGGGTCGCCCGGCTGTCAAGGGAGATCGGCAAAATTCTCGGCCTTGCCCCCGAACGCCTGCTGGGTCTTGAGATCGCGGCCAAATTGCACGATATCGGCAAGATATCCATCCCGTCACAGATCCTCACAAAACCAGGCAGATTGAGCGAACCAGAATTGGCCATGATCAGGCAGCATCCCCTGACTGGATTTCAGATCATCCACGACATTCCCTTTTGCTCACCTGTCTCAGATATCGTGCTCCAGCACCACGAACGCATCGACGGCAGCGGTTACCCCAATGGCCTCAAAAAAAATGAAATCATGCTTGAGGCCCGGATCATAGCAGTGGCGGACGTTTTCGAGGCCATGTCCTCCTTTCGGCCATACAGGACCGGGCTGGGCAGGGACGTCGCGCTGGGGGAGCTCATTTCCCACAAGGGCAAGACCTTTGACCCGGAAGTCGTAGAAGCATTTGAGGAATTGCTGTCGATGAACCCGGAAATTGTACAGGATAACGTGATTTGAATCGCTGTCACAAAACAGCCGGTATCATCGCAAGGAAACGGCCCATGATTTTCGGGACACAAGGGCAGCGCCCCCCAACAAGGTGTAAAGAAAAAGGCTTTACGCTTTTGGAGATCACTATCCTTCTGGTTGTTATCGGCTTCGTGGCCGGTATGGCCATGCTGTCCTGGAGCAGCTTTGCCGAGGCCAGACGGGCCGGACAGACCAAATCCCAGCTTCGCCATATGAAAGAATGCCTCCAGCGCACGATACTGGTTACCGAGCACTATCCCAGGGAGGCGGACTTCAAGGCCTGCAGTGCTGCCGTCGGGAAGGACGCATGGGGAAACGCACCGCGCTGGCTTGTCGGTGCCGACAGTGAAGGGTCCGGCCTGTGCGAGCGAGACGCCGTCGTCAGTGATGAAGCGCGCGGCCAGACTGCCGCCAGCATCCACAACGACTCAAAGATCATCCTCCCTGATGCCGAGGGCGGCGAGCAGGGCGGCGTGGCATTCGCGCTGATAAGCCTCGGCAAGGACGGGAAGGCAGCCAACGCGACCTATGACAAGCTCGACACCGGGCCATGGGCCGAAATACTCGCATCAGGCTCGCAGCCTTCCCCGCCGGACTTTTCAGACAACCGCGACGACATGGTCCTTGTGGTCAAGGCATATGAACTCTCGGCGGCAATCAGACACGCGGTGGGTCCATGAAACGGCACCCCGGGTTCACCCTCATTGAAATGGCCATCGTCCTGGCCATCATCGGGCTCATGGCGACGCTTCTCCTGCCTGGCCTGCTGGCCACCTCGCAGCGCGACAGAATGTCCGAGGCCAGGGCGACACTTTCGGCCGTGCGCGATGAAATCATCGGCTACGCCATGGCCAACAAACATCAAATTCCTCCTGATCTCGACACCCTGGGAAAACCCGTCGACCCTTGGAAACAACCCATTGCCTACGCCCCCGCCGCAAACCTCGTGACAGACTCCGAACACGACATCTGCACCGCGAATTCCACAGCCAACACCTTCACGACCTCCGAAGAACAACAACTTGAAGACATCGCCTTCGTCATCGCCAGTTCCGGCCAAGATAACCGGGCCGAAGTTCTTCCTGGCATGACGACGAATGCAACAGCCAAGGGCGACGATCTCGTGCATTACGTGACTCTGCAGCATCTGAAGACCCTCATGTGTACGCCCCTGCGCCACGTCGATGACAATGCCGGCACTGAAATCACAATGGAAGATTTCACCGCCCCGGGGGATTACTCTGTCGTCTCCAGCGAACCTGAAATCGGAGCCAGCGTCGACGAGGACGCCAAGACGATCACCCTGGGCGTCCCACGTCGTCATCCCGACCTGCAAAGCTACGGCTGCATATGGTACACCGGAACCACAGATGACGGCGTCTGTGTCGACGGGAACTGCTCCTTTGGCGGGGAATT
>Ga0265295_1006718_pt1 | contig 13750 bp, 8 predicted proteins | sample Munlansysbiofilm_FD_192503 | JGI IMG/M metagenome (GOLD analysis project Ga0265295, IMG submission 192503) | Leachate microbial communities from a municipal landfill in Southern Ontario, Canada - Methane capture system biofilm | ecosystem: Engineered > Solid waste > Landfill > Unclassified ... | reverse complement strand
CAAGTTCAATGGTAAAACTTCCGTTTGAAGGGTTGGGATATACATTCATATTTGCCTGCAGCGGTTTTGCCGGAGCATCGGTATAAACGCCAAGAAACTCAATGGTTGACATTTCGCTTTCACCTGAGGAATAGACGGCAGTAACACCGGCAACGTTTGTTTCATTGGGAATAATATCCTGTGTAGCAAAATCGAAGGTGTAGACGGCGGTTTCACCCATAAAGTTGTCGTTCAGGTAAACTTTATAGTTAACCAATGCTCTGCTTGATTGCTTTGCATAAAGCTCTACATCATCAATCATGAGAATGTAACCACCATCAGATACATTGTGGATAGCCACATACTTTACTTCTGCTGCAAGATCATAGGAATATCTGGTCCATCTGTCATAGGGCAATTCAATAGCAGTAGTTGTCAGCCAGGTAAAATCTTCAGGCTGGAAACCGGTATTGGAATAACCGACCATTATTTTATTCATGGAAGGAACATCGCTAAATGACTTCGCCCAGAACCTGAATACAAACTCCTGTCCGAAATTGAGTTCCGGAGAGATAAAGTAATCATCGTTAGAACCATGGGTTACCCCAAAACTGGCCAGATATTTATCACCACTATGCGGTGCGATGGTTGGATTTAAATCCAAATCAATAGGAGGATTGGTTTGCGTTGGGTTAAAGATCATGAATGAATGAGGCTCATTTTCGTTGGGATAGGTAAAATTATCAATCCCAATGGTATTTTTCTTGTCCACATCATTGTATTTCCAGTTTACAACTCCAAGCGGCTCAATTTCAAAATCGGCACATTCTTCAAAATCTTCATAAATATCCATGGTATGATTCCACCTGAATTGTGCAGACAAGTCGTTGTGCATGTTAATCTCCAGATTGAACGGTTGTGACAGCGTTTCCACCAGTTCAACTTCCATGGTATAGGCAGGCTCAAGGGAAAAATCAACGTTTGCCTGGGCAAAGTCATTAAACCTGTCATGAGTTATCATAACATTATAAAAACCTTTAAAAACTGCAGGAAAAACGATCAATCCGTTTTCGTTATCTACTGTCAGGGTATATGCGTAATTTCCATCATTACTCATCAGCGTAACCACTGCGCCCAAACTTTCATTGGAAGGAGTATTTGTGGTTATGTTAAACGTAACTTCAGCGGTGAGTTTATTCTCAATCACGTTTGAGAAAGCTGCCGGTGATAAATGTCCTGCTGAATAAACGCCGGTAACAGCATACCGGTAATATCCGGCTTCAGCATCAGGTAACAGTTCATCTGTAAAACTGGTTTCTGTCAGATTTTCACCCAGCAATACCCATTGTGCAGGCATCTGCTGCTGTCCTTCCTCAAGACGATGAATTGTGAATGTATTCAACGATCTTGCCGGAGGTGCAACCGGGGCATTCAAACTTCTGCCTGTGTTGATATTATATCCTTCAGCCCGAATCATCAGGTTTCCGGGAATGAATCCCAGCCCCAACTCCTCCAATAACAGAAATTCATTGGAACCATAATCTTCAGATACCCAGTTCACGTTATCCTGATGCGGATAGTCGGGATCAAGCCCGGAGTCAATACCCAATTCAAGGCGAATGGGTGAACTAAGAGCCATGTAAAATCCAGTAGGAGCAATAATCGTATCGGGAAAGGTAAAGGTAGTCCATTGCAAATCCTTGTTCGGAATGTTGGCTTGTTCATAAAGAACGGTATTTGTAGGATTACCGGCTTCATTCAAAGCAAAAACAAACACATTTACAAAATCATGGGGTTCATTAATGCTGTCCAGGTACCAGCTCATCTGATACAACTTGGCCGGCTCTCTGAAAACCTGACCAAATACAGCAACTTCGCCGGCATAATTGTGACCAATCTGAAGTACCAAATCACCACCATCTCTGCGGTAAACGGTCCTTTCGTAAGGGGAAAGCCAGGTAATATCCGCTTCCAGGTCATTTTTAACCGCTACTACTTTTGAAGGACTCTCCAACTTATCTGTAAGATGAATGTCGTCCATGGTCACAACAGCATTGCCAACTTCAAGGTTGATGATTTCAGTATCGTAGCCAGCCTTTGAAACGGCAACAACGTAGGAGTCATCATAGTAAACTTCCGGAATACTAAACAATCCATTTGCATCTGAGGTTGCTGTATAAGAATCATACCCGCTAATTTGAATTGTAGCTCCGGCAATAGGATTATTATCATTGTCCAAAACGGTTCCTTCAACGGTTGCCTCAGGCAGATGTTGCAACACAACATCCTGAGTGGTAGCGCCGTCAACTTCAATACTTTGTGAAGCAATTACGTAGCCAAAGGCTGAGTAAGTTACGGTATATGTTTCAGGCATTACATAGGAGAATTCGTAATGGCCGGAAACGTTGGAATAGGTTTCCAGATCGGTACCCAATATCTTAACCAGGGTATTGGCTACCGGGTTGGCATCCGTATTGGTAATGATACCAGACAAACTTCCTTCGTTAACGGTATTGATTCCCAACTTAACATCGGCCATTTGAGGAAGGTCCATGCCCGTTTGACCCGGGTCGTTGGTAGGCAGGGTAAAATCAAAAGGCGTATCATAACTTCCATAAAGCCTTGACCTTAAGTCATTTTCATCGCGTGAAGAAGCTTGAAAATTAAAATGATTCATAAAGGAATTCTCGCTTAACACCCGCTCAGCCATAATACATATATTGCTTCCATTATAAACAAAAGGCTGGTCAAGCTCAATGAGCATTTCCTGGTCAACTCCACTGGTAAATACAATAATTCCTTCGTACACCAGCGTAAAGTCTTCCAGTGGCATCCAAAATCCGGCTTCCTCTGACAAAGAGGATTGATCCGTATTGGCAATCCAGAATCTAAAATGCTCCGTATCAACTATATTGGGATAATTGGTGGTTAATGTTTTGTATGTGTACACCAACTGTTCTACAGAGCAGGATTCATGGTTAATTTCCGCAGCAGTATAAATAGTCTGAGAAAGTGAGGTATTCCAGAACATGTCAACAGGATAGTTATAAGAACCCCAGGGAGAGGAATTGGTTCCGATATTAATCCATTCTGTTACATCGCGTGATGTGGTGACAGATTCATCCATTATCCGGCCGGGAATGGAGAACCCACTCAGGTCACCCACGCTGCTTTTAGCCGAATGATTACTTATTGAAGTCACCTGTGCCTGCACTCCGGGCTGGAAGATTATTACAGCCAGGAGTATTAGTACAGAGAAAGGTTTTGTTAAAAATTTCATTGTTACTATTTTTAGGTTTGATTTGGGGATTTGATTATTCGTTTATTATGAATTTAGAAGTGGATACCTCTCCGTCCTTTTCAACTTTAAGAATATACATTCCGCTGCTTTGCTGCTTTAAATTAATGGGAGTAGTTGACCCGCTAATTTTAGCATTGTAGATGACTTTCCCATGCATGTCAATGATACTCAGGTTAGCACCTGACAAGTGTTCGCCGGTAATGATAAATTTTCCCTGAGAGGGATTGGGGAACATTAAAAGTGAATTTACTTCCTTATTGTCCACTGAAACCACGAGGGTTATAAACTCTTCTATGGTTGCCGGGCCCCATTCGTCGTTGGCATTTTTGCAGGTGGCAATCGCTTTATAAATAGTATTGCTCTCCAGGTCGATCCATACCCAGTTATCCGTTTCATAATGAGGATAACCATCATTCTGGAAATATTCAATGGCAGCTTCTTCACCGATTTCATCAAAATAGGTTTTGGTAATTAAGCCATCATGGAATTCGGCAGTTTCAGGATTTGGGGTAACAATCATCCTAACAGAAGTAGCGGAAATTTCTGATAAATCAATGGTAGCCGTAGCTACACCGGTACCACCTCCGACAGCAGTCTTTACATATGCTGAATCATACGGAGATTCAAAACCATCAAAACCAAGGCTTACCGTATATACATAATAATCGGTATTGGGAGCCAGTTCGGTAAAATGGTGGGTTTGTATTCCTGATTCATGAATTCCGAACATTTTTATTGCTGCTGCAGGCGACCCCATCATTTGCCCCCATTGTAACATCTCAGCTACGGTCATGATTACATAATAATAGGATTCACAAAGTGTATTGGGTGTAAGTGTGGCATCTAGTGAGTGAGTTTCTATGTTATCAAAAGTAACCTCTACGGCAGGTATCTCGATCTGAGTATCACCCAGCAACCTTAAAACCATAAAGTTATAAACATCTTCACGTGAGGTGGAATAGCCTCCTATCAGGATATTTCCATCCTCTTGTATCAAAATGCTTAACGCATTATCGTCAGTATTAAAAGGATCCAGCCTAATAAAACCATCCTCACCAAATGACTCATCTAAAGTTCCATCGGAGTTTATTCTACATGAATAAACATCAAACAAGGCTTCAGTATAAGTGACCATCTGACCGGTGAAAACTATTTTTCCATCATTTTGGATGGCAATATCTTCTACGTAAGTAGCTTGTTCATTAAGGCGGAAAAAAGCAATGCCATTGGTTCCAAAGGTGTCATCAAAATTTCCATCACTATCCAACCTTACAATGGCGGCATCATATTCCGGCACTCCGGTAATAATAGCAAATTCCTTATGGCCACCAATTACAATTTTGTCGTCATCCTGGATTTTCACAGCAGTACCAAAATCGGCCAACCCGCCAAGGTCTAAAGTCAGATAACCATTTACTGCAAAAGCTGCATCCAATTGTCCGCTGCTTGTATAACGAGCGACTACCATATCATAGTAAGTTATAGAACTAAAAAGGAATCCGGCAGCTACAATTTTACCATCAGACTGAATATCAATAGCCTTTATATAAGAGTTGCAATCAAGTTCCGAACCATCCTTTAAAACAGTTATAGCATATCCATTATCACCAAATGAATTATCAATTGTTCCATCAATATTTAATCTCGCCAGTGCAAAATTATCGTCTGAATAGCCACCAACCACAATTTTCCCATCATCCTGTATGGTTATCCCTTCGATGTTGTTCATGGTGTTCAGATGAGCAACGCCACTGCTACCAAAGCTGGGATCCAATTCGCCAATAGAACTATAGCGAGCCACAATTGCTTTATAATCAGTTCCATCATAGGTGCGTCCTGCCACAACTATACTGCCATCATCCTGAAGCGCTACACACTCTCCATAATCTGAATCCTCTATGGTTGTCGAAACTATCCCTTCATATCCAAAATCCATATCCAGGGAACCGTCTGTATTGTAACGGGCGACTGTAAGTTTGTAAGTGCCAAAGCGGGCTTCCCCAGCTAAAATGATTTTTCCATCAGGCTGAATGGCCATGCCATTGGCCTGTGAATAATTATCGCCTATGGGGGTGAGGACTACCCCATTTTCTCCAAAATTGGGGTCAAGATCACCGGGATTTTGAGCATTAACGCCCAAAAACATAAGTGAAGCAATAAACAAAATGTAAAAGTGTTTCATCGTTGAAAATATTTGAGGTTTATGCAATCAATTAGTTGATCACGGATGCAAAAATAAAATTGCAAATCAATTAGCTGTGTTTTTATGCCATAGCATAACCACCACGGTTACAATATTCACCACAACATTACCAATACAACACTTCTTACACCTTTGATAACCATTTATTTATACTTATATGATTCTTATTTCACTCCAAATCTGGCTGACCTCATAACTATTTACCAATATGCGTTTATACCACGAATAAAGCCAGGGGAAATTCGTGAATTTTTCAGATTAAAACCAAAGTTAACTTCGGAAAACATTCAGTGTAGTTGCCAATCCTGATTCCGATAGCTATCGGAAATAACCTAACCTTATTATATCTTCCAACCTCAGTAACCAAGCCGACAATAAGTGCTACTTATTCTTGCAGAATCTAACCTTATTATATCTACAAACCTCAGTAACCAAGCCGACAATAAGTGCTACTTATTCTTGCAGAATCTAACCTTATTATATCTACAAACCTCAGAAACCAAGCCGACAATAAGTGCTACTTATTCTTGCAGAATCTAACCTTATTATATCTATAAACCTCAGTAACCAAAATGCCTCGTCCTCCCCTTTTTACCTTATTTTTTTCTTCCTACCTTATTCCGCTGTAGATTCAGGCTGATGGCGTAGTGAACTCATATTCAATTTGTGCACGGTCAACAGTTGAGAACTGCTTTTTTAAAAATGAAACCTTACCTTTGCCCGAAGCAAAGACTCAATACCAGAAATATGAAGGTTGGCCATATCCATTACCAAACCATTTGGTTCGAGGACTCAGCGGTTTACATGATAGATCAAAACCTGCTCCCTTTTACCTTTTCCATAAAGAAGTGTTCTACCTGGAAAGAAACCTGTACCGCCATTCGCACAATGAACGTAAGGGGTGCAGGAGCCATTGGTGCCGCTGCCGGTTTTGCCATGGCCCAGGCTTTTATGACCGGAGATAATCCAGCCTTTGCCAGAGAACAGATTCGCTCGGCACGTCCCACTGCCCGCGACCTTTTTTATGCCGTTGATAAAGTATTTAATGCCGGTATTATTTCAGTCGCTCATGCTTTAGCCACAGCTTTGGAGATTGCCGTTGAAAACCAGGAAGCCGGCCGGAAAATCGGCAGTTTTGGAGAAACGATGCTTAAGGACGGCGCCCGTGTGCTAACCCATTGCAATGCAGGCTGGCTGGCTTTTGTTGATTATGGCAGTGCCCTCTCGCCCATTTATCAGGCTCACCGCAAGGGTAAAAAGATCTTTGTTTACGTCGATGAAACCCGTCCTCGCAGTCAGGGTGCGCGGCTCACTGCCTGGGAACTGATGAACGAAGAGATAGAACACCTGATTGTACCCGATAATGCCGGAGCTTATCTCATGTCGCAGGGGAAAGTAGATATGGTCATCACCGGGGCCGATCGTATTGCAGCCAATGGAGATACCGCCAATAAAATAGGTACCTTTGAAAAGGCCATTGTGGCAAACCATTTCGGCGTTCCGTTTTATGTTGCCGCTCCATGCTCAACGTTTGATTTTGATACCCTTTTGGGGAAAGACATTGAAATAGAACAACGTAATGCCGATGAGGTCAATTACCAGACCGGGCCCGATGTGGAAGGGAAACTTCACACCATACGCGTAAGTAATCCCGGTTCCGATGCACTAAACCCCGCCTTTGATGTTACCCCGGCCGGATTAATCAGCGGATTTATTACTGAAAAAGGTATTGTGGCTCCAGGAAGGATCAGGAAAATCCTGTAATTACGGTTAACTGTTTGGTTCTATAATGTTAGCAAAGCCAATATCGGATAAGCAGGTTTACCTGTTTTCGCTGACGTCAGCCGGATGAAGGAATCGTTCAAAAATGTTAAAACGTGAATCCAACCCGAAGACTTATAGCACCATTATTTTTTTTGGAAACACTCACATAACCACTTTGCCATATATAGAAATCCATTTGCTGAAACTCATAACCTATACTGAAATATACCTGTGACTCTTCCGGAAGCCTGAAATTTATGCCAAAGTTAGGCCCTATCAACATACCTACATTTTTGAATCCATCTGAAGCATTTAACGAAGTACCAAACTGAACTGAAACGAAGGGGCTGACTTTCCTGTCCATCAGTATTCCCCTGAAATCAATATAAACCGGTACTATGGTCGCTTTCAAATCGGGATACTGCCTGGCGCCCAGTCCGGCCCCCAGAAAAAAGACAGGATAAAACCGATAGCCAAGGGACAAATTTATCATCAGGCGGTCCAGTCCATAATCACCGTTACCCAAATTATACCCTAACGCTCCGTTGCCCTCAAACCCGGATTTTAAAGCTTTTTGCTGCGTAGCACTAAGCATCACTTTTTCCTTGGCAATTTTCTCTATTTCATCCATCTTAATGGTAAATACCTTGCGTTCAGATGTTTCTATCTTCATGGAAACCCCGGGAACCTGTTCCACTATAGTTCCACTTAACACCTCACCACTTTTCAGATAAATCACATCCTGATAAACCTCCTGGGGAAAACCCGTAAGGCCGGTTAGAATTATAGACAAGCAAATCAATAGTCTTTTCACTGAGATAGAAATTTTATAAATCTGGAGGCAACTGTTGCTCTTTTGTTTTAAGCAAATCTATGGAAATATTTTAATTCGCAACGTTTCTAGCATAATTATTCCCTGAAAGTATGTGTTTTTGAAAGTATGAACCCAAAAAGCCGGCATGTTTCAAGGCTTTCCCTGGTTTTCACAAAAAAAATGCAGTAATACCTTGATGCTTTTCAAGGAAATAAGTATATCTACTTTTTGAAAAGGTACAAAACAAAATCCGGGAATATTCTACATGAACTTTCCCGGATTTTACTTCTATAAAATTGACAAATGCCTTAGAGCAACTTCCTGATTTCCATAAGGCTTTGCTCCGGATCAACATTCAGACCCACTTGCTGATAAACCAATTCGCCTTTCGGATTGAGGATATGTATGATGTTGGAATGGTCAAAACCACCACCTTCCAGAGGCTGAATTCTAACGCCCAAAACATTGGCCAGTTCCATAGTGGCAGACTGATCGGAGCGGATTAAATCCCATTTTTTATTCAACTGATGATCAGCCGCATATTTTTTCATCTGTACGGGCGTATCACGCTTAATATCCATAGTAATCAACAAGAACTGAACTTTTTCCCGCTCTTCCGGGCTTAATCCAGCTTCTATATTTTTCATATCAGCAGTAATGCGTGGGCAGGCAGAAGCACAATTACTGAAAAACATGGAGGTCACCACTACCTTTCCATTATAGGATTCAAGTTTTTTTATATCATTCCTTTCGGTTTCCCAATCTGAAGTAAGCAGATAGAGGGAGTGGTCAGATACCGGGAGCGGATCAGCAGCCGATGGTGAATCTGTTTTACAGCAGGAACCTTCCTCTTTCTGCTGTATGCAGGAAAATGCCAGCAATAGTATTGTTGACATCAGGGAAACCATCAAAATTCTTCTTGTCATATATTTACTTTTTGTGCGTTTAAATTCATTCGATAAATCTTATTGAACCCCTGAAGTCTTTTTCACATCGCTGACACACCTGAAGCCCAGGTTTTGGAGAACATGTCCGGCTTTCAGACTCGAGCGCAGCGCATACCTCAGGAAAGCTGCATAGTTTTCCACATCACCGGATTGTGCCCCGCCTCCTCCACAAAACAGATCACTTCCTGATCCGGCATTGCCACGGGATTCACCACTTGAGAGGCTGCTGTTGAAATCGTAGGTCCACTCCCAGATCAATCCATGCATGTCCCAGACTCCGTAGTAATTCCGTTTTGTGGAACCTATATCAGGAATGGGTTTTTGCTGAGGTCTGGAAGTGACTTTAAGTATCCATTGCTGAAAATCCTTCTCTTTACTTCCATCGGCAGACTTAAGCCCTGCGGCGGCTACCCGCTCCCACTCATCGGTGGTTGGCAGTCGCTTGCCCTGACATTCGCAGTACTTTTGAGCTGCAAACCACGAAACATTCACCACAGGACTGTCTTTTAGCCTGTCTTCAAAAGAATTGTCGTCATTCCAATGCTTAAGATATCCCTTATCAGCAAATAAACCTTTTACTGTCAGCTTCCCCCACTCAGAATTCTCCTGAACGAACTGTCTGAACTCCTGATTGGTCACCGGATATCGGTCAATATAAAATGCGGCAGTAGTTTTGAAATTATTGTTTCCGGAATAAAGCGGCAGGTATTTACCCACCGGAATAAATTCCATCGTCTTCAGCTCAGAGCGTTGCTGTGCATTGAGCTGAAGGCTGATAAAAAACAATAAAATCAAACTCCTGAATGAGAAATTCATGTTATTTCCTGAGTTTTTTAACCTGTTCACTCGTAATCTTTACATCTACTCCATCAAAGGTGTTATATACATAGGTCAGCACCGAAACCACCTCGGAATCCGTAAGGGCTTGCTTGGGCATCACGCTGTTATATTTTACCCCATTTACAGTAATTTCGCCGGCAAGACCGTTTACTATTGCATTAATTGCTTTTTCAGGTTTGCCGTGGATGTAATCCGATTTTGCCAGAGGTGGAAAAACAGCCGTTACCCCTTTGCCATCATATAAGTGACATGCGGCACAATTCACATCATACAAAGTTTTCCCGGCAATAAGCATTTCCTCTTTGGTAATGGCCGGATAGCCCCTCTTCTTTTTGTAAAGGTTTATCGCTTCTGCGGAAGGTTGGTAGATACCAGGTTCAGATTTACCAGAGTATATTCGCTTATTTTCCTCCCCATCTACTTCAAGAATACCCAGTGCTCCTTTGTTAAAAGCCCTAAAGATGGAATGATCCACCAGAATAAATTTACCCGGCACTTCAACCTTAAATTCAGTAATGGTAGAACCTCCGGCTGGAATCATCGTGGTTTGAACATCATGATTCATGGAAGATCCCCCTTCAATGTACACATTATCAAACACCTCACCTATCAGGTGAAAACTTGATGCAAGATTTGGCCCTCCGTTGCCAACAAACAGGCGTACCGTTTCTCCCGCCGTGGCTTTTAAACTGCGCTCCCCCGTAAGAGCACCAACGTGTCCGTTAAATACTACATAGTCAGGTTGTTCTTTAATGGCTTTGTTCATATTAAAAGGTTGCAATCCCGATTCGCCATAATCCCCATCGGTATAAAAGTCGCCCTGCATCACATAATATTCTTTGTCAACTTTCGACATTCCCCCCTTAGGTTCAACCAGAATCAGTCCATACATCCCATTGGCAATGTGCATGCCAACAGGTGCAGTTGCACAGTGGTAAACAAATAAGCCGGGATTAATGGCTGTAAAATTGAAAATAGCTTCATATCCGGGAGCCACATAGGTAGCTTCAGCACCGCCGCCCTGTCCAGTAACAGCATGAAGGTCAATGTTATGTGGAAGCTTATTGTCTGGATGATTCTTCAGGTGAAACTCCACATAGTCCCCTTCCCTTATGCGGATAAAAGATCCGGGAACCGTTCCGCCAAAAGTCCAGAAAACATAATTTACTCCATCGGCCAGCTCCATTTCCAGTTCAATAATTTCCAGATCCACAATCACTTTGGTAGCATAATTCCGGGTTATTGGGGGCGGAACAAAAGGAGGATCGGTGAGTTGAGCAAACTCCTCTCCCTTAATTTCTGTAACATTATCCGTTCTACCTATTTTGCCGGATTCCGTTTTTCGTTGCGGACCTCCGCAACTCATTAAAACTGTCAGGGACAATAAGGTAAAGAAATATAAGGCATTGAAACTAGATTTAAACATTTTATTCATGTGTATTAATTTTGAATATTGAACAACAAACATACAGGTAATAAAGTTCTTAATTACCTGTATTACAATTATGATATGAATTATCTGTAAAATTCCCGATTAATCCTGGCTGACAATCTAACGTTAAACTGTTATAACAGACTGTCAAAGGCAGTGAAAATTGTTGAATTCTCCGGGTTAAATCAAATATTAACCATCTATGCAACATTTTTAACTCATTTATGTTGAATGGTTGAAAATAATTCCCTTTAAGAAAGTCCGGTTTTTTTGCTAAAAATCAAAACATCATCTTCCCTCAATGATCTCAGCTCAACCTCAACAACCTACCACAGACAAATCGGTATTAAAATTAATTGCGCCTTACCGTGATCCTTCCATACGAAGCAGTGTATGGCAACTTACAAACACCCTGGTGCCTTATATCATATTATGGATTGCCATGATTTATCTGGTTCCATTTTCATGGTGGTACATCTTGCCACTTATCCTTCTGGCGACGGGATTTACCGTGCGCCTTTTTATCATTTTTCATGATTGCGGACATGGTGCCTTTTTCCGGTCTAAGACCGCAAACGATACTGTAGGAACCGTCTTAGGGATACTAACCTTTACCCCGTATCACCGCTGGCACCATGCGCACCTGATGCATCACCGCACTTCCGGAAATCTCGACAAACGTGGAGAAGGCGACGTTTGGACGCTGACTGTTGATGAATATAAAAACCTTCCCCATAAAAAACGTCTTATTTACCGGATTTATCGTAACCCGTTTGTAATGTTTGGACTGGGTGCTCCCTTAATGTTCCTTGTCTCAAACCGGTTTACGCGGAAAGGGTTTAGCCGGAAAGAGCGTATAAGTGTGTATGTGACCAATGCGGGAATTGCACTTGTCGTATTTGGCCTGAGTTGGTTGATAGGGTTTAAAACTTATCTTATGATTCAAATCCCAATTACCTATATTGCCTCGGTAGTTGGCGTTTTCCTTTTTTATGTGCAGCATCAGTACCCTGAGGTAAACTGGTACCGTGATGAAAATTGGGATTACACATCCGCAGCAATGCATGGCGCTTCCTATTTCAAATTACCCAGGCTGTTGCAATGGTTTTCCGGTAATATTGGGTTTCATAACATTCATCACCTGAGTTCAAAAATTCCCAATTACCGATTACAAAAATGCTATCATGAAAATGAAGCGTTCAGACAAGAAGCTCCGGTAACTCTTCTGAAAAGTTTAAAGACCTTAAAGCTGAGGCTCTGGGACGAGCAAAAAAAACAACTGGTGACCTGGCGTGAAGCCCTCGGGTAATCATAGCTTTTTTTAGTTTTTACCGGATTTACAGGCTATATTTACAGTTTTATATTATAATCACCTGAATATACTTCTATGAAAAAACCAGATTTAACAGGCATCAAAAATATAATCTTTGACTTTGGAAATGTTTTATTGAATATTGATCCGCGTCTCACACAGCAAGCTTTCACCGAATTGGGCATCAGGCCGGGAGTAGATTTCTGGGGAAGCCAAAGCAGTACCGAACTGTTGATAAATTTTGAAAAAGGGAACATATCACCCGATGCATTCAGAAAAGGCGCGCTTGAAATGCTGAGCGAAGGTTTAACATCTGAGCAGGTGGATCAGGCCTGGAATGCATTGTTACTCGATTTTCCATCTGAAAGGGTGGATCTGCTTAAAAAGCTACGACATAATTATCGTTTATTTCTGCTCTCCAATTCAAACGAGATTCACTTTATTCATTACATCAAAGGTTTTGGAGAGAAATTCGGATTTCCGCTTGCCGGCTTATTCGAAAAAATGTGGTTTTCACATCAATTGAGAAGATTAAAGCCCGACCCTCAGATTTTCACTTTTGTGATTGACGATGCCGCACTGCAACCTCAACAAACCCTCTTCATAGATGACACTTTAGCGCATGTGGAAGCCGCCCGCAGTTTAGGAATTAAAGCCTGGCACCTGAAGCCGGGGCAGGATGTGGTTGATTTGTTTGGTGGGTGATGGGTGATCGGTAATCAGTGATCAGTTGAGGTGTTGATTTGTTGCCTGTCCGCCTCAGGCAGGAGGTGTTGTTAAAAAAATTTAGCGTTAATTCGCGGTTAAAATGATGATGGGTGAAGTAACCTAACAGGTTTTCTTCCAACCTGTTAGGTTTTCTTGGGGTAGGGCGACTGATATTTTGATTTGAGGATTTGAGGATTTGTTGATTTGTTGATTTGAGGATTTGAGTCCCGAATCGTCGTTTCTCCTCTCGGGATTTCGCTACGCTTAAGATTTGATGAGGTGTTGAATCGTTGAGAGTAGGCTACCTAACAGGTTTTCTTCTGGTGCCTGAGCTTTTTGTCGAAGGCCAACCTGTTAAGTTTTCTTGGGGTAGGGCGACAGGTATTTTGATTTGAGGATTTGTTGATTTGAGGATTTGAGTCCCGAATCGTCGTTTCTCCTCTCGGGATT
>Ga0265295_1006717_pt1 | contig 13751 bp, 11 predicted proteins | sample Munlansysbiofilm_FD_192503 | JGI IMG/M metagenome (GOLD analysis project Ga0265295, IMG submission 192503) | Leachate microbial communities from a municipal landfill in Southern Ontario, Canada - Methane capture system biofilm | ecosystem: Engineered > Solid waste > Landfill > Unclassified ... | reverse complement strand
GGAGGTCGAATTGATCGTATTTGCTGCTGCATCACTCCAAGAAACCTTTGAACAAATTGCTACATTGTTTGAAGAAGCCAATCCCGGTGTCAAAGTGATTTTCACCTTTGATTCTTCGGGCACTCTAAAAACTCAAATTGAAAATGGCGCTCTGGTTGACGTTTTCGTTTCTGCTGCTCAAAAGCAAATGAACGAACTCCAAGCCGGGCACGAAGCCAACACTGCCGGCCTTGACTTTGTCGATGCCGACACTCGTATGAACGTTGTCGAAAACAAGGTTGCCCTGGCAGTTGCTGCCGGCAATCCAGCTAATATTCAAACTTTCGCTGATTTTGCAAATGACAATGTCAAAGCCATTGCCCTCGGTAACTCTGATGTTCCCGTCGGTCAATATTCTGAAGAATTGCTGAAAAACCTCGGCATTTGGGATGAAATTCAACCCAAAGTCTCTTACGGTTCCAACGTTAAAGAAGTTACCACCTGGATCAACGAAGGCGTTGCCGATGGTGGCATTATCTACAAAACCGATGCCTTCTCCGCAAATCTCGAAACCGTTGCCGAAGCAGATGGCACTCTTCTGAAAACACTGGTTATTTACCCTGGTGCTGTTATGAAAAACAGCGCTCACCCCGAACAAGCCAAAGCTTTCCTCGACTTCCTGCACACTCCCGAAGCTGAGAAGATTTTGACTACTGTCGGCTTCTCCATCCCGGCTCCACAACCGAGATAATCTTTTAATTCCGACCCCGTGAATGATTTCACGGGGTCGGAAGCTAAATTAACCCACGCATGAATATCGCAAACATGGATTGGTATCCCCTCTGGAATTCCCTGCGGGTTGCCGCAATCAGCACCGTTATTATCTTCTTCAGCGGTATTTATGCTGCCTGGTATATTGCCAAAATGCCACGCTGGCTCAAAGGCGTTTTAGACGTAATCCTCACCTTGCCCCTTGTTTTGCCACCAACTGTTGTCGGTTTCTTTTTATTGAAAATCTTAGGTCCTTATTCTGCCATTGGCAAATTTTTTATTGATACGGCAAACACCCGCTTGGTGATGGAATGGTATTCAGCAATTTTTGCTTCGGTTGTGGTTGCTTTCCCTTTAATGTACCGAACTGCCCGAGGAGCTTTCGAAGGTTTTGATAAAGACCTTCAATATGCCGGACAAACGCTCGGCATGTCAAACAGCAAGATTTTTTGGAAAATTGTTATCCCAACCACCAGTCAGGGAATATTGGCAGGCACAGTCCTCGCTTTTGCCCGCGCTTTGGGCGAATATGGCGCTACCAGTATGATTTCCGGTTACACTCCCGGCAAGACTGCCACAATTTCTACCACCGTCTATCAATTATGGCGAACCGGTAACGATGCTCAGGCATATCTTTGGGTAGCAATCAACGTCGCCATCAGCACGGTCGTTTTGCTGGCAATCAACTCTCTCGAATCCCGCAATTCAAACAAAATTGCTGCCGTGGAAATGGAACGCTGATGCTGCGTGTAAACTTCAGAAAACAGTTAAATAACTTTGAATTAAAAGTGAATTTCGAAGCAGATTCCGAAGTTTTGGGCATTTTGGGACCGTCCGGTTGTGGCAAAAGCATGACGCTCAAATGCATCGCCGGCATCGAAAAACCAGATTTCGGCACAATCGAGCTGGATGGCCTTACCCTTTTTGATTCAGACAAAGGCATTAATCTAAGCCCCCAAAACCGAAGAGTTGGTTATCTTTTTCAGCATTATGCCCTCTTCCCAAACATGACGGTTGAGCAAAACCTGCTTGCCGGAATCCGATCGGAAGATCAAGCGACAAGCCAAGAGGACATCGCAGAAATTGTTAAAATGATGAAACTTGAAGGGCTTGAAAAGAAAAAACCGCAATTTCTTTCCGGTGGGCAAAGGCAAAGGGTCGCTCTCGGACGTATTTTACTCAACAAACCGAAGATATTAATGCTCGATGAACCCACTGCCGCCCTCGATCAATACCTGAAATGGCAAGTGCAGTTGGAATTGGTGGAACTCTTCGAACGCTGGCAAAAGACAATTTTGCTGGTTACCCATAACCGGGAAGAAATTTTCCAGCTATGCGAAAGTGTATCTGTCTTGACTGAAGGCCTAAACGAACCGAAACAAAGCGTTGCCAGTCTTTTCGATGCTCCTCAATCGCTTTCCGCCGGTATATTGGCAGGTTGCCGGAATTTCTCACGCATCGAAATTTTGGATTTGGCTGCCGGTTTATTCAAAGCAGTCGACTGGGGACTTATTCTCCAATCGCCCAAATTGACCGCTGATGCGATCAACTGCGGTGCTTACAGCCACAATTTTAAGCTGGTTAAGCCAGAAGATTCTGCTGGAGTAAATCAAATTTCGCTCAAGTGCCGCTACAATTTTTCAAATGGCGCTATTGCTTCTCTGGTCTGTTCACCGCTTGCCAAAGAAGCCAGTGATGCCACGCTCTACCTCGAAATTGATTCATCCACCCCCAACCTGCCCCAAAATGGCGAAGACTTCAACGCCAGCCTCCCGCCTGAAAATATTATCTTCTTCAAGGACTAATCAAAATACCAATGCAGAAATGCGAATTGTTTTCTGTCAAACTCTCTTCCCATTTTTTCAACTTCCTATGTATAATTACAAAAAGAAACCTCAAGGAGATTAAATAATGCAAACCTTTCTACATGGCCGAGACCTAATCGGCGATTTGGATTTTTCCAAAGAAGAAGTTGAAACTGTCTTAGACGTTGCCTGGGATTTAAAACGCAAGCGCGCTCTCAACGAGTCGCACGCCTACCTGCGCGACAAAGTTTTAGCCATGCTGTTCTTCTTCAGCAGCACCCGCACCCGTGGCTCTTTTGAAGCCGGTATCGCTCAGCTTGGCGGTCATGGCGCTTTCATCGAAAGCAAAACCACTCAGATTTCCCATGGCGACACTGCCAAAGAAATCGGTGAGATTTATGGTCGTTATTTTGACGGCATCGCCATTCGCCACTGCGATTGGAGAATCGGCAATGACTATCTGAACGAAGTCGCCAAAAACTGCCGCGTTCCCGTCCTGAACATGCAATGCGACGTCTATCATCCCTTCCAATGTTTGGCAGATTTGATGACCATCATGGAGAAAAAAGGCCGCGACCTCAAGAAAAAGAAGATTGTTGTTTCCTGGGCATATGCCGCTTCTTACCTCAAGCCAATTTCCGTTCCCCAATCGCTCATCCTTCAGATGCCCCGTTTCGGGATGGACGTTACTTTGGCTTATCCAAAAGAGTTCCCCCTGATGCCCGAAATCGAACAACAGGCAGCCGACGAAGCTAAAAAACACGGAACCTCTTTTGAAATCGTTCATGATATGGACGAAGCCATGCACGATGCCGACGTGATTTATGCCAAGAGCTGGGGTCCCCTGCTGACCACCGATGATCCTGTCAAAGGCAAAGAATTGCAAGATTCTTACACCGACTGGATTATGAACCAACGCCGTCTCGAACTGGCAAAATCAGATGCGATTTACATGCATCCCTTACCTGCCGACCGCGAAATTGAAGTTACCAATGAAGTTATCGACGGTCCAAATTCTGTCGTTTACGATGAGGCCGAAAATCGCCTCCATGCCCAAAAAGCCGTTATGGCTTTGACCATGGGATAGATTTTTGAATCTTAGATTCCAAAAGCGGGAAGTTTTTCACTTCCCGCTTTTTGTTTCCACAATTTGTTTCAAGCATGTGATGGCATAGAGAGGAATATTAATCAGCCATGTTTCTTCATGAAAATTGGAAAGCGAAGTGCGCACGGCAACTTTTGGCTTGAATTTTTCAACATAAGCCTTCAAACTCTTTGCCCGCAGGTTTTCTTCAGCTTTGACTTCAATTGGCACGACCTCTCCTGAAATTTGAACTACAAAATCGACTTCCCCGGTAGAACGCTCAGCCGAATAATAAAAGGGCTCTATTTTTAACTCGGAAATCAATTGAGACAAAACATATTGTTCGGTCAAACTGCCTTTGAACTCCTCGAAAATACTTGAGCCTTCTACAATGGTTTTAACATCCAAATTCACCATCGCTGATAAAAGCCCGACATCATGTGTATAAAGTTTGAAAGCCTGCAAATCAGCATAAGCTTTTATGGGCAGCCCCGCTTTGCTAATCCGGCGAACCCGATAAGCCAAACCACAATCAACTAACCATTGAATGGCATCTTCATAATCTTTAGATCGCGCTCCACTTCGAATTTGTCCAAAGACAAATTTTTTATTCTCTTTTCCCAATTGGGAAGGGATGGACCCATAAACCAGGCGCAAACGTTCAGACAAAATACCATTCGTATGTTTTGAAAAATCATATTCATAAAGTTGGACAATGTTGTTTTGAACTCTTCGTACTTCGTCAAAATTTCGATCGTTCAGAAAAGCCTGAACTGCCTGAGGCATCCCGCCAATATAGAAATATTCTTTAAGTAGTCGCTCAAACTTATCACGAAAAATTTGAATCGTCTCAAAATCAGCCTTTCGAATCAAATCAGCAAAGCGGCTCTCTCCAATCGCATCCAGAAACTCCAGGAAACTCAAGGGGTAGAGGCGCATCAATTCAATTTTCCCGACCGGGAAAGAAACACCCTCATGCAAAGCCACGCCCAAAAGGGAACCGGCAGCAACAATCGCCAAATCGGGCCGGTTTTCCTGGAAATATTTAAGCGATTGAATTGCCAGGGGGATTTCCTGAATCTCATCAAAAATGATTAATGTTTTTTCATCAATTCGAGTGTTTGAAATTAGCTGGAGCGTATTTAATATCCGTTCAACATCAAAATCCAGTTCGAAGGTTTCGCGAAGCTGAGGATTTTGATCCATTGAAAAATAAACCACCTGATTGAAATTTTCTTCTCCGAATTTTTTCATGAGCCAGGTTTTCCCCACTTGACGTGCGCCAAGGATTAAAAGGGGCATCCTGCCCTTTCGCTCTTTCCATTCAATCAACTCTTGCATAGCATTTCGCTTCATAAGACAGCTCCTGAGGACTAATTACACTATTACGTCCGTATTAATGCAGTATATCACATTTATACGGACGTAAAAGTGTGATAAAACGCAATTTTACGGACGTAATATTGTTGCAAGGTGGCAGTTATAGAGTACGGCTGGGTTTCAACCCGGCCCCATATTCTTCTGAAACGGAAATAAATTAGAAGTCCATCCGGTCAAAGAGGGGTTGAAACCCCTCCGTACAGAGTTCTATTCTGAAGTAAAAATTTGTGAAAAATGTGCCACTCTCAAAGCTTACTTTTTTTCCAATCTATCGATTGGGCTGCCGAAGTCTACACTCTTTGCTAATCGCAGCTTGGATCAGCCTGTTTATCATAAATAGGATAGTTGGCATTATACAAGTTGAACATTGCGCTTGACACAAGCCAAGCCAACACATATAATCCCGCTCATGATTAATAATCAACACTCTTCGATTCATTTTATGGTCATGCCCCGGCGGTGGCACGTTTTGTGCGCCGGGAGCCAAGCCATCTCCTGACGGACAAGCGGTCACCGCCCTTTTTATCATGAAGGTCCGGTGACAAAGACAAAAACTTAAGCCACCGTACCTGCGGTGGCTTTTTCAATTAATTACATAAATAATTACATAAAATTTGGAGAAAAAATGAAAAACTTATTATCACGAAAATTAACTGCAATCCTCAGCTTCAGTCTGATTTTGATTTTATCAATCACTGCCTGTACCCCCTCTCAAACACAAACCGGGGACGCAACTTTGAAGGTAAAAGTTGGTGCCACACCGGTCCCCCACGCCGAAATTTTAGCTTACATCCGTGACAACCTGGCTGCTGCTGCAGGTTTGGAAATTGAAATCGTTGAATTCACTGATTATGTCCAGCCAAACCTGGCGCTAAATGACGGCACGCTGGATGCTAACTTCTTCCAACATGTACCCTATCTTGATAATTTTAATGAGAGTCGGGGTACAGATCTGGTCTCAATTGCTAATGTGCATATTGAACCGCTTGGAATCTATTCCAAAACGATTACAGACCTCAGCCAAGTTCCGGATGGGGCAGTTATCACCATCCCGAATGATGACACTAACGGCGGCAGGGCATTGAATTTGTTGGTTGCAAACGGATTTATTACGCTCAAACCGGATGCCGGTTACAGCGCAACCGTGGCAGACATAGCCGACAACCCGAAAAACTTTAAAATAGTAGAGCTGGAAGCAGCACAATTGGTGCGCGCGCTGGATGACTCTTCACTGGCAGTAATCAACGGGAACTACGCACTTGAAGGTGGGTTAATACCCTCGCAAGATGCATTAGCCCTGGAATCCGGCGATGGTAACCCTTATGTTAATATCCTGGCTGTCAAAAGAGGTAACGAGAACGATGAAGCCATTTTGGCCTTGGTGAAATTACTGAATTCACCGGAAGTCAAAGCTTTTATCGAAGAAAAATACGCTGGTTCTGTTCTGCCGGCTTTTGGTAAATAAGGATGCCAAAGGGTAGGGAGCAAAAACCTCCCTACCCTTTGCAATCATCATGATTAAACTGGAGAATGTCTCAAAAAGTTTTTTTGACGGAAAATCATCTGTCCACGCCTTGCATGATGTTTCACTCGAAGTTGGAACCGGTCAAATCTACGGAGTTGTGGGTACCAGTGGGGCTGGAAAAAGCACACTGATCCGTTGCGTTAACCGTCTTGAAGTCCCTGAAAAAGGGAGAATCTGGGTTGACGGTCAGGAAATCACCGCACTTGATGATGCATCATTGCGGAAAGCACGCCAGGGTATGGGCATGATATTTCAACAATTTAACCTGTTATCACGGCGAACCAGCAGTGAAAACATTGCCTATCCTCTTGAAATTGCCGGATTTTCAAAGCTTGAACGGGAATCCAGAGTAAAAGAATTGCTCAATCTGGTTGGTTTGGAAGACAAGGCGAATTCTTATCCTGCACAATTATCCGGTGGTCAAAAACAACGCGTCGGGATTGCCCGGGCACTCGCTAATCATCCCAAGATCCTGCTTTCAGATGAAGCCACTTCAGCATTGGATCCAGCCACAACCGAATCGATCCTCGAATTATTGGTAGACCTCAATCAAAAATTAGGGCTCACCATCCTGCTAATCACCCACCAGATGGAAGTTGTTAAAAAAGTGTGTGATCATGTTGCCATTCTCGAAAATGGATATCTGTTGGAATCGGGTCCAATTTTTGATCTTATCGCTGACCCGCATAGCCATCTTTCGAAAGCCTTCTTTCCACCCATTCAGGAAGCTTTGCTCGACCCTGATGCGATCCAGGCTGCCATCACTTTTATTGGCGTTGCTGCCGATGAACCCATTTTAGCCAGTATGATGCGAGAGTTTGAGGTGGACGTCAACTTTCTGGGAGGTAACATCCAGCAAATTGGCAAGCGTCGCGTCGGTCAACTACAGGTTGAGCTTAAAGGAAAAGAAGTTGCTGAATCTTTGTCATTTTTACAAGAACGAGGTTTGCGTGTGGAGGTGAGAAAATGAATCTCTTAGATTGGTTACCCAGGTTTTGGAACGAAAGTTTGATCACCATATACATGGTTGGAGTCTCCACCTTTTTTACAGTCATCTTTGGTCTTCCTCTGGGAGTGCTTTTGGTTTTGACCGACAAAGATGGGCTCCTTCCACGTCCGGGATTGAACCGGGTTTTGAGTTTTATAGTAAACCTTGCCCGCTCAATTCCATTTATCATCCTTTTGGTTTTGTTGATACCCTTCACCCGTGCCTTGGTTGGAACCAGTATTGGTCCGACGGCGACTATCGTCCCCTTAACGCTTGCGGCTGTGCCATTTTTTGGCAGAGTTGTCGAAAGCAGCTTGCGTGAAGTGCCACGTGGTTTGATTGAAGCAGCCGAATCGATGGGAAGCAGCCTTTGGCAAACGGTTAGCAAAGTGCTCATTTCAGAATCAATGCCCGGGCTTATTTTAGGCGTTGCCCTGACTTTCATCAGTCTGGTTGGCTACTCTGCTATGGCTGGGGCAGTAGGTGGAGGCGGTTTGGGCGACCTGGCGATTCGCTATGGTTATATACGCAATGAAACCGATGTGATGTTGGTAATAGTGGTGTTGCTTTTGATTCTTGTCCAGGGTGTCCAGTGGATAGGTGATCGCCTTGCTGCTAAGCTAAGTAAAAAATAAGCTTGCAATTTATAGAAATAATTTTAAATTAAAGAGACCGGCACCTTTAATGAATGCCGGTCTCTATTTAATTAGTAAAGAAAAATTTATTCTTTTGCCGGCATGTCCCGGCTGGCAACGACGTTTACACCCGTCCCAATCACATTGCTGATGATCACGTCTTCAGCACTAAGCGGTGCCTGTACCTCAACCGCCCTGATTTTCTCCAAAACCTCAGCAATCCGCCGTTTTGGAATGGACCCCTTGGTATAAACCGGCAACAAGGGGTGGAAGCCATTGGCAACCCTGACCGTACTCGCGACCATCCGTTGTGGTGCAATTGCCTCTTGTCTTCCGTAAGTTTCGCCTTTTCGGCAGCGGTTACCCAAAATCTTAACCACCTCATCGCCTTCCATTCGCACAATCAAACGGCATCCGGTTGGGCAAGCAGTGCAGATAAAATTCTTTTCTTCCATATTAAACCTCCGATTTTGGATAAATATCGACAATCAAACTGTCCGATTTTTCCAGCTCAGTCGCCATGTTCGGTTTGAGCACAATCGTAACCATTTCGCCCGGTCGGGCATAACGTTCCGAGCGACGGACAATGCTGTTGTTTTGATTGCGCACTTCAAGCCAGACATCTTCTTCAATCGGCTTGCTGACGCGCATCTGCAAACTCACATCGCCCTTTTCAAGCGCTTGTTTGTCAAGCCGGTGCGGAACGATATAGCGCACGTTTTTCCCCGGAACCAGCGGAATATAGCGCGCTGAGCGTTCTTTTTCCGCCAAGGCAAAGTCTGCTGCGCTCTTTCCGGCTCCCACTCCTGCCATCGAAACGTAATCGACCAAATCATAAACATGAACAACGTTTCCGGCTGCAAAAATTCCGGGAATATTGGTCTGGAATTTTTCGTCAACATAAGGTCCGCCGGTTACCGGATCAAGCGCCACTCCCGCTTTTTTAGAAAGTTCATTTTCGGGAATCAGACCAACCGAGAGCAAGAGCGTATCGCAGGGGATAATCTCTTCGGTGCCCGGAATATAATTCCAATGCGAATCAACGGCAACCGCTTCGATTGCCTCAACCCGATTTTTGCCGATAATGCGTTTGACAGTATGTTGTAATTGCAATGGGATATCCCAATCTTCCAGACATTGCACATAATTTCGGCTCAAACCGGAAAGATAGCTCTGAATTTCCAAAACCCGTTCAACATGCGCCCCTTCAAAAGTCAGTCGGCGTGCCATGATCATGCCGATATCACCAGAACCGAGGATAACAAAGTTCTTCCCGGGCATATAGCCTTCCACATTAACCCAGCGCTGTGCTGTTCCGGCGGTGAAAACGCCATTTGGGCGCGTCCCCGGAATGCGAACCTGGGGTCTGGTTTTCTCCCGGCAACCCATTGCTAAAACAATCGCAAGCGCGTCAATTTCGACATAGCCAAAATCCTGGCTTGAAACGTAGAGTTTGCGTTGCGAAGTCAGATCCATCACCATCGCGTCGAGCAAAAAGCTAATGCCAAGCGATTTCGCTTCATTGATGAATCGCTGCGCATACTCCGGGCCGGGCAAATCCTCTTTGAAAGTTTGCAAGCCAAAGCCGTTGTGGATGCATTGGAGCAAGATTCCGCCCAACTCAACATCCCTTTCAATCACCAAAACATCTTCAGCTCCGGCTTTTTTGGCTTCAATCGCCGCCGCCAGTCCGCCGGGTCCGCCGCCGATTACGACAACATCATACTTGTTTTTAATGAGCATCTGGCACCTCCACATTCTTGGTTGTCCGATAGAGATATTGGGAATTATGTCCGCGTTTCGTAATTTCGAGAGGAGAAACGCCTAACTCGCGTGCTAAAATATTCACCACACGAGTCATGTCAAAACCTCCCTGACAGCGACCGGTACCCAGCCAAGTACGTCTTTTGATGGCATCATATGTTTTGGCAGGGATTGGAGCGTGAATTTCAGCGATAATCTCGCCTTCGCTAATGTTTTCGCAACGGCAAATCACCCGGCCAAAGCGCGGGTCAACCTCGCACAATAGCTGGCGTTCCTGATGGCTCAGATGGGCAAAATGGGGTCTTGCCGGACGAATTGGATCCCAGTCTTTTTTGACAAGCATTTCCTCTCCGGCATCCTTGAGCAGTTCGACAACCATTTCTGCAATCGCCGGTGCCGAGGTCAGCCCGGGCGATTCAATCCCGCCCAAATTGACAAAACCTTCGACATTCGCCGGAATTTCAATTACATAATCGTTGTTATACTCGATGCCGGGGGTGTAACAAGGGCCATTCCCCATCGGTCTCATACCGGCAAAGTTAGCGATTGAGGCTTTCAGGTTCAAGCCGGGAACCAGTTTTTGGGCACCCGAAATCAACTCGTCCATGCCTTCTTTGGTCATGGAAGTATCTTCTTTATCATCGATAATGTTGGCGTTTGGTCCGACAATCGTGTTTTCGTGAACCGTACCGGTTACCAAAATGCCCTTGCCGCGACTGGAAGGGACGGGGAAAAGCACGTTGTGAATTTGGACTTCCGCCCGATCGAAGATGAAATATTCACCTCTTCGAGCTTTGATGAAAAATTCGGGACGGACACCGGCTTTGTGCATCACTTCGTCAGAATAGATTCCGGCAGAATTAATCGTCCAGCGGGCGAAATAATCACCGCGGTTGGTTTTGATGCCGACAATTTGTTTGCCTTCCCAAAGGAAATCTTCAAAAGCCGTTTCCAATAAGACGGTAACACCATTCAAAACAGCGCTTTCGGCTGCGGCAACCGTAACCTGAAATGGGTCGCAAACCCCACCGGTGGTTGCCCAAAGAGCTCCGCTTACCTCGGGATTGATGTCGCGTTCGCGCGAGCGCATTTCGGGACCATCAAGCATTTTCATACCCGGGACGCCGTTCTTTTTACCTTGATCCCAAAGACGGTCGAGCAGAGGCACTTCTTCATCCCCAACGGCAACGACAAAATCACCGCGTCTTTCAAAGGGGAAATTGAGATCGCCGGCAAGCTGGTCCCACATCTGATTGCCCCGAACGTTCATCAAGGCTTTGAGAGATCCCGGCAAAGGGTCATAGCCGGGATGAACAATCGCCGTATTGGCAGAGGAAGAGCCCATTCCAATATCAGCTTCTTTTTCGATTAATAAAGTCTTCGCTTCGTAACGTGAAAGCCAGCGGGCAATCATCGCACCGACCACGCCACCACCAATTACGATGTAGTCGAATTTATTTTGCACATTCACCTCCGTTGGGTCTAAGAAAACAATATGAAATGTCCGTCTAATGGTCGTCAAATATTAGAACAACACCGGTTGAAAAAATGGGAACACAGACAACATACCATACACCATGTATTTAAAGCTGTTCCCTTCAGGCTTAAATTATACACCGTGAAAGAATTTTTTAAGCAAAATACACTACATATAGGGTTTATTTTGTCTAAATTATTTTTCTCATGTTATACTAAAAGCAACATATCATCGGCGTGAAGATACCGCCCAAGCACATCAATCATTTTTACATTCTAAGGAAGTAAAACGAGGTCCGATTTGGTCGAACCATTGATTGCACAACTAATCTACATGAAGGCTTGCATAGACAAGTCCGGTAGAAAGTTGTGCTTTTTTTATTCTCCCTAAACCGAAAGGTTTCTAACCGGAAAGTGAGGCACTATCGAATATATGCAAAATTTCAATTACCTTCCATCCAACCATCGTTTTTTATACAAATTTTTAAAAGGAGATTAAATCATGTCAAAAAGTACAATAAAAGAACTCATCGGCGAAGTCTTCGGAACTTTTATCCTGATCTTGCTCGGTGATGGCGTTGTCGCCAACGTAGTTCTCGCTCCCCGACTTGCCGGAGTAGCGTATAACTGGAACACTATTACCATCGGCTGGGCATTTGCAGTTATCATTGCTGCTTATGTCTCCGGTGGTGTTTCAGGTGCACACCTCAATCCTGCTGTTACACTCGGTTTGGCAGTCCGACGTGGCTTCCCCTGGAAAAAAGTGGCTCCCTACATCGTTGCTCAAATGATTGGTGCTTTCCTCGGTGCAGCCGCAGTTTACCTGGTCTATCGCGAAGGTTTGGTTGATGCCGGTATGCCGAATGTTTGGTCAACCGGAGCCGGTTCGACTGCTACCGGAGGATCATATGGTATGCTCACCGCAGCAATCGCCGAATTTTTCGGAACGTTAATTCTGATCTGGGGCATTGCCGCCAGTGGTGATCTTAAAAATAGTGGGCTCAAAGATAACTTGGGAACGCTGATTGTCGGTTTTGCGGTTCTGGTAGTTGGTCTCTCGCTTGGTGGTCCCTCCGGTTATTCAATCAACCCTGCCCGCGACCTTGGACCTCGCTTACTCGGTGCCCTGGTCGGAACGAAAAACCTCTTTGATCCGCAATTCTATTGGCTGATTGTTCCGGTCCTGGTTCCTGCAATTACCGGCCCAATTGGCTTCTGGCTCTATGATGTACTGATCACCAAGAATCTGCCTTCAAAAGAAGATTAATAAACCTGAAACTGCCCATCTGTCTTAGGCTCAAGTAGATTGAATTGCCGCTCAATCAAAGCAGGAGTCGGATGATCAAAAACAAAGCTTCGTTTCCGGCAGTTGGGCAGAACAAGAACACAGAATAGGAGAAATAATGGGTAAATATGTTGCAGCTATCGATCAAGGCACCACCAGCACCCGCTTTATGGTCTTTGACCATGCCGGGAAAGTGGTCGGCTACGATCAAAAAGAACACGAGCAAATCTTTCCCAAACCGGGATGGGTAGAACACGATCCGCTCGAAATTATTCAAGCCACAAAAGACGTCATCGCCGGTGCCATCAATAAGCTCCGCCTGGATGTAAAAGAAATTGAAGCCATCGGCATCACCAACCAACGCGAAACAGCCGTTGTTTGGGATAAGCTAACTGGCATACCAGTCCACAATGCTATCGTTTGGCAAGACACCCGCACCGACCTAATTTGTAACGAATTGGAAAAAGATGGCGGTCAGGATCGCTTCCGCGAAAAAGTTGGCCTGCCTCTGGCAACCTACTTCTCGGGTATGAAAGTCAAATGGATTCTCGATAACGACCCGAGCCTCTTAGCACGTGCCGAAAAGGGCGAAATTCTCTTCGGCAATATCGACACCTGGGTAATCTGGAACTTGACCGGCGGACCACAAGGTGGCGTCCATATCACTGACGTTACCAACGCCTCCCGTACTTTCATGATGAACTTGGAAACCCTCGATTGGGACCCCGAAATGTTGGAAGTCCTGGGCGTTCCACGAGCCATGCTGCCCGATATCAAAGCTTCCAGCCAGGTTTATGGCTATTGCAAGGGTGGCGAGCTGGATGGCATTCCGGTTGCAGGTGACCTTGGCGACCAACAGGCTGCCCTCTTCGGGCAAACCTGCTACAGCCCGGGTGAAGCCAAAAACACTTACGGCACCGGCTGTTTCATGCTCATGAACACCGGCACCGAACCGATTCAATCCAAAAATGGCTTGCTGACGACCCTCGGCTACAAAATCGGTAACGAACCGGCTGTCTATGCCCTTGAAGGTTCAATTGCCATCACCGGCGCTTTGGT
>Ga0265295_1006716_pt1 | contig 13758 bp, 8 predicted proteins | sample Munlansysbiofilm_FD_192503 | JGI IMG/M metagenome (GOLD analysis project Ga0265295, IMG submission 192503) | Leachate microbial communities from a municipal landfill in Southern Ontario, Canada - Methane capture system biofilm | ecosystem: Engineered > Solid waste > Landfill > Unclassified ... | reverse complement strand
ACCGCTTCGTTATATAACTCGCGACGATCAGCAATAGCATTTTCTAAGGCACTGATGCGCTGCTGCAATAGCTGAAAGCTTTCATTAGCTTTCAGCTCTGGGTAGTTCTCAGCCAAAGCAAATAGACGGCCCAGCCCCGCGCGCAAACCCGTTTCAGCGGTGCCCAATGCACCGACATCATGCTGCTCACGAGCACTGGATACGGCATTACGTGCACTGATCACCGCTTCTAAGGTCTGTCTTTCATGCTGCATATACTGCTTACAGGTTTCCACCAGCTTAGGCAGCTCGTCATGGCGCTGTTTAAGTAACACATCAATATTGGACCAGGCTTTCGTCACGCCATGCTTTAAACGCACCAGCGCGTTATAAAGGCTGACCAGCCAAGCGGCTAACAAAACCACAACGATGAATACAGCAACCAAAAACAAGCTCATCGAGCCCACCTAAAATAAGTAAAAGAAGCTGCAGTTTAGTCGCTCAATTGCCTATATACCACTATTTTCTAGGCGTACGAACGAGCCCTGGCTGAACTTCCTGAATAGGCTGGCATCTACTCTAGGGCGCAATGGCTGCAATATCCTTTGCGCTATACTATATTTCACGTTTAATCGGCTCGAGTAGTTTTTCACTATGCGTAATGACAGCAATGACTTGGATACCCAACCTCATTTAAACAATGACCGCATTGAACCGCAGCTGAGCTCTGCCTCAGCTCATTCTTTTGACATGCCCTATGCACAACAGGCCAACACTCAAAAACGTTCAACTAAAGGTATTGCGGCACTCTCTGTATTAACCATCAGTCTGGTCTGCGCCAGTGCAGCATTCGGCTGGTGGAGTCTGCAGCGTATGCAATTGCTCGAACAACAGTTGATTGCCACGCAAGACAGCTTTTCAAAAACCAGCGAAGATGCAACAGGCCGAATCAACGAAATCACCGGCAAAGTCAGTGCCACGCATAACAATGTTTTAAGTGAAAACAAAACACTCAAACAGCGCCTTGAAGCATTGGAAGTCAATATTGTTGATCTTGTAAAACAGCAACAGCTCGGCGCTACTGAATTGCAATCTAAATTAACTCAACTGGGCAGCGCATTGAGCAGCCGCACTGAGCAGACAACCCTTTTACAGAGCACGCTGGATAAACAGCAAAAGTTACTGCTCCAGCATACTCAAGCCTTAAGTGCGCAAGAGTCAGCCACCGCACAACATACCCAAGCCTTAACCGCGCAAAAGTCGGCGACTGCTCAGCACGACACAACCTTGGCAGCACTGAGTAAAAGCCTTGACGGCCAACAGGCACAGATACAAAAACTCGAGCGCAGCCTAGCTGACTATCAAAAGCAACTTGCGCAGATTGAGCAATTCAGTACCGAGATCAACAGTGTCAAAGGCAAGCTCACAGCATTACAAAGCAACAGTTCAAGCAGCGATGAACTCACGCGATTACAGCAAGATGTGCTTATTTTACGCAGCGAACTCGATAACCGCCCTGCGGTAAAAGCAGCACCTCGCGCAACACCAGGGCCATCACTGGCTGACTTTGATGCCTACCGCGCACAAACCAATCGCACCATCAGCGCCCTGCAAGAACAATTGCGTAACCTACAAAAAAACACGCCGTAGCGTGTCTTTTTGTGTCTCAGTACTTGGTCTAAATCAGCCGTTTACAATTTGAATTGACTGACTAAGCGACGTAGTTCTGCAGTTAAGCGCAGTAAATCCTCACTGCTATGTGCCGTCTGTGTTGCGCCAGATGAAGTGTTATCAGCAATATTACTGATGCGAGTAATATTGCGATTAATCTCTTCAGCAACCGCACTTTGCTGTTCTGCTGCGGTAGCAATTTGCAAGTTCATATTGTTAATCGTGGCAACTTCTGCAGCAATCACATGCAAACTCTGAGTGGCCTTTTCAATACTTTCAGAGCCCGTTACAGCTCGTTCTTGTGCTCCGGCCATCGCATCCACAGCATTTTTTACACCGTGCTGCAAACGCTCAATCATCGTCTGAATTTCTTCAGTAGATTTTTGCGTACGTGAAGCTAAGGTGCGCACTTCATCGGCAACCACAGCAAAACCACGGCCTTGCTCACCGGCACGTGCCGCCTCAATCGCAGCGTTTAACGCCAATAAATTCGTTTGTTCAGCAATGCCTTTAATCACATTGAGCACTTCACTGATACTGGCCGTATCACTTTCAACATGCTGCACCACCGCCGCGGCGCTTTCAATTTCAGCGATTAAATCTCTAATCCCCGCAATCGCTTCCTCGGCCACTAACACGCCCGCTCTGGACTCATCATCCGCACCTTGCGAAGCTTCTGCCGTTTGCGTTGCATGTCGCGCCACTTCTTGCACTGTTGCACTCATCTCGTTCATTGCTGAGGCAACCATATCGGTTTCTGTACGCTGCTCAACCACTGCTTTTAAAGTTGAGTCGGCCACTTCAGCCACTTGATCAGAGACATCATTAAGCTGCTGGGTCGCATCAGACACCGCATGTAAACTGTGCTTAAACTTATCAATCATGCGATTAAACGCCCAGCCCATCGCACCAATTTCATCTCGTGCACCAATGGTCACGCTATGGCTTAAATCATCATCGCGTGCGATCTCTTCCATGGTCTGACGCATAGCATTGATACGCTGAATCACAGTGCGACGCACAATCAGAATAATCACCGCTAAACCGGCTAGCAACAGCAGTAACTGCATCCCCGCTGACGCCCACAAATTACGCTGCACCTGGCTGTCTAAGGTCGCTAATGAATAGCTGATACGCACCGCACCCACCACCGAGTTTTCTGGCACTTGGTGGCAAAGTAAGCAGTTGGTACCGCGGTAATCTTTTTCGGCGCGTACTGGGTTAATAACGGTTAACAACCGACCATTTTGATCGTTAGAGATATGGATAATCTCCTCACCGGCCAAGGCTCGACGGTCTAATTCATCTGCAGGCGCCTGATGATCGTAACCCGCACCATAGACAGAGGTAATCGCATCAGTACGTATGATACGTGCATCCGTCACTCCAGGGCGCGCTAAAATCTTATCGCGCAGCACATTACGCTGCGCCATAGTCCCCGTCAGCATCATGGTATTAATGCTATCAAAGTAACTGTCTGCGGCATCTTTTGTTTGCTGTTCAACAACCCCTAAAACCAATTTTTTCTCATTGTATGCAGAAAAAATCAGTGAGGCGGACAACACCACAAAAAACACGGATAACAGAGCAATATTGATCTTTGTCTGCACTGACATCTGATGTTTGGCTGGCGGATGACTCATAATTATTAATCCCAAAACAGCTGAATAAAAAGCTCATTCACTGCATTTAACTCGCCCAGAGATGAGCTAAAATCAATTTAAAGGCCTATGCATTGATAGGCGTTATTTTTTTGACTGATTTACAGTGTATTAAAGCTTGCACTTGATATAAGCAGGATGTATGCCAAAGACCTTATTAACAGTCTTTGGCATACTCATCTACAAGACGCCTATATTAAGCAGGTTCTGCGCTGTGTTCCTTTGCACAGGTCAATACTAAGCCATCTGCCTTAGCATCAATATGTGCAATACCACCGTCTTCAGCTAGTGCACCAAAGAGGATCTCTTCCGCCAACGGACGTTTAATATGCTCTTGGATCAAACGCGCCATGGGCCTTGCACCCATATCCGCATCAGCGCCATGCTCAGCTAACCAACGGCGTGCCGCATCCGTGACATCCAGTTGCACTCGTTTTTCTTCCAACTGCGCTTGCAGCTCAGTTAAGAACTTATCGACGATAGACTGCAATGTTTCTGGGCTTAAGCGACCAAACTGAATAATGCTATCCAGACGATTGCGGAACTCAGGAGTAAAGGTTTTCTTCAATACTTCCATTGCATCAGTGCTGTGATCTTGCTTGGCAAAACCAATCGATGCACGTGAAGCTGATTCTGCACCGGCGTTAGTGGTCATCACCAAAATCACATGTTTAAAGTCAGCTTTGCGGCCATTGTTATCAGTCAGCGTACCGTTATCCATCACTTGTAATAACAAGTTAAAGACATCGGGATGCGCTTTTTCGATTTCATCCAACAGCAATACACAGTGCGGCTGCTTAGTAATAGCTTCCGTTAGCAAGCCACCCTGATCAAAACCAACATAACCCGGCGGCGCACCAATCAGGCGCGATACCGTATGACGTTCCATATATTCGGACATATCAAAACGCACCAACTCAATACCTAATGAGTTAGCCAACTGCTTCGCAACTTCTGTTTTACCGACCCCAGTCGGGCCGGTAAATAAGAAAGAACCCACAGGTTTATTAGCTGATTTAAGCCCAGCACGCGATAATTTAATCGCTGTAGCTAAGGCATCAATCGCCGCTTCTTGACCAAATACAGTTAAGCGCAAATCGCGCTCAAGGTGGCGCAGTTGCTCTTTATCTGAACTGCTGACCTGACGCGCAGGAATGCGGGCAATCTTGGCAATCACTGCTTCAATTTGCGCCACATCAATGCATTGCGCACGGTTTTCTTCGAGCTGCAAACGCTGGAAAGCACCGGCTTCATCCACAACATCAATGGCTTTATCGGGCATAAAGCGGTCATTGATATGCTTAGCCGCTAACTCAGACGCTGCACGTAAGGCTGCATCGGTGTACTTAATCTGATGATGCTGCTCAAAGTTGGCCTGCAATCCTTGCAGAATACGGTAAGTATCTTCAACCGACGGCTCGTTGATATCGACCTTTTGAAAACGGCGCGCGAGGGCACGGTCTTTTTCAAAAATTTCACGAAACTCTTGGTAGGTGGTTGAACCAATGCAGCGAATCTCACCCGATGACAATAAAGGCTTGAGCAGATTCGAGGCATCCATCACCCCACCCGAGGCCGCGCCAGCACCAATAATCATATGGATTTCATCAATAAACAAAATCGCATTGGGACGTTTACGCAATTCATTGAGCAAGGCTTTAAGGCGCTTTTCAAAATCGCCACGGTATTTAGTGCCGGCTAATAGCGCACCTAAATCAAGTGAGTACACCACGCTATCGAGTAAAATCTCTGGCACATCACCGTCAACAATACGTCGTGCTAAACCTTCAGCAATCGCTGTTTTACCGACGCCAGCTTCACCGACTAATAAGGGGTTGTTTTTACGACGGCGCACTAATATTTGTGCCACACGCTCGAGCTCATGCTCACGTCCAATTAAAGGGTCGATACGACCTTGGCGTGCGCGCTCATTTAAATCTTCAGCGTAGTCCAGCAAAGGATTCGCGGAATTGCCTTGCGCACCCTCAGCGGCGTCCTGCTCATCATCTGCGGCTGATGGATTACGCTCGGTATCGATACCATGTGACAAATAGCTGACCACATCTAAACGCTGCACATCGTGCTTTCTAAGCAAATACACGGCATGGCTATCGGCTTCACTGAAGATCGCCACCAAGACACTGGCGCCGCCCACTTCTTCTTTACCTGAGCTTTGACCATGAAAAACCGCACGCTGCAAAACGCGCTGAAAGCCCAAAGTGGGTTGCGTTTGCACCTCATCAGATACTTCAGCTAATAGAGGGGTATTGGCATCAATAAAGATGCGTAAATCTTGGCGTAATGCATCCAGATCGACATTACAGCCGCGCAACACCTTGGCTGCCTCGCTATTATCAAGCAAAGCCACTAACAAATGTTCAACCGTCATATATTCATGACGGCTGACGCGTGCATCTTTAAATGCAAGATTGAGGGTGACCTCAAGTTCTAAATTCAACATGGTTTCACCTCATTTAATATCGTGTGCCGGTTATACGTCTTTTTCTATTTCACACAATAATGGATGGCTGCTATCACGTGCATATTGAATCACCTGATGCGCTTTTGTTTCAGCAATATCACGTGTGTACACACCACATACGGCTTCACCTTGCTGATGCACAGCAAGCATCACTTGGGTCGATTGCTCACGGTTCATAGCAAAATACGTTTCAAGTACTTCAACAACAAAATCCATCGGCGTAAAGTCGTCGTTTAACATCATCACACGGTACATCGGTGGAGGTTGTAACGCAGGTTTAGCGGGAGCAACGGCTAAATCGTCGTCGTGTTGTTCAAAGTGATCTGGATCTAATGGATTAACAGTCATGTTGCACTACGCTTTAATTCTCAATAAGTTATTGGCGATCAATATACTACGCTTTGCTGCACTGCGCTCGCCAACACCCGACGAACAGCCCCAGTTGCTAGCCAAACTACAACTGAGATCACAACACGCTGTCTCGCAAACAGCAGCGTTACAACTCGTGTACTATTTCTAATCAATTCTGACGTCCTCTTTAACGCTGTCGAGGCACTGCTGTCAAGGCTATTTTGGACATTAAAATAAACTTGTCCACATTTTAAGGGTTGACTTTTATATTTGTTATTTTTACCACGAGTTCATGTGGATTTTTACTAAAAACACTTAACACCTTGATTATAAAGGATTTTTTCAAGCGTTGGATTTTTCACCAATCTAAGCTACAGCCCCACGACATAAGGCCTGCAGCCCTGCAGAAGCAACTTACCCACATGGTTATCCACAGCTTCTGTGGATAACCATACTAAAACTCAATGACGTGTATTTGAGTTAACGCCAGACCCCGCGCGCACTGCGATGATTGTGCATCACTTGCACATAGTTAGCGCGATCATAGGCACTGGGATCAATCGCATGATCACGACAGACGCTGCCTTTAAGCTGGCGTACTGACTCATACTCATGCTCGGTCATCCAGTCACGCATCGCTTGCTCAATCTCAGCCACAGCTTGCGGTCCTTGCTTCAGTAACACACTGCATAAATGTGTGACATCAGCACCGGCCATCAAGGCTTTTAACGCATCATCAGCACTGTGAATCCCACCGGTGACTGCTAGGGATAAATCCACTTTGCCAAATAAGGTGGCAATCCAGTGCACACGCAATAGATTCTCATAAGAAGAAGACAAACTTAGGGTTGGCACCACCTCACGCGTCAGCAAATCAATATCCGGCTGATAGAAACGGTTAAACAGCGATACACCCTGTGCGCCAGCATCTTGCAAGCTGCGTACAAAATGCCCGACCGAGCTAAACTGCGAGGACAACTTCATAGTAATCGGCACAGTCACATGCTGCTTTAACTCACGCAGCACATTGATATAACGCGCCTCAACCTCAGCACCCGACTCAAAGATATCCGCTGCCACATAATAGACATTCAGCTCCAATGCATCGGCACCGGCCTCTTGCAGCTGTTTGCCATAGCGCGTCCAGCCTTCAGTAGAAATACCATTGAGACTGGCAATCACTGGAATCGAGACACTGCTTTTCAGAGTCTGAATATATTGTAAGTATTCATCCAGCTCACTGCGATACATTGATTCATCAGGCACAGGTAGAAAACTACCGGCCTCACTGAAACCAATATCCTGCTCATGTAAAAACCGTACCGCTGCGGCTTCACTGGCCAAGATACTTTCTTCAAACAATGATGGCAAAATCAGCGCACTGGCGCCAGCATCTTCAAGCTCACGCACACCGTCTAAGTCACCGGTTAACGGCGATGAGGATGGCACCAGCGGATTTTTTAGTTTAAGTCCTAAATACTCAGTGGATAAATCAATCATCAGCTGACTCCTTTTTCTCAAGATCCGCAGCGCCAGGCAAATCCGCTAACGACTGGTAATGGGCAAAGCGCGCAATCACATCATCTTGTGCTTGTTGCTGATAGAGCTTCGCCGCTTCTGGGTAAGTGCGATTGAGCATACTGAAACGCGCTTCAGTTGAGCTAAAATCCGTGTAATCAATCGACGGTGCTGCAGAATCGAGACGCAATGGATTCATGCCCTTGTCTGCTCGTGCAGGCTCATAACGGAACAATGGCCAGTGCCCACTTTTCACTGCCAGATTTTGCTGGCGGTGGTTATGAGCCAAATCCACTCCATGCGCAATACAGGGTGAGTACGCAATAATCAGTGATGGACCATCATGCGCAGCGGCATCAATAAAGGCGCGCAAGGTTTGCGTATCTTTAGCACCGTAAGCCACTTTAGCGATATAGACATTTTCATAACCCATAGCCAACATCGCTAAGTCTTTCTTAGCGGTGGATTTACCGGCATTGGAGAACTTGGCTACCGCACCGCGTGGTGTGGCTTTAGAGGTCTGGCCACCGGTATTGGAATACACCTCGGTATCCAGTACTAAGATATTTACATTGCGGCCTGAGGCCAGCACATGGTCCAAACCGCCATAACCAATATCATAGGCCCAACCATCACCACCGATAATCCATACGCTGCGCACCACCAGTTGTTCAGCAACGGTGAGTAATTCTTTGGCACGCGACTCATTGGGTAAAGCAGCCAAGCGCTCTTTAAGTTGAACAACACGTAGGCGCTGCTCAGCAATCTCTTGTTCAGTGTTTTGTTCTGCCGTTAATAAAGCATCAACCAACTCAGCACCAATCGCATCGCGTAATTCTGCCAGCAACTCTTTTGCGTACATTTCTTGCTGATCAATAGCAATGCGCATGCCCAAACCAAACTCAGCGTTATCCTCAAATAAAGAGTTATTCCAAGCGGGTCCACGGCCTTCTGAGTTAACCGTCCAAGGTGTAGTCGGCAGGTTCGCGCCATAAATCGACGAACAACCGGTCGCATTCGCCACGACCATGCGATCGCCAAATAACTGCGTGACCAGTTTCAAATAAGGTGTTTCACCACAACCGACGCACGCACCGGAGAATTCAAACAGCGGCTGCAGCAACATAGCGCCTTTAATCGTGGTCTTTTTCACCACATTACGATCGTACTCAGGCAGTGCCTCAAAGAACTGCCAGTTGGCTTGTTCTTGTTCACGCAGTGGTTCAATCGGCTGCATATTCAGTGCTTTATGCGACGCATTGGATTTATCGCGGATGGGGCAGATATCCACACATAAACCACAACCGGTGCAATCATCCACCGACACTTGATACATCATCACATGATCTTGCGGGTAATCGCGGCCTAAGACTTGATGTGATTTAAAGCTGTCAGGGGCATCAGCAACTAAGTCTTTGGGGACCAATTTGCTGCGAATCGCCGCATGCGGACAGACCATTGGGCACTTACCACACTGAGTGCATAGATCAGCATCCCAGACCGGAATTTCTAAAGCCAGCTTACGTTTTTCATAAGCAGCACTTCCCAGCGGGAAACTACCGTCCACCGGCATCATACTGACTGGTACGCGATCGCCTTCACCGGCAATTAAACGTGCGGTAAAGCGGCTGATAAAGTCAGGTGCACCGGCATCCACTAGTGGCGGACGCTCAAAAGTGCTGGTGGCCGCACTGGGCACAGCGACTTCATGCAAACTGGCTAACGCTGCATCAATGGCACGGAAGTTAAAGTCGACAATGCTCTGCCCTTTAATACCGTAGGTGTTTTGCACCGCGTCTTTAATCGACGCAATCGCTTGCTCGCGTGGCAATACACCCGAAATCGCAAAGAAACAGGTTTGCATAATAGTATTAATGCGTTTACCCATATTCGCTTGCTGAGCCACGGCATAGGCATCAATACAATAGAAACGAATATTTTTTTCGAGGATTTGCCCCTGCATACGACGCGGTAACTCATCCCAGACCTGATCAACTGGATGCGCAGTATTGAGTAGAAACACTGCTCCGTGCGCGGCCTTATCGAGCATTTCAAAACGTTCGATAAACTGCGGCTGATGACAACCAATAAATTGCGCCTGATGATCACCAATCAAATAGGTGGAGCGAATCGGTTGTGGGCCAAAACGCAAATGCGACACGGTCATGGCGCCAGACTTTTTCGAGTCATAGACAAAATAACCTTGCGCATATAAATCAGTGGTTTCGCCAATAATTTTAATCGTATTTTTATTGGCGCCAACCGTACCGTCCGAGCCCAAGCCGTAAAACAAAGCTTGCACTGACTTTGTATGTGCATCGGTATGCAAGTGCTCATCCCAATCTAAACTGGTGTGAGTGACGTCATCATAAATACCAATGGTAAAACCGTTTTTGGGTTGATCCTGCTGCAACTCTTTAAAGATTGCCGCGACCATACCAGGGGTAAATTCTTTGGAGGATAAACCAAAGCGCCCACCAATCACTGTCGGCAGCTGCGCAAATGGGCTACTGCCCTGCATTTGTCCTTGCGCCAGCGCGGTGATCACATCTTTATACAGCGGCTCACCGTCTGAGCCCGGCTCTTTAGTGCGATCGAGCACGGCAATCTGTTTCACGCTGCTGGGCAAAGCGGCTAATAAAGCCTGCGCATCCAGCGGACGGTAGAGACGTACGCGTAATACGCCAACTTTTTCATCCTGAGCTTGCAGGTAATCAACCGTTTCATGCACGGTTTCTGCACCCGAGCCCATCACAATAATCACCCGCTCAGCATCTGCAGCGCCGTGATATTCAAAGATTTTATAGTTGCGACCAGTGAGCTCAGCAAACTGATCCATCAAGCCTTGCACTAATTGCGGAAAGTCCAAGTAAAACTTATTAACTGTTTCACGGCCTTGAAAATACACATCAGGGTTTTGTGCGGTACCGCGCAATACTGGATGATCCGGACTCATCGCACGCGCACGGTGTGCATGCAACGCCTCTTGCGAGATCAACGCATGCAATACATCATCGCCAACCGCTTGAATCTTGGCCACTTCATGCGAGGTACGGAAGCCATCAAAGAAATGCACAATAGGCAAACGGCCTATCAAGGTCGCCGCATGCGAGATCACCGCAAAGTCCATCGCCTCTTGCACCGAACCCGCACAGAGCATGGCAAAACCGGTCTGGCGCGTGGCCATGACATCACTGTGATCACCAAAAATAGATAAGGCCTGACAAGCTAACGAACGCGCGGCCACATGTATAACCACAGGCGTCAATTCACCGGCGATTTTATACATATTAGGGATCATCAATAACAATCCCTGCGAAGCAGTAAAAGTGGTGGCTAAACTGCCCAGTTGCAGCGCGCCATGCACAGCACCCGCAGCACCACCCTCACTTTGCATTTCCACAATATGCGGCACTGTACCCCAAAGATTGGTACGCCCTTGCGCTGACCACTCATCCGCCCACTCGCCCATGGCCGAGGCTGGGGTAATTGGATAAATCGCACACACTTCACTGAGTCGGTGCGCAATGGTCGCAGTGGCCTCATTGCCGTCAATCATCAACCAACGGGTTGCTTGCATATTGAGCTCCTTAATTGAATGCGGTTGCAGATCGCCTGATGCAACACTATCAAACTAGCTTAACTCATCAACTGCAAACAGCTTTGCCGCAAGTCAACCAGCCCTGACCATAAGCACTGATAGCAAAGCTGAGTTGTATAGCAGAATTGGCGACGCCGCTCCCGCCGCTACACTTAATTACAAAATGCTGGAATATCCGTTTGCGCACGCCCCAGAATCAAGGCATGTATATCGTGAGTGCCTTCATAGGTATTCACCACTTCCAGATTCACTAGATGGCGAGCCACACCGTACTCATCGCTAATACCATTAGCACCCAGCATATCTCGGGCTAAGCGGGCAATATCCAAGGCTTTACCGCAGTTATTGCGTTTAATCAGCGAAGTACCTTCCACGGCTGCAATACCCTGATCCTTCATCTGACCAAAACGCATCGCCACTTGCAGACCTAAAGTAATTTCCGTTTGCATATCGGCCAGTTTCTTTTGAATCAACTGATTGGCCGCCAAAGGACGTCCAAACTGTTTACGATCCAAAGTGTATTGGCGAGCGGTGTGCCAACAAAACTCAGCAGCCCCCATCACCCCCCAAGCAATACCGTAGCGCGCACTATCCAAACAGGTGAAAGGACCGCGCAAACCACGAATCTCAGGGAAAGCGTTTTCTTCTGGAACAAACACATTGTCCATCACGATTTCACCGGTGATCGAGGCGCGTAAGCCAACTTTCCCCTGAATTTCCGGTGCAGATAACCCAGCCCAACCTTTCTCAAGAATAAATCCACGAATCGCGCCCACATGACCTTGTAGCGAGACTTCTTTAGCCCACACCACAAACACATCAGCAATCGGGCTATTGGTGATCCACATTTTGGTGCCACTCAGGCGATAACCACCGTCCACCTGTTGCGCACGCGCTAACATTCCACCCGGATCAGAACCAAAATCAGGCTCGGTTAAACCAAAGCAACCAATGGATTCACCTGTCGCTAACTTCGGTAAATATTTTTGCTTTTGTGCTTCACTGCCAAACTCATCAATAGGTACCATCACTAAGGAACTCTGCACGCTCGCCATCGAACGATAGCCAGAATCCACTCGCTCGATTTCACGAGCAATCAGACCGTAACCCACATAATTTAAGCCGGCACCGCCGTAAGTTTCACTGATAGTTGGACCCAATAAGCCCAACTCACCCATCTCACGGAAAATACTGATATCCGTGCGCTCATGACGAAACTGCTCCAACACTCGCGGCATCAACTGCGTTTGGCAATAGTTATAGGCCGTATCACGAATCATCCGCTCTTCTGCGCTCAACTGCTGTTCAAGCAGCATTGGATCTTGCCAAGTAAATGTGTTTTTTGCGGACATTAAATCTTCCTTTTAATTTTATTCTTGTTGTGGGCGTTGGCGCATAAAAAGCATTCATTGCAACTGATGCGACTTATAAAAATATAAACAGTGTTGTTTTGCCAGACTACCACCTTGAAAGCAAGGCTCAGTATGAATCCGCATAGAAAAGATATGCTATTTGATTGGCTGGTGAGCTATTGGCGACTTACAGATGCTGCAATGCAGTTATGAACAGCAGCTTCACCAATGGCAAAGCTGCTTATGTCAAAGCAACTAGAAATTATTTTTTGCTTATGAAATGAAATGTTGCCCCTGTACTTTTAACATCCTGCTCCATCTTAGTATGGTTTTTTGTATTCGAATAAAGCACTTGCACACCCGATAAGTCCATGTTTTTCACTGCATTCGATACAACGGCATAATCCAACATTGGGCTACTGCCCATAATCAATACTGACTTATCAGAAGATTTTTTCATGCTGGTGAATACCTCTCGCAGATAAGTTGCATTGGCACCACCGCCGACCCCAATCACAATCAGGTCTGCTAGAGCACCATGGCTAGGTATTTCAACAGTGATAATTTCAGGCTCAGTCTGCCCCGAACTGACTGACACTGCAGTTAATGCTTCGTGATAAATATCAGTTTCTGACTTTTTAGCGTGACCAGCACAACCGCTTAATACCACTACGAGTAGAGTGACTAGTGTTTTTTTCATGCTCTTCATCCTTAAAGATTATTTTCCAACTATAAAGCTTAGGCGAGGATGGCCTAAAAGCAAGCCTGTCATATCAATCACAGTGCCATATTGCGCATGTTCGCGAATTCCAAAGCCATCTTTCGGACGTCTTTCATACGACGGAGAAAGCCCATACCAGTTTCCTGGATAGTAAAAAGGTGTATCAATCACCCGAGGCCTTAATCCAAGTAATATTTCCTTTAACTCTTTAAATTCATATTCAGAAAGTAGACGAACATCCTTTAAGAAAGGACCTTGCCCGTAATTTAAATAAGTATTTTTATCCGCGTATAAAAAATCATCAAATACACTTATATGTTCTTGTAAGCCTGGCGTGCCAATCACCTCTCCTTTTATTGTAATCAGGTCATACAATCTTTCCACTTTGGGTAAGTAAGCAATATCATGTCCGCAATCCTTTA
>Ga0265295_1006715_pt1 | contig 13758 bp, 16 predicted proteins | sample Munlansysbiofilm_FD_192503 | JGI IMG/M metagenome (GOLD analysis project Ga0265295, IMG submission 192503) | Leachate microbial communities from a municipal landfill in Southern Ontario, Canada - Methane capture system biofilm | ecosystem: Engineered > Solid waste > Landfill > Unclassified ... | reverse complement strand
GGGGCAGGGAGAACTGCACGCAGATGAAGATGGCCGTGACCGAAATGCCCAAAAGCGGAAAGGAGCGATAGGCGAGGCTCCCTGTGCCGCGCGGTCGGTAGAAGCGGACATAGAGGCGCGAGATGTACAGGGACGCGAAGAAGGAGACCAGGAGCAGGATGAAGAAGGTGGTCAGGCCGATGTTCGCCATCTCTTCATGGCCGGATGTTCCAGATTTGATCAGCGCCTCGTATATGTTGGCCAGAAAATCCACGCTGCTCGGGATGAGTTCGTTCACGAAAGGTCTCCTTAGATATGGTGCTGCATCAGGCTCTGGTAGCAGTGCAGGTATTTGGAAAAGGAATCGGGCCGCAGGCCCATGGTCATGAGGGGCGCGAGATATTGAGGGAGGCTCGCGAGGTTTCCCTTTGTTTCGATCACGGCGAAAGAGAGCATCGGCGATCCTGCTGGGCCGGGACAGGACAGGGCGTGACGCGATGCGTGGATGTTCTGATCCAGGGCGATGCGGACGCCGGTCATGGGATCGATGAAGCGCATCCTGCGATAGCTGACCACAAAAACAGGGCGGGTCGAGGCGCAAAGCCCCACGCCCCTCGTGGCGAGCAGGGCGGGCAGGGCCGCCAGTTCAGGATCGCCCAGGGACATCCCCGCGAGCTCCAGTCCTGTGCGTGAGACCCGTATGCGCACCTTGCGCTGCAGGCCGCCTTCCTTGATTTTGGCTTCGAGGAAGGCCGGGCCGTTGTCGGGCTTGAAATCCCAGTCCCCGTACCAGCGCAGGCGGACCTTGGCCTTGAAGTAGGTGCTGTCGATCTTTTCGGTCAGAAATTGCAGGTCGAGGGTGTCGTAATAGATGCTGTGCACCGTGGCCGCGGCGAAATTTGGATCGGGCAGGCAGTGCGCGCTGATGATGGCCCTGGCCAAAAGGGCCTGGGCCATGTCGAGGACATATTTTTTTTCGGTGCGTGATTCCATGTGTTCTTGGCCTTGCGTTCCATGCCTGAGGCAGCATGCAAAGCCGCACCTTGTGCACAACGAAGTAAAATCGCAAGCATTTGTTGGAGGCCAAAGAAAAGGGGGCGCCGAGCCCCCCCCTCTTTAGGTTGAAAAGCCGGGTTATTCCTTGCTGATGGCTTCGACGGGACAGGCGTCGATGGCGTCCTGGGCGCATTCGGCTGTGGAGTCCGGGGCCGTGACCATGGCTTTTTCTTCGCCGTCGATCATGGCGAAAACTTCAGGACAAAGTTCCACACAACTTTCGCAGCCGATGCATTCTTCGTGGTCGATCACTATGGTCATGATTCCTCCAGGTTGGGGTTACGTTTGGTTTTTGCCATACAGCTTTCCAGATGTCCGTGCAAGCCGTGGTGCGTTTGGGATTGGTAGATCCATTTTTTCGTTGGCATGAATTTGGCTGATGCTTAGGCGGAGGATTCCCATGCGAGAACCAACACCTGAAATCATGCGCGACGTGTCGGCGCGGCTTTCCCGCCCCGGGCCTGACAAGCGGGCCATGGGCGGCGCGGCAAAGCCCTTTGGCGGCATAAACGGCGTTGATGGAGAGCGTCCCGGCGAAAGCGCTTTCGGTCAACACTTTGACATTTTTGCCCGGGAGCAGCAGTTCCGGCCCGCCACTTGGGTCATCTGCTGGTCGGATCTGATGATGACCATGTTCATCATGTTCGCCGCGCTCTATATTTTCCAACTTCCCAAGATCCAATACAAATCGGTTTCGGAATTGTCCGTGCAGGCCTTGCCTCTGGGGACCGAGACCATTCCGCCCCAGGCTTTGGCCGGATCGATTCTGGATCGTCTGCACGACCGCTTGCGTGATCTGATCGCGCGCGATGGGCTGCAAGCCGTGGTCATGGTGCAGTCGGTTCCGGGAAAATCATTGCATGTGGTGCTCCCGGGCGATTTTCTTTTTGAAGGAAGCGGCACCGTTCTGCGGGGCGATGTCAAAAAAACGCTGCTGGACATGGGCGAAATCCTGGGCAGCGCGCCGCATGTTCTGTCCGTGGTCGGCCATGCGACGCCCGATGGAGCGGCGGGGGCCATGGGCCCCTGGGAGCTGTCGGTGGCCATGGCCTCCGATGTGGCGGATTTTTTGATGCGGGACGCGGGTCTGCCCGCCGGGCGCATGCTCGTGGCCGGGTACGGGGATCAGCGCCCGTTGGTGGATGGTGACGGGAGCCGCGTCGGCTGGCGCGTGGAATTGGTCTTGAGTTCGGAAAATCCGACGGAGCCCCTGCCCACGGTGAATGCCCCGACCGGAGATGGGTTTCGGCAATGGCTTGCCGCATCGAAGCCGGGAGAGCGATGATGGAAGGAAAAACGATTCTGGGCCTGCTGCTCTGCGCCCTGATTTTTGGAGCAGGTTTCGTGATCAGCGGTGATGTGGGACAGTATTTCAACCTGTCCGCGTTCCTGATCGTCTTCGGCGGCTGCCTGGGCACGGCCATCGCCAGCTTCCGGATGGAACGCCTCGGGTATGTGGGCAAGGTGCTGCGCAATTCCTACCGCTCGCGAATGAAGGAGCCGTCCGCCATAGTCGAGATATTGGTGGACCTGTCGGTCAAGAGCCGGATTCGCGGGCTGCACACCCTGGTCGAGGACGAGCGCGAGACTTCCATCATGTTTCTGCGGCGGGCCCTTGGTTTTGTGGTCGACAACTACTCCCGGGAGCAAACCACCGACATCCTGAACACGGAGATGTATTTCTTCAAGCAGCGCCGCGATGAATCCGAGCGCGTGCTGCGGGTCATGGCCGATATCTGCCCGGCCATCGGGCTGGCGGGCAGCGTGGTGGGGCTTATCGGCATGCTTTCCGGCGTGAATGACACGGGAGTTGTGCTGGCGACCATCCCCATTGCCCTGACTTCGACTCTCTACGGCGTCATCCTGGCCAATTTCGTCTTCCTGCCCCTGGCCGCGCGGATTCGCGAGGTCACGGACCACGAACTTTTGCTTCAGAAGATCATCATCGAGGGCGTGCGGGCCATTCAGAGCGAACTGAACCCCCGCGTGCTCGAAGTGAAGCTCAAATCCTTTCTCACCCCGTCGGCGCGAGAGGGGCAGCTTGTCTCCCTGGCTCGCATCAAGGAGCGCTTCCAGATCCGTGAGCGCGAAGAGGACGGCCCGCGCATGGCCGCACCGGAGGAGGTTGGAGCCGCCCTGTGATGCGCCCGCTCAAACTTCAGGCGAGCTCTGTCCGGCCAGCGCCTTCAGAATCACGTCCCGGTCGACCATGCCGAGCAGGCGCCCTTTTTCGTCGGCGACCACCAGACGCTTGACCCCGTTGTCAACGAGGGTGCGGATGACTTCGCTCAAGGGGGTATCCGGGCTTACGCTGAGCACCTCGCGGGACATGACTTCCTGGGCGGTGCCTTCAAGCGTCGCGGGCACGGCCTCGCGCTGGGTCAGGACGCCGAGGATCTTGGCCACCAGCGTGGGAGAGTTCTGACGCACGAAGCACTGCAAGAGATCCCAGTCGTGAATGATACCGCGGATCGTCCTGTCCGCATCCACAATGACCACCCGGCGTAGAGGAGACGCGACAAGCTTTTTCAGAATGTCGGTCAGCGGCGCGTCCGGAGCGGCGGTGGGCACGTCCGTGAACAGCACGTCACGGGCAAAGGCGTGCACTCCCTCGGGCAGGACGTCGAGATGCGCCGCCACAGCGGAGGTGCGTCCGATGGCCGCGAGTACGTCCGCACGGCTGACGATGCCCATCAGCGTCCCGTCTTCGGCCGTGACCGGCAGGCGCTTGATGTTGCGGGTCGCCATCAGTTTCAGGGCGTCCGTGACCGTGGTCGTGATATTGAGGGTCGTGACCGGAGCCGACATGATGTCGCGCGCTTTGAGTCCTTCGAATTCCAGGCAGTGGCTGTGCGTGTGGCGCAGTCCGGACGGCACGTGGCCGTGCATGTCCAGCCGCAGGGGCATGCGTGCACGGGACAGCAGGTCGCCGCCGGTGATTATGCCGGCAATACGCCCGGCCTCCATGACCGGGACGGCTTTTACCTCCTTGTGCAGCAGCAGATCCACCACTTCGTGCAGAGGCGTCAGTGTGTCCACGGTAACGACCTGTTCGGTCATCACGTCGCGGATGCGCATGGGCAGGTGGAAGATGGCCTGGCCGTCCTGGACCACGATGCTTCCTTCCTCGACGAGCGCGTCGACCACGGGCAGAAAATCGGCGATGCGCGACGGCGTGTCCACGATCTACACAATTATAGGCAGATCCTCGGCCAGCCGCAGGATCTTGGCCGTATGCAGAAGATTGCTTGCCCCGAAGCCCATGAAGCCCCGGGAAACCGAAGCCCCTGCCATGCCGCGTCGGCGGGCCTCGTCGACGATGACGTCATGGAGCGGCGAGCCGTTGTGCCGTGCCGCCTCGCCCACGAAAATCTTGAGAATCCTCACATCGATCAACTTGACCATCGGGTGCCTCCCTTGATGCGCGCTGTCTGGGCTTGTGTCGCGAACATCGTGCCCGGCCGTGCAGCCGTATGTGTTTGCATGTTTGATCCCGGACGGTTGCGCGGCTTTGTGTCCTCTGCCCGGACAATCCATTTACACTTGATATTACATCGGCGCGCCGTGAACAAGACCACGCAGAATCCGCCAAGCACAAGATAGTTCAGACGCTTCTTCCGGGCATTGGCGGCAATGCCCGGTATCGATTCCTTCATAGGCCCCGGATGGATGGTTGAGTGCGACAAGCTGGTAAAAATGTGGCGCCGCTGTCAATGCAAAAATTTCTTTGCATGAAAGTTGATCGCCGAGCAGAAGGAAAAGATGAGAAAATCATACTATTAAAGTGTGGAATAGTTGCTTCATTGCGATTTATTTCGGACTTATAAAGTCGTATTAATTTATTTCATTACATATATAAATGCTTTCTTTGTTCACTCATTTGTATCGTAAATTGGACATATGTTGTTTCACTGGCGTATCCATCTAGTATTCGTATCCGCAGGAGGTGAAAAAAAGCATGGAGCTGTGCTTTTTTTGTCCCGTCACGCGGTCCGTCTTTCGCTCAGCCCATTGGGATCAGGAGGGTGCATTCAAGGTGTGCGTCGACAGTGACGGACAAAAGCGTCTGCAGGGACGAGTGCGTGTGGCGTGTCCGCTTTGTGGTGGAATGCATGATTACGCACCGGACGAGCTGCCTTGCCCGATGCGTTTCGATGGAGATGACTCTGCGTTGGTCTGCAACAAGGAAGGAGGCGATTCATGGCAAGGGGAGTGAAAAATGTTTTTGCCACGAGTTTGGGGATTCTCGCCGTGGGCGCGATTATCGGGGTCGTGGCGGGATTTTTGCAAAAATTCGGCAATCCGGCGAACATGGCTATCTGTGTGGCCTGCTTCGGGCGTGACATCGCTGGGGCCCTCGGCCTGCACCGGGCGGGCGTGGTCCAGTACATGAGGCCCGAGATCATCGGCTTTGTGCTGGGCTCGTTCGCGGCGGCGCTGGCTTTCAAGGAGTTCAAGCCCAGCGGCGGTTCCGCGCCGATCACGCGGTTTGTGCTGGGCATGATCGCCATGATCGGCGCCCTGGTCTTTCTGGGCTGTCCGTGGCGCGTCATTCTGCGTCTGGCCGGTGGTGACGGAAATGCGTTGTTCGGTCTGCTCGGTCTGGTCACCGGAGTCTGGATCGGAACGCTGTTTTTCAAAAGCGGATTCAATCTTGGGCGCAGTCAGGTCCAATCCATGTCCACCGGGCTGCTCCTGCCTCTCATGATGCTCGGTTTGCTGGCCCTTCGCCTGATTTTTCCACCCGTGGCGGGAGAGGCCCAGAGCGGGGTGCTCTGGTATTCGCTCAAAGGGCCCGGCGCCGCCTATGCGCCGCTGTTTCTTTCCCTGGGCGCGGGTCTGGGGATCGGCTTCCTGGCTCAGCGCAGCAGATTTTGCACCATGGGCGCCATTCGAGACGTGCTCCTTTTCAATCAATGGTATCTGATGACTGGTTTTTTGGCTCTCCTGGTCGCGGCCCTAGTGACCAACGTCCTGCTTGGCCAGTTCAACCCGGGGTTTGAAGGCCAGCCCGTGGCTCACACCATGTGGTTCTGGAACTTCGCCGGGATGCTCATGGCCGGTCTGGCTTTTGCCCTGGCCGGAGGTTGTCCCGGCCGCCAACTGTTCATGTCCGGAGAAGGGAACAGCGATGCCGGGATTTTTGTGCTTGGGTCCATTGTGGGCGCGGGCATTGCCCATAATTTCGGTCTGGCCAGCTCTCCTTCGGGTATTGGCCCGCACGGCATGGCAGCCGTGGTCATCGGCATGGTGGTGCTCGTTTTCATTGGCGTGACAAACCGCAAATAAAAGGAGGCGGCGATGAACCAGACAGTGGATGCCAGGGGGCTGTCCTGCCCCCAGCCGGTGCTTATGGCCGTGCAGGCCATGCGCAAGGCGGGTTCCGGTGCGCTTGAGGTGGTGGTGGACAACGAGGCGAGCCGGGAGAATGTGGCCCGGGCGGCCCAGAGCCAGGGTTGGGATGTGACCGTTCACGAGATGGAGAATGGCGAATTCAAGCTGGCCCTGGTTAAGCAATGAGCTGGCTGGCCGGGGTGTTCTCCGGGAAAAAGGCCGCAAGGCGCGGTCTTTCGGAGAGGGGGATGCTCCTGTATCCGAGCACCGGCGAAGTCATTCGGGCCGAGTCGGCGCTGCGCGAGGCCGGGGTGGAGGCGGTGGTCAAAGGACCGCCGCCGGATCTGCGCCAGGGCTGCGACATGGTCATTGAATTTTGCTTGATGGAGGAAATGCGGGTGCGGGAGGTGCTGGCCGAGCGCAACCTCCCGCCGCTGCGTGTGGCTGTGGTGCAGGATCATCTTCTTGAGCCGGTCTCTCTTTATCATGTCAAGGAGCTTGGCGATTTCGTGATGGTCCGGGCGGCCAACATGAAGATAACCGTGGATCGCCGAAACCGCCGCATAGTCAATATTTCCGGAGGGGGTTGCCCGGATGTGCCCTTTCTGGCGGAGATGCTCGTGGGCAAAACCCTGGACGAGGCTCCGGAGCCGCGCACCCTTGGGCGCACGCTTTGCGGCTATGCACTGCAACTGGCGTTCGAGGAGGTGTGTCGGCAATGTCGTGGTTGATCGTGGGTACAGTGCCTGAAGCCGATTACGGGCTGACCTGGGGAAGTTTTGTCTTGCGCGGCAGGGAAATGCTGGTCGGGAACCGCCCGCTAAGCGTGGCGCGCGGCACGCCCGCGCTCATGGCCACGGCGGCATTGGCCGCGCAAACTCTCGGCATCGAGGCCCCGCAAGCCCTCATCGCGGGGGACACCGGTACGGGCGAAGGCAGCGCCAGACTCTACGCGCGGCTGGTGGAAGGTCTGGGACGTTGCGGTTACGCAGGGCTGACCTTTCATTATCTGATGCCCGATGTGGAGTGGCACAACAAGATCCTGTGGGGTCTTGAAGGTCTGGCCCACACGCCCATGCTGGTCGCCGATGCGGGGTTCATGTATGCGGCCAAGATGAGCGGTTTCGCGGCCCATTACGATCTTTTTACCCCGGATGCGGGGGAAATGGCCTTTCTGGCCGACGATACCGCGCCTCATCCCTTCTACACGAGGGGTTTTTTTCTACAGGAAGAGGAGCGCGTGCCGGAACTGATCAAGGCCGCGCATGACGGAAAAAATTCGGCGCGGCATCTGCTGGTCAAGGGGCGTGTGGACCATGTGGCGGCGGCCGGAAGAATTCTGTCCGAGGTCAGGTTCCCCGATGTTCCAGCCATGGAGCCCATCGGCGGGACCGGCGACACTCTGACCGGCCTGGTCACGGCGCTTCTGGCGGCGGGCAAACCCGTACCCGAAGCCTGCCGGATCGCGGCACTGGCGAATCGGCTCATGGGCAGTTTGGCCGACCCCGATCCATCGTTCGGCGTGGCCGATTTGCTCCAGTTTTTGCCGCAGGCGCTTGAGCGGGCGCTGACCCTGGAGGGTCGCTGAATTCTTCATGACACGCACGCGGATTCGCTCGTGCAGAAAGCCAGGAGCGTCGGCGAAAATACAAAAAACGGGTTGCGACAGTTATGCCGCAACCCGCCTGTTCGTTTGAAGGGAAGTCGTTTTCAGTGTGCTGATGACACGTGGTGGAAAGTTTGCGCGTTGTGCCGGAGGTGAGGACCTGATTATTGTCCGGCCGGGAGCATGCCGATTTCGGTGACAATGGCCTGGTCGATCCTGCGGATGAGATCCGGGTCCACGGTTTTGGAATATATGATGTAACGAAGATTGCCCTGCGGGATATCGTTCATCGCGCGCAGCATGAATTTGTCACCGTGCGTCTGGGCCGCCTGCAGAAGGACGTCAACTTCCTCGGGCGGCATCAGCATGAAATCGAAGCGTCTGGATTCAAGCATCTTGAGCATTCGAACCGAATCCGTCGTGACCTGCACCGTCTTGTGTCCGTATTTGGCCAGCATCTCGTCGAGTTGCGGACCCTCCGATAGTCCCTGTATTCTGCCGAAAAAGAATTGCCCGCTCTGGAGCAGTCCTTCGAGGCTGTCGTACGGGCGGAATTTTTGCTCGTTTTCCCGCAGCAAGAACACTTCCGCAGGGCGGTTCACATAAATGGGCAGGGAAAAGCGGACGAACTGTTCGCGCTCCGGGGTTTTGAACCAGCCCAGCGAGGCCGCCGGATGATCGCTTTTTATTTCGTGCAGGATTCGTTTGGCGGGAACGAAGAAAAATTTGGCTTCAATCTGGGCCGAAGCCAGGATTTTGCGGGCAAGATCAACAATGATTCCCGATGCCTCGCCATTTTCAAGCTGGTGGTAATAGGGCGGGTATTCGAAGTAGTAGATGTCGAGGGATTGGGCGATGCCGCTTTGGGGCCGCATGCACATGAGCAGGACGCCGAAGCATATCAGCGCTTTTTTCAGCATGGGGCCTCCTTGGGAATGAAGAGCGGAGTGGTCGCTTCCGGGGTGTGCCTTTTTTCCATGGAGATTGTCATACGTACAGACCGGCTCGGTCGGCAACCATTACTTCGTCCTGACCGTGCGGGATGCAGACCGGGAATATACGTAGCCTTCAGCATGAATGCTACAATGGAAAAGCGGCTGCCGAGACCACCGTAATTTTTGACAGATTTTTCAATCCGTCGGGTCCGCCTTTGAGTAATGCAGAACGGCGCTCACTTGTTGTGCTGGGGCTGGGGGACTTTTTATCTTGGAAAAAAAGCAAAAGAAAAAGGGTTGCAACATTTCTGCTGCAACCCTTTGACTTACTGGTGCCGAAGAGAGGACTCGAACCTCCACCGGGGAACCCCGACTAGACCCTGAATCTATTGTTCCATTTTCGCTGACATTCTTTTTGTTACCTATCAGTTCGTTTTTTAATGAATTTTTGAAAAAGTATTTCGCTTGAGTTCGTTTGATATTGCGTCCTGGGGTAGAAATAGGGTATAAAAAATCCATGGAAAGGATCAACAAATTTCAAGGCGTTTACCAGCGCACGTCGGAGACGCGGCGCCATCAAGGCAAACCTGACCGCTGCTTTTACTTTTCGTTCAAAGATGGCGACAAGAAAGTCTGGGAAAAGGCTGGATGGCTCTCAGAAGGAATAACCGCCCAAATGGCGAGCAACCTCCGCGCAGAACGACTTCGAGATCTGCGACATGGAAAATCTCTGCCATCGAAAAAGCAAGCATATACACTGTCCCAAGTGTGGGATCGGTATGACAAGTTGCTGGAAACTAACCGGAAATCACCGGAAATTGTCAGGTATGGTTACGGCAAGCATTTGAAGCCTCGTTTTGCACATAAGTTGATGCACCAAATCACGCCAGAGATGATAGATAAAATGAAAATTGAGTTGCAGGAACAAGGCTTAGCTCCCGCAACTGTTAAGCATCAACTTGTGTTATTGCGTCATATTTTCAATAAGGCAATTCTTTGGGAAATGTTTAACGGTGAAAACCCGATAAAGAAAGTTGCACTTCCAAAGTTGGACAATAATCGTGTTCGTTTTTTTTCTAAAAAACAGGCAAAAATTCTTTTCAATGAACTTAAAGAACGGCATCCGCAACTGCACGACATCGCCTTCATGAGTCTGGCCACGGGAATGCGCGCTGGAAAGATACTAAGCCTGAGATGGGAGAACGTGGATTTGGAATCTCAGGTGATTCGCATCGTAGACGACAAAGGAGGGGAGTCCCTTTCCGTTTTTATAAATGACTCGTTACTCAAATTGCTTCAGGAATATGATAACAAAGAGATCGGAAGCTTTGTCTTTCCTAATTCAAAAGGGATGGAGTTAGCGGAAGTCAGCCGTATCTTCAGCGAGATTGTAGATGATTTAGGGTTCAACGATGGAGTCAAGGGGCGAAGAGATAGGCTGACATTTCACTCCCTGAGGCATACCTTTGCTTCTTGGCTGGCCCTTGAGGGAACACCGTTGTTGACCATAAAAGAATTGTTGGGGCACAAAGCAATATCTATGACTGAGCGATATAGTCATCTTCTCCCCGACGTAAAAAAAGCGGCAGTTGAAAAAATCACCCTTGACACACGTGTGGGCGGAAATTAGATTTCTGCCGTGTCCATTTTGCTTATGAAATTTGGAAGGTTGGACATCTCCGTCTTTGTGTGACGGATCCCCACAAAAATCCTATCCACTCATCTCGCCGCCTCTGAATTCCTGGGAGCCAGAGGCTTCTTGTAAGGCAACAAGTCTACCCACCACTCTGCGAGCACTTGGCTCGCGTGAACTTGCAGGTTTGTCCTGCGAGGAGGTTGGTGTGGCTCAGTTGTCTTATCTTACAGAACAGCAAGTCTCTGAAATTCTTTCTGTTTCCATTCGAACTCTTCAAGGTTGGCGCTATTACAAGCGCGGTCCGGCGTATCTCAAAATTGGTCGCCTGGTTCGCTATCGTCCCGAGGAAGTTGCACGTTTTGCTGAGCAATACGGTGTCGTCACCACCGAAAGCGTGTAGGAGGCGGCGATGATTGCATCAAAGGAAATGCCGATTTCCGGCGGCTGGGTCGAAGACATTCTTGCAGCTCATGTGCCTCGTGGCCCTTTGTATGTTGTTGAGAATCTTCTCTTCCACGGGCTGAACCTCATCGCGGGGCCTCCGAAAGCAGGCAAAACCAACTTCGCTTTCCAACTCGCCTTTTCGGTAGCTCAAGGAATACCTCTGTTTGGCCAGTTTCGTGTTGTCGCCGGAAAGGTCCTCTACATTGCTCTAGAAGAGATGCCGGAGCTTACCGTGAGTCGTCTTGCCAAGATGGGCGTCGAGTTTCCACCGAGGAGTCTTCAAGTAGAGTACAATTTTCCGTCACTCTCAAAAGGCGGAGCTCTTAGGATCGGAAACTTCATTGCCCATAACCCGGGGACCAAACTCGTTGTGGTGGACGTCTTCCAGCGTCTTCGGGGATCTTCGGGTGTCAAACAGCATCGAAAAGTGACCCACCATCGGCGTCCAATTTTGACCCCCTCCGGGCGTGTCTGTAAGCATCCTGCCAGAGGGCTGTGCGATGAGCGCATCAGCGTTACTGGATGGATGTCCTTTGCCTCAGTCTCCAGCTCTCGTTTCCTGTCTCGATGATCTCGCAGTGATGGGTGACGCGGTCCAGGAGCGCCGTCGTCATCTTGGCGTCCCCGAAGACCTGCGACCATTCGCCAAAGCTCAGATTGGTGGTGATCATCACCGACGTCTGCTCATAGAGCTTTGACAGCAGATGGAAGAGCAGTTGCCCGCTGGACCTGGAGAACGGCAGGTAGCCAAGCTCGTCCAGGATGATCAGATCGAAGCGGGCGAGGGTGTCGGCCAGGCGTCCGGCCTTGCCCTCAGCCTTCTCCTGTTCGAGCTTGTTGACCAAGTCCAGAAGGTTGAAGAAGCGCACTCGGGCCCCGCTGCGGATGCAGTGGATGCCGATGGCGACGCTCAAGTGCGTCTTGCCGGTGCCTGTGCCGCCGACGAAGACGACGTTTGTCCGCGCCTCCATGAAGCCGCCTTGGCACAGCGTTTTGATCCTGTCCTCGCTCACCGACGAGGACGGGAAGTCGAAGCCCTCCAAGTCCTTCATCACGGGAAACTTGGCGATCCCCAGCCTATATCGGATGCTGCGCATGTGACGCTCGGCCTTCTCCGCCCGGAGCAGCGCGAGCAGAATCTTCTCTGGCGTCGAGCCGGTTCTGCGTCCTTGCTCAAGCAGTTCGTCATAGGCGCTGTGAGCCCCGTTCAGACCCAGTTCCTTGAGCATGCCCAACACGTCATTGCGCAGCATGTGCACCCCGCAGGAGGCGATCGTAGCGACCGCAGTCGGCAACAGGCATGCATCCGAGCTCCAGGCGCGAGGGGATGCTGACCACCGGTGCAGGCTCGTCATCCTGCTGACGGTTGAGGATGCTCAGAACAGCATCCTTGCTCACGGTGCGCTGGTTCAGCGCCATCCGGCAGGCCTCTGCGACGACCTCAAGGCCATGACTGGGGACGGCGGTGAGAATCCCGGCGAACTGACGGTCCCAGTCGTCGTAACGTCGCAAGACCTCGCGAACCTGCTCGATGGCCTCGGGCAATGCCCACGCCGTAAACGGGGCTCCGTTGCGCAGCGCCCCAGGCTTGCGATCAAGCAGAGGGACGTAGTGCCAGGGATCGTAGATGGTCTTGTCGCGGCCGAACTCCCGCTTGTGCTCGGCGATCAGCTTGCCGCCTTCCACGACCTTGAGCCTTCCCGCGTAAGCCTTGACCTGCACGACTTTCCCGGCCGCTTCGCACGGCACGCTGTAGCGGTTGCGATCGAAGTGCACCAGACAGGTCGAAGACACCCGGCAATGCTCCAGACGGTAGCCATCGAACTCCTTGGGTGCTCGGATCAACATCTCACGCTCTGCTTCAAAGACTTCCCAGACCGTCTTGTCGCGCAGTTCCGGATGCTGTTGGCCCTTGGCCCACCCCACGGCCCGCTCAAGCAGGTATTCGTTGAGTTCCTCGATGCTGGCGAACTTCGTGCGACCCGCCAGAAAGCGTTTGCGCATGAGCCCGACCGAGTTCTCTACCTGCCCCTTTTCCCAGCCGGCCGCAGGCGTGCACATGATCGGTTCGACGAGGTAATGGGCGCACAGCTCCTCGAAGCGCGGGTTGAGCTCCCGGAGCTTGCCGCGCAGCACTTTCGACACGGCGGTGGTCATGTTGTCGTAGATGCCGTGGCCGCATGCGCCGCCAATGAAATCGAAGGCACTACTGTGGGCCTCGAAGACCATCTCCATGGTCTCGCGGGGAAAGCCCTGACAGAAGAGAAAACGGCTATGGCACAGGCGCATGTGCGACACCTTGACGGCCATGGGCAATCCGCCAATCTCCAGTTGCTCATGGCTCCAGTCGAACTGGAAAGCCTCGCCTGGCGCGAATTCCAGAGGCACGTAGGCATCCGACGACTTGAGGCCCGCTTCTTCTTTCCAGCGCCGTATGAACCGTCTCACGGCGTCGTAGCCGCCCTCGTAGCCCCGTCCCTGAAGTTGCTCGTACAGGACTTTCGCCGTGCGCCGATACTTCTTGGGCTGCTTGGCGTCATGCTCCAGTTGCTGAACAACCCAGTCCGTAAATCCGTCCATCCTCGGCATGGGCTGGACCGTACGATGATATTCAAACTTGGTCGCGTCGGATCTGAGGACCTTGCGGACCGTGTTCCGGCTCAGGTTGAAGTCCTTGGCTATCTGCCCGATCGACTTCTCGTCTCGACCATGGGCCAGCTTAATCTTGCGTATCGTCTCCACAGTCAGCATCTCCTCGTTTCCCTCCA
>Ga0265295_1006713_pt1 | contig 13763 bp, 13 predicted proteins | sample Munlansysbiofilm_FD_192503 | JGI IMG/M metagenome (GOLD analysis project Ga0265295, IMG submission 192503) | Leachate microbial communities from a municipal landfill in Southern Ontario, Canada - Methane capture system biofilm | ecosystem: Engineered > Solid waste > Landfill > Unclassified ... | reverse complement strand
GTGGTGGGAGATACTGGATTCGAACCAGTGACCTCTACGATGTCAACGTAGCGCTCTAACCAACTGAGCTAATCACCCACTAATAGAACAAGCTTTTTAAACCTTTAATTTTTGTCAAGATTTGCTTAGCATTGGCCGATAAATATCGTAGTGGTGCTCTGGGTAGCGCCTACAACGAAAAGCTTCAAAACCGCCTCAACTCTTTCATCTTTCAAAACATCTTGTGTGGGCGGAACAGAGTTCGCCCAACGCCAAAACGTTAAAACCTTAAAACGATAAAACGTTAAAACCCTAATACTCCCAAGTTGCCTCAAAATTAACCTCTGGCACAAATTTATAAAACTCCCAATAGTAGATATCCCATCCGTCCTGCGCACTAATCTGCGGATCTTCAAAAGGATAATGCAAGAGCCTCGCGCCTTTGGGCAAATGCAGACTGTAGCTGGCATAAGCCAACGGCTTTCCCCAGGTGAGAGCCGATAGCAGCACATAAGAAGCCTGATTTGCCTGTAATGCCTGTTGATAGCGGATGCGGACTGTTTCATAGCTCTGGGGCTGCATAGAGAGCTGAAACCAGAACCCCTGTGGGCTCGCTCCAAAGACAGGCAAGCTCTGCTGATGCTCTCCTATCACCACGTTCACATTAGTAGCCGGGCTTTGCGTCTCGTTTGCGGGCACCGGGAAGTAGATCGCCTGCTCCAGCTCCTGGGTACCGCTATTATAAAAACCAAAATCGCCATCAAAGAGCCAAAGACTATCTCGAACAGTGAAGACAAGCTGCTCCGTCTCAAAGCTGAGCCCGCTTTCCCGCGCCTGCAGTGGAGCGCAATACTGTCCCCATAGACAGATCAGCAAAAGCGCAAATAGCTGCATCGGAGGGCTTGAAAAAATCCGCAAGCAGAAACGCCTTTATTTCAGCATGATGAATCGTGCAGAATCCAAGGTACTATCACCCTGCAGGAGCTGCAAGAAATATACCCCGCTATTCAGTTGTGGAGGCTGCCAGGACTCTGTGAACGGGTATTCTCCCAAGATCCGCCCTTTCACATCAAAAAGACGCAATTTATCAGGACTGGCCTCGCTTTTGCCCAGATCAAGCTGCATACTCTGCCCGGGTTTGAGCACATTTGGGCTCAGCTTCAGGATTACTCCAGGCATTTCCTGATGTGGATCAGAAACGGAACTTGGCTGCAAGATCACGTTATAGACATAGCAGCCAGCAGGTTCGGCGATGAAGGTCTCATCCAGGACCAGCTCTTGGGTTCCGGGCTGAAAGATGCGCAAATTCGTCTTGGCTGAGTGCACACTTAGTTCTATCTTCCCTTCTGCATCGCTGTATGCCCAGGCTGGCCACAGATTTTGATAGAATAGCGGAATGTTTGCGGCAGGACTGGCATCGGGATATTTTGTATATATCGTGATAGTGGATCTTGTGCTGCTGTCGTAATTTGTCACAAAATCCGGGTGATCACTTTTGGCCCATAGTTCGTGAGAGCTCTCATGATCAGGGGTGATTGCCTTAGACTGATATATACTCTGCGTGGCTATCAAGGGTGAAAGATCTACCTCCCCGCTTTCTCCCCAGCGTACTTCCTCCACCATTCGGTCTTGAAAGCTCAGCCGTAAGTGCCCGGATTCAGGGCTGAGGGTGGAGACGGGCATCAGTGCACTCAGATTGATGGTAAAGGGGTAAAGCTGATAATCAACTGGCAGATTCAGCACAGGGGTGATCGTATTTACGCCATCGCTGATGGTAAAGTCAAAGCCAGCCATGGACAAACACTCATTGCCAAATTGCAGCATGAGCTCGCCACTATCGTCAAACCAAAACTGTTGGATTGCTCTTTCCACCAGGGGATTGGCGGAGAGCAACACTGCTACCGAAAAAAGCACTAACAAAAATATCTTACGCATTTCAGACTCCTTTTTAGTCAAATGAAACACAGCTATTTAACAACACACTATGCTTGCACAATGTGTTCCAGAACTTGAAATGTTTTGGGTTTTGCTTAGCGGATCAAGAGCAGCTTCCCGCTTACCTGGCTATCGGCAGTGTTAAAGCGGATAAAATATACTCCCGCAGGCATCTGCTTGCCGTTTGAATCCTGGCCATTCCAGCTCAGTTGTCTCTGTCCGGCTCCCAGTTCCTGGCTGTGCACTCTTTCACCCCGGAGGTTGTAAACTGCTGCTTTGATCGTATCACCCGCTTTGGCGTCCAGGGCGATATTCACCTGCTCATGAAAGGGATTGGGATAGATATTGTCGATCCGAAGTAGTGGTACAGCCGCAATATCGTCTGCATTGGCGACTTCTGGATACCAGACGCGGTTCACATATTCAGGATGGTCCACAAAGGGATTGCGGTTGCTCTGAAAGCCTTGTACTTCTGTGTTTCTGGTCAGATCCGCAGCATTCGGAGGATCTGAGTAATGCCATGCGATCAAAGTGTCAAGCATGTTTACACCCCCTTGAACCAGCGAATCGCCATAACGGGTATGAAAATACAGGATGGCTCTGGCCACATCGCCGCGATATTCCGGATTCACCTGAAAAACCATGTGCTGCCAATTGTCATAACCCCGGTAGCTTTGCAAGGGAGTATGGCTATAGTACACATTGGAAGAGGCGGTGCTGGCTACATTACCAAAGGGCAGATTGCCCCGAGAGGAGTTTACATTCATAGTGCACACAAAAAGGTGATGGAGATCGGATTTCTTGACGTTCGTGGCAGGGGAAAACCAGCTTTGCGCGAAGGTATGTTCGGTATTTGGGCTGGTCTGTCCGGAATAGTTACTATCTACATTATAGACTTCCCCGGTGTAAATGCAGGTCACTTGCCCATTATCGTTATCGAGGTCCTGAAAAAGGAAGACCTTGGCACCACTATAGCTGGAGTAAGTATTCGTTGAGATCAAAGTTCTGAGTCCGTAGAGGAGCTCATTTCCGGTGAGATTTTGCACGTCATCGTAATAGTCTGCGCCCAGGGCAAAGGCCAGGAGCAAGATCAGGAGAGTGCAGAGTGTTTTGCATCTTATCTTCATTTTAATATCCTTTTAGCTGTAGATTGGATTGGGTTCGGGTAGTTCAAACAGTTCTTTTTCTATCAATTCAACCAGAATATGCAGGATCATGGTGTGGATCTCCTGCACGCGGTCGCTTCTTTGGGCTGGCACGATCAGCTCATAATCTGTAGTTCCGGCTATCTTTCCGCCAGAACCGCCCAAAAGTGCGACGGTAAAACAGCCTTGCTTCTGAGCCATTTCCAGAGCCAGAATCACATTGGGGGAATTTCCGCTGGTGGAAAGGCCGATCACCACATCGCCAGAGCGCGCATGAGCTCTCACGGCCCGGGAAAAGATCTCTTCAAAACCGTAGTCATTGGCCACACAACTGATATGGGAGGGATCGCTGATGGCGATGGCGGCCAGGGGCTCCCGATCCTTGTAAAAGCGGCCGGTGAGCTCTTCGGCAAAGTGCATGGCGTCGCACATACTGCCGCCATTTCCAAAGATGATTACCTTGCCTAGCTCGCGGTAGGTCTGGGCTATTCTGAGGCCGATCTCTTCGATCACCTGCAGGTTTTGTTCGTCTTTGCAGAAGCGCCCCAGCTCCATTTCAGCCGCTGTAAAAGCTTTCTTGATGAGATCTTGCATCGTTAATCTACCCGCTTGGCCTTGGGAGTGGCGGCTTCGATCTCGTCCAGTTCCTTCAGGGTTTTATTGAGCAGATCCACCCCCTCTTGATAAGGGAGAAAGGCGCTTTTAAAGCCGTTCAAGATCACCTTTTTCAGGGTGGGATAGTCCCAGCCGAAATTCTCGATAGCCAGCATATATTCATTCGTGATGCTGGTATCACTGATGGTTCTGTTATCGGTATTTACCGTTACTCTGATGCCTTTTTCGAGGTAGAAATCAATGGGATGTCCTGTGATATCCTTCACCGCTTTCGTATCGAAATTGCTCTTGATGCAGATCTCCAGAGGAATGCGGTGATCATTTACATAATTCAGCAGGTCGGCATCTTCTATCAACCTGGTGCCATGACCGATGCGGTGGGCTCCGCAAGCGTGGAGTGCCTGTTGGATGGACGCTGCACCATCGGCTTCTCCGGCATGGACTGTGATATTCAGATTGTTCTTTCGGGCCAGATCAAAGGCAGCTTTATGCACCTTGGCCGGGTTTTTGTACTCGCCACCCGCCAGGTCAAAACCGACCACGCCCCTGTTTTTAAACTCTACTGCCAATTCCGCCATTTTGAGCGACATAGCGGGGTCCATATTACGGATTCCACAGATGATCACCCCGGTTTTGATGCCAAAATCCTCTTCTGCTACCTGCAGACCGTCTAGCACAGCCTGTACAATCTCTGTGAGGCCCAGCCCTTTATTGGCATGCAGGATAGGCGCATAACGCACTTCCATATAGCGCACGTTTTCCTGGGCAGCGTCTTCGGCCAGTTCATAAGCCGCACGTTTGAGGCCTTCCGCAGTCTGCAGCACCAGATTCACGATGTGAAAGCCCCTCAGATAGTCTTCCAGGCTCTGGGTATGCGGGCCACAAACGATGAGTTTCTCCAGCTCGTCTTTATCCAAAGTAGGCAATTCTATCTTGCCCTTTTTGGCCAAATTTATGATGGTGGCTACACGCACACTGCCATCCAGATGCACATGCAAGTCTGTCTTGGGCAGCCGGTGTACCAGCTCTTTTGTCAGTTTCAATGTCATAATTTCTTTCCTCTTATCCTATAGACAAGGTATTTTATAAATGCACTGCTGTCAATGGATTTCTTGTTCCCGTAGTGGCGGACTCCGTTCCGCCGACGCCATCCTGCCTGCTCCGCTCTGCTATATTAATAGTCACACAGATCACACAGATCGCACAGATCTACCCGGATAGAGGGCTACTGGATTGCAGGCGTCTCGTCTGCAGAGCGCAGGGATTTATCCGGATCAGGGTCTATCGGAATGCAAACTTCCCGATAGAACTCCCTATATTTCTATTGATTGTCCTATCGAAGATACCGTTCCTATGGAGCCTCAAGAACAAGCCTGTCTTTTTTCACCAATCTGACGCGTCTCCCCAAGACCAGGATTCATCAATATCAATGTATTCAATCGTTAGCACGGATTTGTCTTCAGATAAATACATGCCCAATTCATAGGTATCGCCCAGGTCCCAGAACCAATCTTCGATATTGGGAGCGCTTGGGGCAGGCTCTTTTTTATGAATAGCCTTCAAATCCGAGAGCATTTTCTGAACGAACCCGGGATTATCTTCCACGTTGAATCGAGCAGTCCAACTGCTGATGCTGCCCACATCAAAGGTATCCTGCAGTTCGAGATCTATGAGCTCTGGAATCTTAGCATTTCTGTAGATCACGGCTGCATAGTCGTTTTCTATCTCCTCAAAACCCTTTGCCAAAAGAGCTGTGTGTGCTTCTGCCATGTCCTGGGCATAGCTCAGGTCATACAGACCTGTCACCGCCATCAATGCCGCCATAAACAGGTACAGCATTACGAGTATTATATATTTTTTCATGTTTACCTCTCTTAAAAGATCATAAAACTGCTTTTTATCACCACTCAGACATTTGCATTTCTAACCAATTCGTTTCATCATCATCCGTGTATACCAGCTTCAGGGTGGCCTTATCATCTGACAATATCATACTCAGGCCATAGCTGGATCCCAGGTCCCAGGTCCATACACCATTGGAATCGCTTTGGAGAAGTTCTTTTTTGTGAAGAGCCTTCAAGTCCGATCGTAGCTTTGAAATCAGCTCGGGGTTATCTTTCACATTGTAACGAATAGCCCAGCTACTAATCAAACCAACTTCAAACATATCCCGCAGTTCCAAGTCTATGAGCCCTGGGATCTTATCATTTTTGTAGGTCACAGTCAAGATTAGTCTTCCAGTCTCCTCAAAACCCTTTGCCAAAAGGGCTGCATGAGCTGCTTTCATGCTCTGGTTATAGTTTAGATCAAACAGACCTGTCTGCTGCGCCATCAAAGCCGCCATAAACAGGTATAAAACCACGAGTAATATATATCTTTTCATGTTTACCTCATTTATTCATCTTTTAATCTGTGCCGAATATTGTGAGTTTCCTCCACATATTCGATTCTCTTTACCAGCCAAACCATTCCATGGCTTCCAATTCATCCTGATCAGTTGAGTACTCAACCTTCAATATCGATTGATCCTCAGATAATGACACACGTAGCCCATAGGGCATATCCAGTTTCCAGGTCCATTCATCCTGAACAGATGTACTATCAGGCTCTTTTTTGTGGATGGCCGTCAATTCCGCGAGTATCTTTTCAATGAGTTTTGGATTGTCCTGGGCCTTGTAATACGCAGACCAGTCGCTGATAGTTCCGTTATTAGTATGGTCATAGACCCCAAGAATGCTAAGCTCAGGGATCTGATCATTCTTATAATCTACATACATAAAGCCTCTCTCTGTTTCGTGAAAACCCTTTGCCAAAAGAGCTGTGTGAGCTTCAGCCGTGCTTTGACCAAAACTCAGATCAAACAAAGCTGTCTCCGCCATCAAAACAGCCATAAACAGGCCTAAAAGTGCGAGTAATATATATCTTTTCATATTCACCTCATTAGTCTTTATTTATTGTATCGAATATTATAATCCGTGTCGAAAACCTTGGCAAACAGAATATTAGCCTCTCGGAGTCGCAGTCTTTGTACCGCCAGCAACCCCAGCTATATTCTTACTACAGCTCAGCAGAGCGCGGATTCTTTTAAGGGTCCATGGTCTCTCACCAATCCAGCCAGCCCTTCAAATTTGCCACTTTATCCTGAGCTACAGTATCATTTTGGTACTCAATGGTCAATATAGATAGATCGTCGGAAAATCTTACCTGCAGAGCATAGGGATTAGCCAATTTCCACCACCGGTTATGAGTTAAATAGATCTGAGTGGATTCTTTACCGTGGATTGCCGTCAAATCCGAGATGAGCTCTTGGGCGAGCTTTGCCTTATCCTTCACATCGTATCGGGCAGTCCACTCGCTAACAGTGCCATTCTGAAAATAGTCCATAACTTCCAGGGTATTAAGCCCGGGGATCTTACTATTTATATAGCTTACAGATTTAGCATTTCTCTGAGTTTCTTGAAAGCCTTTTGCCAAAAGCGCTTTGTGGGCTTCAGCCATGTTTTGCCCATAGCTCAAATCAAACAAACCTGTCTCTGCCATCAAAAAAGCCATGCCCAAGCACAGCATTGCGAGCAATATATATCTTTTCATATTCACCTCAGGCCAGATAATCTAAACAGTATTGAATGCCTTGGCAAGTAGAAGATTATGCCTATATATTGAGAGAGGTTCTATGTTGTGGTGGACGCCGTTCCGCCTACATTGTATAGCTACGTTTATGCTGCCCTTTGCAAAGCTGCATGGACTGTGGCAGTTTTTATTTATCCTGGCAAGACTGCCCTCGCTGGAAACATCAGTGCCTATCTTATTTATGGGAGACAGCCACTGGACAATCCTGCCTTTATTTAAAGATCATTTGTAAATCTGGGGGAAAGATCAGGGCATCGTTCTTCTGCCCAATTAAACCATAATTTCCGCTGTCGCTCCATACCATATTATCACATCGCAAATCTGGTTCAATAGCGTTCTCATGGTGTAATGTGACAGGCTGGCAACGTTCATGCTCTCTATATCGATGGCTTTGCTGAGCTCATGCACACCACAATCACTGGAAATCTCGAAGATGGACAGGCAGGCATTGCGTATGATAGAGTTGTAGCCAATAGAATGCTGATTGTCATAGGCCGGAAGACCGACAAAAATGTCCCGATTCCTCCTGGAAGGAAACCCTTTCAGAAAACCCTTAATTTGTAGTTGTTTCCGGTTAGATTGATTCCAATATTCTGCCTCAGGTTCAGCCATCCTTAGCGCAACGCTATGCAGAATGTTTTCTAACAAATTGCGCAGGAACATCACGAACTCCCGCCGTTTATCCTTATCGTAGTACCTAATCATTTGCACGAATTGAGCTACATCGTCCTCGCTGAGCTGTTTTCTAAGGATATCAATCTGTTTGCGATAACTGTTCTGGATTTTAAAGTTTGGCAGATCGGCAATAATGGCATGGATGGTGTTTTCCGCAGATGAACCTTTTTCAATAATGTGAGTACTGGAAAAACTGCCCACATCCATAAACGCCTTCAGTTCAACAGAGCCTCGTAGGTCGTCTTTGGTATTGGCGGTTAGGTAATAAGTTTTGTCCATGGCAGAGGCATCCAGCTTTAACAAGGCCAGGAGAAGATAGTCTCCCTCACGGGTGAGAAAGTCTCCAATGCGATCAGGCATTCCCAGTTTGCACAAGATTGCCCGGATCTGCTCCATTTCTTCGGTATAATCGTAGGTGCTTAGGTTGCGATCGATGATGATGAGATCATAAGTCTGGTGATTGGCATAGATCATCTCCAGGCCTTGTAGAAATGTATAACACAAATCGAGATCAGCACAGGGTTTGCAGGCCTTGATGATGTCTTCAGGATAAATGCGGTCGGTGTTTTCCAGCTCATCAAGGGCGGTATAGATGCGCTTATCTTTTAAAATTGGTTTGAAAAACTTCTTGATCGCTGCGATGTTCTGGCTCAGTTCATCTTCAATGTACAGTATCTTGGGCATTGTTCCTCCATAAGTTGTTGAATTCTATATAGATGCTATAAGTAGAATCTGTTTTCTTTATCTCTGGATCAGTGCCCAGAACCTTGCTAAAGTTTTCGATCACCAATTTGCCTACTCCAGTGGTTTTAGCCCGCACTTCCGGACGGTAACTATTGATTACTTCAAATCTGATCGTGGTTTCAGTATTGTCCAATCTGATTTCAAGGAAGCGCTCTGCTCTGGGGACAAAGGAAGCATATTTGACGGCATTGAAGATGATCTCCTGAAACATAATCATCAGCTTGATGGCAGAGCTTTTTTCGTTGCCCAGGGTATATTGCGCCGCCTCCGAAAGGTTTACGCTCAGCTTGCACAAATGCTTTTCGGCAAAAGCTACTAAGGGCTCAAAGTCATGCACTGAAGAAACTGCATTCCATTCTGCCTTGATGCTGTCGAAATCGTCTTTGGGGATGCTACGGGGATAATAGTTCTCAGCGTATTGGGGGAAATAGCGGAAATCAAACATATTGCCAATTGAATACTTCAGGCTGTTCAGTAGCATCTCTTGCAAGGTTATACTCTCCGCATCAGGATGAGTGATATCCCAACTTATATCTTCAATATTGGTCTCGTAGGATAGATTGATGGAGTTTACAATTTCCCTGATCAAGTGAGCTCCCTTGATCGCATTATCTATCACATTCGCCTTTTGCGGGAACTCTTCTCTCAGGTTTATCAGGGGGTCTATTACGGAGCGCAGCATGTTCTTGATGCTGTGGGAAAGATTGGAGAGGATGCGGTTGCGTTCTACAAGTTGTATTCTTGCTTCTTCCCGATTTTTTTCAATAGGGGTTTTGTATATCAGATAAGACAGAATTTCTTCAATAAAAGCTACTCTCATTAAGGCTATATCTCTATGGTAGTTTAATGCATCATCTCCATTCAGCTTTACCAAGACTTTTCTAATATCCAGCAATCTTGATAAGTGATACTTAAAATAGAGAATTTTCCGCTCATACTCTGTGTTAGGCTTATCCGCTCCAATTGTTATGTCCAGTAGATTAGGGAGAGGAATGTCTGTTCCCCATGTAATAGTTTCAATCAGGTTGTCAAAATCCTGCCTAAACCACAGTTCAAAAAAAGTATCTGCTCCAGCAATAGTGTAAATTTCCCCTGAAGGTAGCATTCCTAAAAGCGAGTTGTATAGTGCAGAAGGCGAATTGCTTAATATTTTTTCATCCTTAGCTATTTGCTGCTGGGAGTATATTGGATCATAGTCCTCCCAATTTGACATGTTATATTCGTCATGCAAATAAATTGAGTCCTGCAAGTTATCTTCCATTAATTTAACAGCCCCAAGGCACTCAAATATTTGTGATATTATGTTAGACAAGACATCTAAATCTTCAATTTCAAGGCTAGGAAAAAACCACCTGTAATCCACTTTTATTGGGTTTATGGCGTTAAATTTGTTGATTTCAACAATCACTTTTGCAATTGGAATGATGTCAGACTTTTTTTTGATCGCTTGGTAGTAATCTATTTTAGTCAAATTTTCAGACATTTCATTAGTGGCAAAGCTTCTAATTAATTCTACGAATTGAGTTAGTTCCTCTATTGTCAAGGTAGGCTCTGTCTCCAATATGCGAATAATGAAATCAAACATAAATGAAATATTAGCACATGAATCCTCAAAGCCTTTTTCTTCATGATAAAAAGATGTAATCATATTACTAGCTACTTCAATATGAAGCTCAGGGAAGAACCATCTGTAATCCACTATTATGGGGCTGATGGCGTTAAACTTATTAATTTCAACAATCACTTTTGTAATTGGAATGATGCCAGACATTGTCTTAATTGCTTCGTAATAGCCTATTTTAGTCAATTCTTCAGACATATCATTAGCCGTAATGCTTCTGATTAATTCAACTAATTGAGTTAGCTCCTCTATTGTCAAGGGTTGTCCTTTCTCCTGTCTATGGATTATACTAAAAAATAATGCCCACAGGCTATAACATGTTTTTTCAAAGCCTTCTTCTCCATAATAAAAGCCGGACAAGAGTGCAAACGCAAGCATTTTAATAGCGTCATTTTCATCGGCGGCTTTTCGAGCCTCGGCCTTTAAATCCAGTGTAATCATAACTTACTCCTTAGCGGTTTCCGTTTACTAATGCCATAGTTGTTCCAAATTGTCATCCCGATCTTAAGCACTTTGTATATAGTCATTTGGCGCATATAGATAAAACTGATATACAGAATAGGGGTAATAATACCTATCATTCAAGGTAATATTATTTACTTTTATCCAAGGCCTTGGTTCTCGCCCTAAACGTATGCGGTTTCAACCCCAAGAGTCTTGCCGCTTCCGCAGCATTACCTTTAGCTTTTTTCAGCGCAGCATCGTAATAGGAAGGTATAATGTCGTTATCCAAGTCTATCCCTTCCGCAGGTATCACAATATCACAGCATTTATCCGTTTCGTTGGGCAAAACCAGATTATCAGCCTGGATCACAGCATCCACACTATTGATGAAGGCCAGCTTCACCAGATTCTGCAATTGCCGCACATTCCCCGGAAAGCTATAGCCCAGCAGTTTCTTTTCCGCTGCGAGCAAAAAGCGTTTATCCATCCTGTATTGTGCGGCCAGGCCTTTGAGGAAATGGCGAGCCAGCAGGATGGTATCGGTGCCGCGTTCTCGGAGCGGAATCAGCTCAATCTCATATTGCACCAGGCGGTAAAACAGGTCTTCGCGGAATTCACCGGTCTGCACCAGAGCCATCAGATCTTTATTGCTGGCGCTGATGATATTCACCTTCACGGTTTTGGCTTTGCCACCTACCGGCATGATGCTGCCGCTTTCCAGAACCCTCAGTAGTTTCACCTGCATGGGCAAGGGTAAATCGCCTATTTCATCCAGAAAGAGCGTGCCTCCGGTGGCTTGGGAGAAGTAGCCTTCGTGATCCGCTATGGCTCCGGTGAAAGAGCCTTTTTTGTGGCCAAAGAATTCGCTTTCAAAGAGGCTGGGGCTGATGGAGCCACAATTCACCGCAATAAAGGGCTGTTCCTTGCGCGGGCTGTGATAGTGCAGCAGCTTGGCCACCACTTCTTTCCCCGTCCCACTTTCTCCACTGATGAATACCGGGATCTCATATTTTACCAGATTGGCGATTTTCTGTTTAACCTGAAGAATGGATTCGTGTTCGCCTAAAAGCTCTTCGAAGCCCAGATTGAGCTGTTGCTTGAGGAGCTTGTTCTCTCGGCTGCTTTGCGTAAGCTGAATTTTGATGGCTTTTCCGCTTTCCAGCTTGGGAAAATCGTCCAGTTTGAAGTCCACGATAGAGATTCCCTGCTCTCTTGAGGATTGGATCAAACGCGCCGGGATAAGGCCTCCCTGTGCGATCAGGACCCAGCAGGAATGCATTGTGGGCGTGCCGGAGGTAAGGGAAATGGTGTATTCTACATCATCCTGGCCATTTTCTTGTTGGATGCTTTGCACAGCTTTCACCATGGCCGGATAGACGAGGTTGTAATCAATGGGATTTAGTGAAAGTGTTTCCATATAGCGCACTACCAGCTTGGGAAAGTGTTTCTTGCAGTACAGCAGAATCTGGGAGGCATAAGGCAGATAATCTTCCGAATTGTACAGGATATACAGCTTATCGAAGGCCATAGCTTTCAGGATGCTTATTATAGAACCTTCCTTGCCCTGGCTCAGCAGGCAGTCATTGTTACCGATGAAAGAGATCAGGACTTTTTTCATTTTACCATTATGTCAAATGTCGGTGTAAAAGTCAAGGAGAAATTCAAGAGCTTAGGAATTTGGGGGATAAAAGGGGGCTGTAGAGATCGGCTCTTACTTTTTATGGCTCTTATTCAAGCTAAGCAGCTAATATATCTGGCCTTTGTATCTTCGTTTTGCATCTTCCTTAAAAGACGATAGGCAAGGGTTTTAACCCTTGTACTATAAGCAATTATCTGGCCAAGACGATTTCCAGGCCTTTTAAGGCCGGGCACAACGAAGCTCTATCTAATATTTCATGATCTATCCTGGCTTGGCAGCGGAAAAGCGAAATCCGCCTTCAGAACCACTGGTAAACATGTACATTAAGGCCCGCCTGCCCGTGCCTTAAAAGACCCGGAAATCGTCTTGGATAGGCGGCAGCTCGCGGCGTGATGGTTAAAACCATCAGCTATATTCTTTCAAGGACTATGTGAGCTATACCACTATCATTGATCCCTTTAACGCAGATATAAGAGCTAATCTTTTCTGCTTTGGCACCAGCTTAGGTATTCTGATGAGACTGCCCTCGCGCGAGGCCTTGGCACCCATTTCTTGTGGGCTGGACACTGGTGATTTCGATTTGCTTTTGACATGCCTTCGACTCGAGATGACTCGAAACCCTGAGTCATCTCGAGTCGAAGGCGAATTAAAATCAAGTTCATGTATCACGCAGGACAGCCCCTGTAGCGCAGGACGCCGTTCCTGCGGGAGAACGATGGTATAAATGCTGATCTGCTTGAAAGAATATAGGCGGGTGAAGGTGTTTTCAGATGTGGTTTCGCAGAAACGGCGTTCTGCGCAACGGTGTGCCAGTTCTTGTTATCTGCGGCAGTTGTAAAGGATCTCTTTACTGCTGACCCAGGGTCCAATACACCCTCTGTAAAGATCTTGTTCGGGTGTAATTCCACGTATTTTGAGAAAGCCGGATTATAGTCCGGTCGGTGGATCTATCTAAAATAACATCCCTACAGGACTCAAGCCTATGTGTGGCAAATGTTTGCTATCTGACTTGACTGAAAACACATTTTCGCTACGGACCATGAAAGGCGTTGGAGTTCAATCCGGCTTCTATTATTTCAACTTTAGCGTTAATAACAGGCCGGAATGGACTTCAACAGCCGCCGGGCAACGTTTCCCCCAGCTATTGTCGCTTGAAGTCCAAAGTGCCGCTAAGCTTATGGTAAATAGATTGTTATCTTAGGCACTTTGATGCATATTATCCTCAAAGGAGCCATACTGTACATTCAAGTTGAGCCACCCATATCCTAATTTAGAGCCACCCAATATTACCACAGAGCCACCCTGGGTATTAAGACTTGTTTGACCAAAGGCACAA
>Ga0265295_1006712_pt1 | contig 13765 bp, 15 predicted proteins | sample Munlansysbiofilm_FD_192503 | JGI IMG/M metagenome (GOLD analysis project Ga0265295, IMG submission 192503) | Leachate microbial communities from a municipal landfill in Southern Ontario, Canada - Methane capture system biofilm | ecosystem: Engineered > Solid waste > Landfill > Unclassified ... | reverse complement strand
GTATTGATCTGGGGCTGGCAACTACAGCCACCTGTTCAGACGGTGAAACGCTTGAAGCGTCACGCTTCTATCGTGGCTTGGAAAGCAAACTTGCCGTGGCGCAACGCGCCAGAAACAAGCAGCGCGTCAAAACCATCCACGCCAAGATTGCGAATCGTAGAAAAGACAGCCTACATAAGTTCAGCCGTCGCTTGGTTAATCGCTGCGGTGAAATCTATGTGGGCAATGTCAGTAGTTTAAAACTCGTTAAAACCAAGATGGCTAAATCAGTGCTAGACGCTGGCTGGGGCCAATTAAAAACAATGCTGGATTATAAGTGCGATCACGCAGGCATTGTTTTTAAGGAAGTCAACGAGGCATACACCACCCAAACCTGTAGCAGTTGTGGCGCTTTGCCCGACAGCAGGCCGAAAGGTATCGCAGGGCTTGGAATAAGAGAATGGACGTGTGAGTGCGGTGTCACTCACGACCGCGATATCAACGCGGCACGTAACATTCTCGCGGTCGGGCATGGCCGTCTAGTAGTAGGAATCACCGTATCTTTAGGACGGTGAGGATGTCAAAAACCATCCTTATTCATAGCTTGTTTTTTAGCTTGGGTGAAGATCAACTTATAATGCTTGGTTGCCGCGGACTTTTCTGACTGATCTCGTTAAACTCAAACATTATGTTTTTATTCAATCGAAGGAGTTTGTCAGTACATGGAAATTATCTATCCAATGTTTGCACTTGTCGTTCTTACATTTGTGATCGGATTTAGTATGGGGATCTCTCGTTTAATCAGTGTGAAAAAAGGCCTGGTAGATCGCAGGTATTTTCAACTGTTCACTGGATCTGCACCCGATAGCATTGTTAAATTGGGGCGTAATTTTTCAAATCTACTTGAAGTGCCCGTGTTGTTTTATGCAGTCGGGATTATTCTTCTAGCTTTAGATATTATACTAATCCATTGATGCTTGGTCTTGCATGGGCTTTTGTTGTGCTTCGTGTCATCCATTCAATTATTCATGTGACCTATAACAACCCCATGCATAGGTTTTTGGTGTTTTTGTTATCCAGTAGTATCGTTCTAGTCATGTGGATTCAGTTGGTTATCATCATGAGTCAAACAACATAAAAGAGTGTAAGCCAGCCCCGAATTGTGAAGCACATTTTGTGCAATGTGCGCGCAGATTCTTTCACAAAGCTGCATTGATAATGCAGGCAGGTTACAACAGCGTTAGCTGACAAAAGGAAGAGTACATTGGCTTATATTCTAAAGCACTGGCGTGGCCAGCTTTCTCTGGCTGTGTCTTTTTGGGTTAACGTATTCATTATCAATATAGGTATCCGTGTTTTTGAATTTTGGCTCACGGAAACCTCCCCAATTGAAAATCCAGTTCTGTCATCACAATTTACGATTACCTATGTGTTTATCGCGCTTGCCATTGTTTACCCGTGGCAAATCATTGGTTTATGGCGGTCTGCGAATAGATCGATAGAGAAAACGAAAAAGAGATTTTGGCCTGGCGCCGTGAAAGTCTTGGTTGTGCTGGGGCTGCTTGGAACGTTTGGCGATTTAAGTACGTCATGGCCCGACTATAAAGACTTGTATCGCATCGGATTTGAAAAGGACGAATGTGGAGATTGTCGCGTTGAGGTTATGAATGATGGTTCGTTAATTCATCTTAAAGGCGGTCTGGGATTTGGTGTGTCCACAGAGGTTAGACGGCTGCTCGATAAGAACCAAAATGTAAATGGCATTATCCTCGATAGCTTAGGCGGCCGAGTGTACGAAGGCCGAGAGCTGTCCAAACTTATCCTGATCCATGGCTTGGACACCTATACATTGAAGGGGTGTTACTCGGCATGTGTTACGGCTTTTATCTCTGGCAATAGACGTTATCTTGCAGATGGCGCGAACCTCGCTTTTCATCAGTATAATTCTGGCCGCAAAGGTCTTGAGCAGTATGCTGATATGTCGTCTGAGCAGCAAAAAGACTTAAAGATTTATGAGCAGCGCGGGGTTAGTCAAGACTTTGTTGATCGGATGTTTACGGCTAAACACGATGACTTATGGTTTCCGACTGTTGATGAAATGATAGCGGCAGGTGTCATTCATGCAGTTGTGAATCCTTCAACCTTAAAGCCCATGCAATACGCTTCTTTGGGTTCTAGCGAGATCGAGCATGCGCTCAGAGATATATCTGCCTTTCAGACAGTAAAGAAATACGAGCCTCATACATATCGACAGATCATCAATGAGATGGACGCGCAGATGAAAAAAGGTGCCAGCATCCTTGAGATCCAGCAAGCTGTTGGTGGATATATGGATGAGATTGCTAGTAAAGCGCTACCCATCACCAGTGATCAGGCGCTTATAGCCTTTGCGCGTGAAACTATTAGTGTCTTAGGCATGCTTGAGAAGAAAGAACCGATTCTGTGTATGAAATACATATTTTCCGAACACTATGGGGCGTTGGATATCACCCAACATGTCTCGAATGCAAAGTTGATGCCCATGATCGATGCATTGAGCATGGTCATCGCTGATAGTTATCAGAGCGCGAGCAAGAAGAGTATTGATATTGCAGCAGCGGAAGAATTAATGTCGCGTGTTGTTATGGAACTGGGTGATGATGTGAGTTACATGGATGGCCAAGGATTAAAAAACAGGGAAGAGTACTCGAAAGCATGCAACACTATTATTAGCTTTTACGAGTTAATCTTACGCAACAATAAAAAAGCTGCTGGCAACGGGTTGCGTTATGTATTTAGTCCATAACGCTATTTCTTGAGCGTTAGGCCTATGTTGTCTACAATAAACCACTTTTTATCGACGCTAGGTTAAACATGAACGACACTACATCACTACCTGCTTTACCGGATCGCCTGTCAGGTCATCCGCATAGCCCATACCATGTGGCAGAAATGTTTGAGAACAGTATCGGTATTCGCATCAACGGCAAAGAGCGCTTTGATGTTGAGGAATATTGCATCAGTGAAGGTTGGGTGAAATTTCCGTCTCCTAAAGCCAAAGACCGTCGCGGTCAGCCGCTGATGATGACGCTAAAAGGTACTGTTGAAGCTTTTTATAAGTGATTTTTAAAAACTGCTGACGATAACTGCGCTAAAAGGGTCTGGAAATATTTAGACCCTTTGTACAGTTTCAATTTTAGGCAGCGAGCCGAGCAAGCATCCCAGTCAATGCTTAATATGACTCTGAATCACCCCCTCCGCGTTATCTAAACCCGAGTGACGCATGAAAAAAATAATTATTTGGTTGTTAATTATCGGTGGCAGCTGGTCGCTTTATAATCGCACTGGCCAAGTTTATTTAGGGCCGGGCGTGATGGCACCGGCAGAACCACAGCAAATAACTCTAGACTCACCTGTAAATAATCGAGTCGATGATTACGATATCACTGAGCTGGCGCAGTTTGATATTCGCGCCAAAGTTTTAGCAAAGAAAAATTATACCTTTGATCGAGGAGCTGAGCTTTCACCTGTGGATCTGGCATTAGGCTGGGGCAATATGTCTGATGAAAGTGTTCTCGAGAATATTAAAATATCGCAATCAGCTCGGTTTTATTTTTGGCGTGTTGATGCCTATCCGATACCTCGACGTGAAATAGAAACCCACAGTGCAAATATGCATTTGATTCCGGCTAATGATTCAGTTAAACGTGCTATAGGTAAGGTGCGGCAGGGAGATCTCGTAGAAATATCAGGCAGCTTGGTTAACGTTAGAGCCAGTAATGGTCATTGGTATTGGAATACTTCGCTGACGCGTGATGACACGGGTGGCGGGGCGTGTGAGTTGATTTGGGTGAAGAGTTTCCACATAGTCACACCATAAACCTAGACAATCAAAAACAATATATGAAGATATACGTTAACGATAAAGAAATGACACTCTTTCACGGGGCTAAAGTATTGGATGCTATACGCGCATACTATGCGCAGCATAACCAAAAACCACCCTGTGAATTACCTATCGTCACCGATGGTTATGGCAACAGTATTGCTCCAGATGGCGAACTCAGTGAAGGGAATCATTTGTATATGAACACTAAAATAAATACAAAAACAACAAAAGTTATCTGGGCTATAGCCTTGCTTGGCGTTGCTTTGTTAATGGGTTGCAGTAACGGCCACCAGGTTAAAATAGTAGAGTTACCTCAAGACAGAACTATAGAAATCCTAGCCGTCAATGATATGCATGCAGCTTTGGATAGTTTTCCTCGATTTGCCTTTATTGTTGACAGCTTGCGTGCCACCTATCCAAGCTTATTGCTTATTTCCGGCGGTGACAATCAAACAGGAAACCCTGTCAACGATCAGTATCCTGAAAAAGGCATGCCGATGATTGAACTGATGAACGCAGTTCAATTTGACCTGTCAGCAGTGGGTAATCACGAATTTGATTCTCGCCTTACAGGCTTTGAATACATCACCCATAAGGCCCAGTTCGATTTTATTTCGGCGAATATGGAATTACCTAAAGATGCCGATTTTCGTATTCAACCTTATAAAATAGTTGAAATGCCGAATGGGCTGAAAATAGCCTTTGTGTCCTTATTGGATATTAACGCCAGTGGGATACCGGATACGCACCCCGATAATGTAAAAGGCTTTGTATTTAAAGACCCATTCGCAACAGCTCAGGAATATCTCTTCTTAAAAGACCGTAGTGATGTGCTCATTATGGTGAACCATATGGGCTTTGAGGAAGATGTAAAATTAGCCATGCAACTGCCGAAAAACAGCGTTGATGTGATTATTGGTGGGCATTCACACACCAAAGTCGACAAAGATCAAATCCACAATGGCATTATGATTACCCAAGCCGAACGTAGGCTGAACTATGCAACGCTGATTAAGCTGACAGTGAGTCCTGATGGCCAGGTCGATAAAGAAATGCAGCTGCTGACTGTTGGGAAAACAGAACCTACGCGTGCTGATATTCAGGGTAGAGTGGATGCCTACAATAACAATCCAGCATTGACCGACACCATTGCCATCACCGCAGATGACTTCTCAAGCAGAGAAGAGCTGGGCTACCTGATTGCTGACTCTATCCGTGCAGTTTCCAAAAGTGATCTTGCCTTTATCAATGCTGGCGGTGTGCGTATTTCAACGCTTGAAAAAGGTCCCGTACGTGCCAAAGACGTGTATGAAATCGACCCGTTCGGTAATGAAATGGTGACGTTCAAGCTCACCGGCCACGAAATCCGTAATCTATTTATCACCGCCTTTAGCTTTGATGATTATAAGCTCCTTTATCCTTCGGGAATGGGTGCGCGTTATTTGCTTAACGTCGATGACAGCCTTACAGATGTGGAGCTTCTTACAACGGCTGGTAAACCCTTTGATATGGATAAAATGTACTCCGTCGTTATGAACAGCTATATGGCTGCGGTTTACAAATACGAGCACAAAGATCCGGGTCAAGGACTGTTTCGCCCTACTGCAGAAGCCACCATTGATTATCTGAAAAAACTGAAAAACATTCCAAGCTATAGGGGCGTGAAAAGGTTGGATATAGTGGAGATGGAGAAATAGACGGAATAGGTGAAATTTACCTAACTGGTTTTTTCAATCCGTTAGGTTTGAGCAAATAAGGATATTGACAGCCGCTCCTGAAATTAACGCAATAAATTGCTATGCATATTAAGGCTCAAATCTATGAACAGAAAAGCTGTTGTTTTGATTCCATTAGTCTTAGCAGGGTTAATATTTGCAGTTGTGAGTCTTTACAAAAAAGGTGCAGATAGTCATGCACTGATACCTGTATTAACAACGACTGCAGTCACTGCTATTAGCAAAAAAGAGATCAGCAGTTTTACCGACTCCCGCGATAACAATGTTTACCAGATTGTCAGCATCGGTAACCAAGTCTGGATGGCCGAAAACTTAAAGTATTTACCGAGCGTGGTCGATCCTAGATCTGGCTCAGATTCAAATACTGCACCTTATTATTATGTATACGGGTATGCAGGCAGCGTAGTAGCCGACGCTAAGGCCACAGCGAATTATCAAACGTATGGCGTGCTCTACAACTGGGCGGCAGCAATGGCTGGTTTGCCAAGTCGCGAGCTTATTCCCAGCGGTGTTCAAGGCGTTTGTCCTTCAGGTTGGCATTTACCCAGCAATGGCGAATGGGAAGAGTTAATTGATTATTTGGGCGGCGAAGAAATAGCCGGCGGTAAACTAAAAGAAGCGGGTACAGCGCACTGGAGTAGCCCCAATACAGGAGCTACCAACGAGGTTGGTTTTACAGCCCTTGCGGGCGGCTACCGTGACACAGACAAGACATTCAAGGACATTGCTGACGTAGGTTACTGGTGGAGCACTACAGAACATTACAAATTTGATTATCTGGCTTGGTATCCCTATGTTTCTTTCGACCTTAACAAAGTTTCTGAAATAAGTAGTAGCAAAGAGAGCGGGTTTTCTATTCGTTGCGTGAGGGATTAGCTTTTGAGAAATCTAATGACAGGTCAGACCCGATTTTTAGATAAGCCACTCAATACACTTATAAAAATAAAAATTCTTTTACTCTTTATTATGTTGCTGTTGATGGTTGGAGTGACATCGGCACAAACGCTACGTAATCCCTCTGGTAATCAGATTGGTCAAATAGAATCCAGTGGCACTGTTCGTAGCTCGACTGGCAGCAGTATAGGCAAAATAGAGTCGAACGGAACCGTGCGTAACTCTTCTGGTAGCCAGCTAGGCAAGATAGAAGCGGATGGTACGGTGCGTAACGCCTCAGGTCACCGACTCGGAAAAATAGAATCCGATGGAACGGTGAGAGACGAGAAGGGTAACCGCATGGGAAAAGTAGAAAACAACGGAACTGTGCGTGATGCCAAAGGTAATCGTATAGGCAAAGCGGATGGTAGCAATCGACACCAGATTGGTGCCGTTTATTTTTTCTTTTATTTTAAATAATTTTTACTTTATGACGGGTTTTTAAAATGAAAAAAATAACTACTTTTCCCGCAGCACTGCTGATTTCAATCATGGTGTTTGCCGTATTAACGGGTTGTGATCAAAGCTCTGCTAACAAAGAAGTCAGCAAACCCGCTGTTGTAAAAGAAACAACAGATAAGCAGCAGGTCTCTGCAAGTGAAGCATGGTTGCAAAGCATCTTTTCTCAATGCAAAAGTGGCCATGGCTACTGCCTACCGGATGACGAAAAGATTTTCACCAAACGCTATATGGAGTTTTATCAAGAACAGCTGGAGATCTTTGAATACCCTGATTTTGCAACAGAAGCTGAACTGATTTTTGCCAAAAAAGCGTATAAAAACAAATGGGAAAATATTTATCCTTTGGGTCAAGACGTTTGGACGCCTTTCGGTCAGGGTAATGGAATGATGACGGGCGATACATTAGAAGATGTGAGCATAACCCGCCTGTCTGATTTGCAATATAACGTGCTGGTTGAGTATCGCGATGGTGAGGTTTCTTCCAGCGATCTCTTACTGATCCCATCGGACGGTGCGTTTTTAATCGACTTTATCGAGACAACCTTTAAAGAACAAAAAGCTATGCAGGTGAAGTTTGCAGATCCAGGGATTGATAAAATGTTGCCCCTGTTTATGAAAAATAAAGCCAACACCACGCTCTATGATGATGCATCCATTGATAGTGGGATCGTTGCTACTTTGCCAGATCAGGAACATTTTCTTCTGATTGGTTTAACTGCGATAAAAGATAAAGCAAACAGTGTTTGGTACAAGACTTACTACCCTAAAGAGCATATACAGGGCTGGACACGTCAGGTCAGTCATTGGGATTTTAATGAGGATGAAAGACACCTGCCTTTGTTACAGAATCTGACACTTGCCAACCTACAGTTAGGAGCAAATCCTCTCGATGCACAGCGTTTATTGGGCAAGCCTAAGTCCGAGTCGTCTGAGACCGGTCCTTTGGAGACTTCCGGCTATATTGATGACGATTATATTGTCACGACCACCACCATGACGTACGACGGCATTCAGTTAATCTATCAAGACGACATGATGATCCATGCTGAGATTAACAAGCCTGGGAAGAGTTTCGGCTGGATTACTATCGGTGATAAAAAGTGGAACAAGGATTCCATTATGAAGACGTTCAAGCTGACCGATGAGGATTTTTACGACAATAACCAAGGTGTTAAAGTCTTGACTATCTCTAGGGATATTCTCTTTTTATCAATTTTCCTTGATGCAGATGATTTGGTGAAGACAATCACTTGGCATTATGGGTCTTGATCAAGAAACGCAAAGAGAGTTTTGCAAATCAGAACTCTCTTTGCTGTTTGTTATAGAAAATAATGTATTTTCAAATTCCTAGGCAAACTATGAAAATAAAAATATACCTACTGACGCTGCTTGTATTGCTTACTGCCTGTACCGATGAGGGTAAAGCCAGTGTTGCTGCCGAACAGCTGGTCGCTGTTGAGCAAAAATATGACACTGTGGCAGAAGCAGCCGTTACAAAAAATGTGAATATTAAAGATATATTTTTATTGCTTCCCGATGATGCTTTTCCGCTGGAAGGCATCAGCATTGCTCATCGCAAGCTACTGCTTAAACATATTGGTGAAGAACAAGCTTTTGATATTTCACCGACTCCCATAGATGTTTGCGATGTAAAAAATGGCTTCCTCAGTCTGAATGGAATGCAGTTTGGCTGGGAAATGAGCTACTGGAATATGCAAGGCGCTCGCAAACTTGTAGCCATCAATAAAGGCACAGAGACGGGAAGTAAGGTAAGGGTGTTCTTCTACCAAAACGGGACGCTTAGCGAAGACCAGAATTACCAGTTGGGCGGTCAGAAAAACTATACATTGAACGACTTTATTGATGTTGCACAACTACCGTCTGCTGTACAAACGTTTGCGCAGCAGCAGTTTTCTAAGGGTGCTTATTCTCTGTATTACCAACTACCACAAAAAGGCACGTCGCTAACCGTCGGTATAGACGCCTATTTGTTTATGTTGGATTACGATGAAGAGTTTGAAATTCCTGACGAAGCAGTCAAATCCGTTACTCTGAAATGGGAAAATGAAAAATGGGAAAGATAACACTTCAACCTTTAAAACCTTCTTTTCGGTTGCCCTCTATGAGCACTGCAATCAAACAGTTCATCCTTTTTATAGCTATCGCGTTGCTGAGCGCTTGCAATGCCAGCACCGTAGAATACGAAACTTACTTTAATAAAATGAATGACTACACAGTTGAGTATCCCAGTTTCCTTATTGGGCAGGGTGAAGCGACCAACCAAGACGGGCAAAAGTTTCTTTCAGAAGACGGTAAAACCCAACTCTTAGTTTATATCGACTATAAAAATGATTACCTAAAAGGAGCTGATCTATACCCGATTAATGAAGCGTATGAGCAGGAATTAAAATTAAAAGAAGGTGTTTTCAATAAAAAAGTAGGCGACGCGCATTATATTATTGAATATAAACAAGATGATGTTTTGCATACGGTTTACGCTGCAATTCATGATGATTATTACTATAATTTTCGTTTTGAGTATCCTGAGAAAGATAAAAAAATGATGGCTGATATTATCAGCCACGTCATCGAATCCTTACGTATAGGAGTGCAAGAAGGCACCATCTGGCCCGATAGCAACGGCTCTGTAGGTGAGGCGGAAAATGTGTTCACTGCTTTTCTTGAAGGTTTTCTTAACGATAGCTATTGGGGTAAAAACTTCAACACTTTGCTGAGTAACAAGGACAAAGCTCTAGCGACCTATATTGACCCAAAAATGGATGTGAGACGTTATTACGCGCCAGGTACGGTGGCAAAATTGGGGTTGCGAGTCGAAGATTTTGGTTTTGCTCCTGAGGATGACTTTCTCAGTACGCCAACACTAGAGGGTGAAGAGATTTTTGAGCTTATTGCAAGCGACGCAGACCAGTGCAACCTCGATTTTCAGGGTAATAATAAAATATATTATCAGTGGCTTAGTGGGGTCCCTGACGTAGTGGTTAATATGGAAACCTTTGCAACCAAACCGGTGAAACTTGTTTATCCCTATGCGCAGTTTATGGCCGTTTACCTGCCCAATTCTGACGGCAATCCCCGCGGGTTTTATTTTATCAATACTCCAGATGGCTGGAAACTCGCTTTTGTAGATGATGCGCAATGTGGTGCGTGAATATATGAATTGCGTAATACTTTCAGAAACAGAATGGTTTCTTACTTTTTAGCAAAGATTCACAGAGAAAATCACTTTTCAGCGCAAGGCTTCAACGAAGCTTGGTGTTAGCTGCTAGTAAGACGACAGATATAGAGCTTAATTTTTTGCTTCACGTCTGCGGATCAAATCATGCTTTAATGGTCATTAGCTCGTTCACCTAGACGCCTCCGGTGCTGAGGTTTGGACATATAGCGAAAGGACTCAAAAAATGAATACAATTAGAACTCTTGCGATCGCTTTGATTATTGCAGGGACGCTGGGTCTTGCTTATGGTGGGTTTAGCTACACAAAAGACACCGCTGTAGTGAAGTTCGGCTCTGTTGAGCTGACTGCAAAAGAAAAAGAAACGGTCAATATTCCAATGTGGGCCGGAATTGCGGCAATCTTTGCCGGTGGTTTACTGCTTGTTATGGGAACCAAGAGGTAAGGTGATGATCGATGACTAAGCGTATTGAAACAATAGGTGCTCATAGATAAAGCATCTTATACGTTTTAGTTGTGCAGTATTGCGACTACGCAATATGTGTATTAAGCAGCTTGGGTCTCGTTACTAAGGAACAAGGCGAGCCTTCACAAACTGTTTGCTTAATATTTTTTGGATCATTTGTAATACATAAAGGTTTATTATGACAAGCCGTTGCTACCTCCTAAGCACTGTTTTTGCCGCAAGCTTACTTTCCACTTCACTCACAGCGGTTGCCCAAAACTCAACGCTAGACCCCATCCATACCCATTTAGCTAAAACCCAGACTCAAGTAAGTTTTGACCTTAAAGCCAGTAGCTTTTCTGATGTTGAGTTGGATGAGGCTGATAATTTTGATGGTTATACTGCAGCGCTTGAGCTGACTGTACCCTTTGACGTTAATAAGCAGTTCAGGCTTTCGGTGCCTTTTTATACGAAGGGTGATGCTTATTTGAAGCCTGGTGGGCAGCCCATTGATATTGATGGCTATGGTGGTGTATTTGATTATTCAACTCTGCAATTTGAATATCAAGCACGGGATGCCGCCGAAGCAGGCTTTAATCTTGCCTACACCGTAGGTGGTGGTATGAGAACAGCAGTACTGGATACTGGGACGGGTGATTATTACAATCACACAGGGAAGATTTTTTTGCTCGGCCTCAATATGGATAAGCGCATTTATGATGATCAGGCCCAGCTATTGCTCAATGCCGGTATCCGTTATTATTTTGACGCTGATGATCTGCATCCGCGCGGCCCAGACAGCTGGGTGTGGGCTGATATCAAAGGCGCAATTGTTTTCAACCCTTGGGGGCAGTATGTGCGGCCGGCACTTGAACTGACTTACTTAGGCGGCTTTAATGACTATAACTCGGTATCTTTGATGCCTGAGTTGATCATACAAGTTGCTGAGTCAGCTTCTGTAAAATTGGGCGGTATTTTAGGTCTAACCAATCATGGTAATCAGCGCGGATTTATAGGCGAACTCTCAATCAGTTTCTAAATTATTTTATTAAGGTCAACGACTCAGATTGATCGTGACTAACGCGCCCGTATCATCGGTTTCCAAGCGGTGTTGTCGGCCTGCGAGCAGTGCCATTGATGCAGCAAAGGCTAGAATCGTCAGCAGTAACCAGGTAATACCTTTGATGCCAATATTGGCATCAATCATCAGGCCTACAACCAGTGGTCCCATCGCCGCCAAGGTGTAACCACCACCTTGGACTAGCGCGGACAGTTCAGCAGCAATCTTGGCATTACCACTGCGCAGTACGATCAGTGTGAGTGCTAAGCTGAATGAGCCGCCCTGACCCAAGCCAAGCAATATAGCGCCAGGCCAGCGTAGTTCAGCAGGGCCAAGCAATAACATCAAAATGCCTACGCCCACTAGGGTTAATACCAGCATAATTGCAGGTCGTTGATCTTTGCTCATGCGTGCCAGTAAGGGGGCGGTAATCGCCGATACCAACTGCGTCATAATTGAAACGCCCATTAGCCAACCTGCTTCGCCTTCACTGTAACCTTGTCTCACCAGCAGGGTGGGCAACCAGCCAAAAACGATATATGCCAGTGAGGATTGGCTGCCCATAAACAGCATCACTTGCCAAGCCAATGGGTTGCGAATGAGCGCGCGAGCATGGCCATTGGATGCTTTAAATTCAGGGTCGGGCGCGGGTTGCGGCATGATCCACCACCAAGCGATCAATGCTGTCAGTGCTAAGCCTGCCCACGACATAAGACTGAGCGACCAACTGCCCAGCGCATCAGCCAGTGGAATACTCAGGCCCGCTCCCAAAGCGCCGCCTAAGCATAACGCCATGGTATACACGCCCGTCATTAAATCAGCACTGTCGGCCAGCTCACGTTTAACCAGTGCAGGTAATAAGGTGCCAACGATGCCGATGGCCGCGCCCACCATTAAGGTACCGATAAAAAGCGTGGTTGCATTGGTCAGACCACGCAGAGCCAGGCCTGCACTGAGGATAATAAGACCCAATGCCAGACATCGTTCAATACCCAGTCGTCGAGCGAACAAGGGTGCAAAAGGAGCAAACAATCCAAGGCAAAGCACAGGCAGTGTGGTCAATAATGAAAGTGTGAGTACAGAGAGCTCACCCTCATTCTCTATACGCGGTAGCAGAGGTGCCAGCGATGATAGAGCAGGGCGTAAATTAAGGCCGACCAGTATCATTAAAAGAATAAACTTGATGCGATTTGGGCTTTTACGACTGCGAGTGATGGGCAGCATAGGGGTTGTAAGCTCCTGATAATAATTGAGCTGTTTCGTAAACGCTCAAGCAAGTACCCGTAAATGCGCGTGCCTTGAGTGTGCTGTCAGTACGGCGACGGGGCGTTTTATTATTCTGTAGTGCGCCAACCCTATTACGCTTTATCGACCAAGGCAATTGTCATTGTATTACTGACTTAAAAATCCACCTTACCGCGCAATGACTTAGTCACGCCACGCTGCGTTTTTTGGTCGGTGCGTTTGCGTCGAGCATTCTTACTCGGTTTAGTCGGCCGGCGCGTTTTACTAATATAGGTGGCTTCGATTATAAATTGCTGCAAGCGCTCGAAGGCATTGATCTTGTTTTTTTCTTGAGTGCGAAATTGCTGCGCTTTAATGATCAGTACGCCGTCTTTAGTGATACGGCTGTCTTTACTTTCTAGTAACTGCTGTTTTTGAAAGTCGAGTAGGCTTGAGGCGTTGATATCAAAGCGTAGATGAATGGCAGACGAGACTTTGTTGACGTTTTGTCCGCCCGCGCCTTGTGAGCGTATGGCGCTAATCTCGACCTCGTTGTCCTCTAGGCTGATGGTATTGCTTATAAAAATCATGGTCAGTCTTTGTATAAAAGTATTGAAATTGACTACCTATCATAAACTATTACCAGTTTTGCGCTATCCATCCCCGTACTTTTAGTGCGGGGATGGATAGCGCGGAAAGCATAGCTTTCCCTTGGGTTTAACGTGCAGCACTGGTATTATATGGCTATGTTTGCATCCTCTGTTGGCGTATTCTCATGGCACTGTATAAACTACTGTATATCCGGTCCGTCACTGGAGTACGTCATGAAAAAAGCAGACCTCGAAGCCCTCAAGCAGGCACTAGAT
>Ga0265295_1006711_pt1 | contig 13766 bp, 12 predicted proteins | sample Munlansysbiofilm_FD_192503 | JGI IMG/M metagenome (GOLD analysis project Ga0265295, IMG submission 192503) | Leachate microbial communities from a municipal landfill in Southern Ontario, Canada - Methane capture system biofilm | ecosystem: Engineered > Solid waste > Landfill > Unclassified ... | reverse complement strand
ATCTCTGTGAACTCTGTGAAAAAACTCCGTGTCCTCTGTGGTTTTTCTTTGGCTTTCACCGCCGAGACGCTGAGAGGCAGAGGAAAGGTTCTTAATGCGTTTTTCGTGTGAATTCGCCTAATTCGCGTGAATTCGTGGAGGCTTTATTTCGTGTGGATTCGCGGATGCTTTCCGGACATGAATGCTACCTTTGCCCGATGATGCTGCCCACGATCGTACACACCGCCGACGGCTCCCACACCCTGCTGGTGCCGGAGCTTAACGAGCATTACCACTCTACAAATGGCGCCATCGCCGAGTCGATGCACGTTTTTATTAACGCCGGCCTGGAAGCTGCACTACCGGGAAAATCGCACCTCCGTATTCTTGAGGTGGGCTTTGGCACCGGCCTCAACGCGCTGCTTACATTGCTTCATGCACCCGAAATCCCCATCAACTACACCGCCATCGAACCCTTCCCGCCCGACCCGCTGCTGATTGCACAACTCAATTATCCCCAACTTTTAGCGAAAGCTGAAGCCGGTACCCTCTACAAATCACTGATGTCGGCGCCGGAAAATTTCGTTACCAAAATTACGGAACATTTTATTTTGATAAAAAAACGGGAACAAATCCAGCAGATCAATCTTGAAAGCAGCACTTTCGATCTGGTTTATTTTGACGCTTTTGCTCCCGATGTCCAGCCCGAACTTTGGGAAACCATCGTTTTTAAAAAAATCTTTGACGCACTTGCCCCCGGAGGAATTTTGGTAACTTATTCGAGCAAAGGATTGGTGAAACGCATTTTGCATGAAGCTGGTTTTGAGGTGGAGCGGCTACCCGGGCCGGCAGGAAAAAGACACATCACAAGGGCTGTTAAGAGATAAAAAGGGTTTATAGGATGTCAGGTCAAATTCCAAAACCCAATGATAAAAATTCAATAAGCCAAACCACCACAAGTTTAGAAATTTGGAATTGTTTACACCGGCTACCGACGGTTGGGATTTATTTGTCTTTTGAGATTTGGAATTTAGAACTTCATTTTAGCTATCTGATCACTGTCACGGTGCCGCGTTTCTCGGCAAGGGCACCAGTAGCATCTTTGTATTTTATCAGATATACATACGTATCTGCCGGCACCCATTCGCCGTTGAAGGTTCCGTTCCACCCTTCGCTTATTTCGCGGCTGGCAAAAAGTTGCTGTCCCCATTTGTTGAAGATGATCAACTGATACTCCTCCTGCTCGATAAATTGCACCACAGGTTTAAACTCATCGTCTGGCGGAGTGCCCCCGGCGATAATGGCGTTGGGAACCAGGATGCGGCTTTCGCGCGAAATGATAATCTCGTTGGAGATGTTGTTATCTACTGTGCTCTCATAACCATTGTTGCCTTCGTTTTCGATGGCTTTTACGTAATAGCTAAATTGCCCTTTGAAATTGCTGAATCCGGCAACATTGTCCTGATAATCGGTTTGGCTGCCGGGAACTGTGGCAAGCGCTCCCGCAGGGTTGGGTGCTCCGTCTACCTTACGGTAAATCTCATACTTTTCCACCCCCAGCGGCCACTCTTGGTAGGGATTCCATTGCAGCTCGTTAACGAATCCTGATAAAGCCGGGCCTCCGCTCAGGAAAATCGTTTGGGCGAAATTAACCGCCACCTGTCTGGTAAAGCCGCAACTGTCGCAAACATTTATTTTATAATAATAACTTCGGCTGTTGAAGTCGGCGGAGGTATCGTTGTAAAATTGGGAAGGCGCATAAGTGGTCAGGTCGCTGATGCGGCTGATGGTGTCGTAAGCCGCACCATCTAAGCTGCGCAACACATTGTATTTGCTTATCGGCGCGTCATCCGTAAGCCAGGCTATTTTGATATGATCGTTGTCTTCGACGGTAGCATACTTCAAATAAACAAACTCCGGCTTCGGGTACGTGCGGCTCATGATGGTGCGCTGGCATGAAGTAGAGGTACGGGTGCCGTCCTGATTAAAGGCTTGAATTTTATAGGCGTAAAGTGTGCCGGCAGAAAGGTTGGTGTGCGCGAACTGAGTTACATCGGCAGCAGTCTGGCCAATCTGCGCAAAGCTACCCCCATTTTCAGAAGCAAAAACCCGATATCCTCCCAAAGTATTCACCATGTTGAGGTAAGGATTCCATTGCAACTGCACTGTGTTGGCACAAATATCAAAAACAGGTTGCTCCAAAAACAGGGTTCGCAGTGTGTCAGACCAGGGTGAGTCGGGCAGCGACGATGCAGAGGTGGCGTAGATGCGGTACCACTGAGGCGCCACACACGCATCAGCCGAAAAATCGGTATAGGTGGTCTGGTTGATGCCAACCACCGTGTCGATGCGCTGCCAGATGAAAATACCTGCGTTATTCACGCGCTTTACAATCACATACCCACCCGTATTGTCGATATTAGGAAACCAGCTTATCACAGGATGCGTTGCATCTATGCTGATGGAATCGACGGCAGGAGTTTGCAAACTTTGGGCCTGAGCCGTTGCGCCCGCCAAAAGCAATATGAATGCTGCGAAATAAATGCGTGCTGATGTTCTAATGATGTTTTTCATCTGAAGTACTTTCGGCCTGTTGGTTACCAACCACCAAACGTGTAAAACTATCTGGTTCAAGATATTTAACGGCCAAATGCTGTATTTCGTTTGCCGAAATATTTTTAATGGTCTCGATATAGTTGTTATACCACGAGAGGTCGAAGCCATAATCGAGGGCAGCTTTGAGCAGTTCCGAAAGCTGGAAAGGGCCGTCGGCTCCGCGAAGCAAAGTTCCGCGCAGGTAGTTTTTCACCAGCTCCAGCTCGCCAGCCGGCACCGGCTCCCGGCGCAGCCTTTCGATTTCTATAAAAATCTCATCCATTGCTTTCTGCTGCACATCGTTGCCCACTTCCGAAGCTATCACCAGCATGCCGGCCTGCTGCACCGACATTAGGCTGGAGCCAATGCCATAGGTGTAGCCTTTGTTTTCGCGGATGTTGGTCATAAGCCGTGAGCCGAAATAACCGCCCAGAATAGTGTTGAGCAGCATCAGACCCATAAAATCAGGATGGCGTTTGTTGATGGTAACTTTCCCGATTCTCAGCGCTGACTGCAAAGCATTTGCGCGCTGAATATGCTGCACCGAAGCAGCAACATCGGGCAAAGAAGCATCGGGCACCGCAGCAGAAGCAACGGGGGTATGCCTCCCAAAATGTTTGTTGAGCAACGTTTGCAGATTTGCCGGCAGCCGACCCGAAACAATGATACGGAAAGAACTTGTGGCATAATTGGCTGCGTAAAACGATCGCAGCACATCAGTATTTATGCGATCATAATCATCAGCCGTGCGAAAAGTATCGTAAGGATGATCTTCTCCAAAGAGCAATCTGTTGAAATACAGTTGCGACACATAGCGCACTTTCTCCTTATTCACCAAAAACTTCTGTTTGGATTTCTCGATGATCGTAGCCACCTCCCTCACAGGAAAAACAGCCCGCAGGGCCACTTCCGAAAAGACGGGCATCACATATTCCAGGTGCTTATTGAGCGCGTAGAGCGTAAGCCGGGCATCGTCGAGGTCGGAGGAATTGCGCAGGTAGGCTCCCCGTTCATCCATCAAATTGGCAATTTCGTTGGCCGAATAATGCGCCGTGCCCTCCACCAAACATTTGCTGGTGAGCGACGCCTGTAATGGCTGCTGTTGCTGCACATGGCCGGCAGCAAAAAACAGGTCGATCTTTACCACCTCCTGTGTGCCGGCATTGATGGCATAAACGGGCACTCCGTTGTCGAGCTGAAAATACTCGGGTTGCAGCATCGGCACATTGCTCACTTCAAAATGCGGTGGACTTACAGCTCTAAATTCCTGTGTCATTGTTTTCGGGTTCTATGGATTTATAAAATAAAGTGGTGGAGTTCGTGTCGCGGAAAATGGTGCTTGCCGTTTCACGGAACATCTCCGGAGTAACCGCCTGATACTTTTCGGTTTCCAGGTTAATCAGATTTGCGTCGCCCAACAATTCGGCGAAAGCCAGATTCATAGCTTTATCCAACACATTCATTCGTGAAAACACCAGCGTAGCCTCTATTTTGTTTTTCACTTTTTGCAATTCCGCAGCCGGAGGAAGCTGCTGTACAAGCGCGTGCATCTGTTCGTCGATAGCCGCTTCGGCAGTTTGCAGACTAACGCCCTTTGCGGGATGACCGGCAACTACAAACAAACCTTTGTCGAAGCTGCCCATGATAAAGGCGTCGAGTTCAGAAAAGAGTTTTTTTTCTTTGATAAGATGTTGATAAAAACGCGAAGATTCGCCTTTGCTCAGCACGTCGGAGATAAGGTCGGTGGTATGGAAACCCGGGTCGAGGCGACTGCCCATGTGCCACACTTTGTAGATGGCATCCGCCGGCACCTGCCGCTCCACTTCTATGCGGCGCGCCTCATGCTGCTGCGGCTCCTGTGGCAGATTGCGCACATAGCGGCCTTTGTTGGCAATGGGAGCAAACCATTTCTCCGAGAGCTGCCGCACTTCGTCGGTAGTAACATTGCCCGCCACCACCATCACAGCATTATCAGGATTGTAGAATTTGTCATAAAAAGCACGCACATCTTCCATCTTAGCTTGGGCAATATGGCTAATCTCTTTGCCAATGGTAGGCCAGCGGTAGGGATGCACCTGATACGCCACCGGGCGCAGCAACAACCACACATCGCCGTAAGGCTGATTGAGATGCGTCTGCCTGAACTCCTCGCTCACCACGTTGCGCTGCACCTCGAGACTTTTTTCCGAAAATGCCAGTCCGAACATCCGGTCGCTCTCAAGCCAAAAGGCCGTTTCGAGGTTTTGCCGTGGCAGGGTGAGGTAATAGTTGGTGACGTCGTTGGAGGTGAAAGCATTGTTCTGCCCGCCTACTGCTTCGAGGGGTTCGTCGTATTTAGGTATGTTAATGGAGCCGCCAAACATAAGATGCTCGAAAAGATGTGCAAAGCCTGTGCGTTCAGGATCCTCGTCGCGGGCACCTACATCGTAGAGGATATTCATAGCCACGATGGGCGTGCTGGTATCGCGGTGCACAATGACACGCAATCCGTTTTCTAAAGTAAATTTCTCAAATGGAATCATTCGTTTAATTTTGCAGCAAAAGTAATGTTCTTGATGCAAAAGGCTACAAATTGGCGGAGTTATGAATTTTTAAGCACATTACAACCGCTCCGCTGATAGAAAATAGCTACTTTTGTACGTTAATTCACACAATTTTAACTACTTATGTCAAAATCCACTCCACGTAAAGATACTATCGCACTGAATTTCAACAAGACAGACGTTCTCGCCGACTACCGTCTGGCGCACGAAAGCCGCCAGGCCAGCCTTTTGGGACGCCGAGAAGTACTTACCGGCAAGGCCAAATTTGGCATCTTTGGCGACGGCAAAGAGATAGCACAACTGGCTATGGCCAAACAATTCAAAAAGGGCGACTGGCGCTCGGGATACTACCGCGACCAAACCTTTATGATGGCCACCGGAATGTTTTCACTCGAAGAATTTTTTGCTCAGCTCTACGGCGACACCGACCAGGAGTTCAATCCCGGCACAGCAGGCCGGCTTATGAACAACCACTTTGCTACGCGCTACATCAATGCCGACGGCACCTGGATGAATCAGATGCAGTTGAAAAACTCCTCCGCCGACGTTTCCCCCACAGCAGGGCAAATGCCGCGCCTGCTGGGGCTGGCTTATGCTTCCAAATTTTATCGTCATAATAAAGATCTTGCTGATTTTAAAAATTTCACCTCCGGTGGCAACGAGGTAGCCTTTGGCACCATCGGCGATTCGAGCACTTCAGAAGGTATCTTTTGGGAAGCTATGAATGCTGCCGGCGTGCTGCAAGTTCCCATGGCCATGTCGGTGTGGGACGATGGCTACGGCATCTCCGTGCCGCGCGATCTGCAAACCATCAAAAGCAGCATCTCGGAGGCTTTGGCAGGATTTGCTGCCGACAAAAAAAGTAAAGGTTTTAAAATTTATAAAATAAAAGGCTGGGATTACGCTGAGCTGTGCCGCGCATACGCCGAAGGCATCGAGCTGTGCCGTAAAGAACATATTCCGGTGCTGTTTCATGTGGTAGAAATCACACAGCCGCAGGGACACTCTACCAGCGGATCGCACGAGCGCTACAAATCTGCCGAAAGGCTAAAGTGGGAAGACGATTATGATGGCCTGAAAAAAATGCGCGAATGGATCGTAGCCGAAAAAATCGCCACCGCCAAAGAGCTGGATGAAATCGAGAAGCAGGCCGCGCAAAGGGTAAAAGAAGCCCGCCGCAAAGCCTGGAAAAACTTTATGGAGCCTTTGCAGCAGAAGCGGGATGAATTTTTGCGCATCACCGACATCAGCACCTGCAACTGCGCTAAAACCAAAAAGATTGCCGCGCTAAAAGAAGACCTGGCACGCATCGCCGAGCCTATCAGCAAGGATACGCTGTCGCACGCCAAACGCGCACTCCGGCTTATCTGCGATTCGTGCAGCGATCCGACCAATTCGCTCAAAGCCAATATCACCCAGTGGTTCGACAAAGAGATGGAGAAAAGCCGCAAGCGCTTCAACTCGCACCTTTACAGCGAAGATCAGTTTTCGGCACTCAAAGTAGCGCCTGTGGCTGCCCGCTATGCTGATGATAACAAAACGGCGCCCGGCCGTGAAATCCTTCGTGATAACTTCGACAAGCTTTTCGAAAAATATCCACTGCTGATAGCTTTTGGTGAAGATGTAGGCCATATCGGCGGCGTAAATCAAACCTATGAGGGCTTGCAGGAAAAATACGGCGAGCAGCGCATCTTCGACACGGGCATCCGCGAAGCTACCATCATCGGACAAGGCATCGGGCTGGCCATGCGCGGCCTGCGACCGATTGCCGAAATCCAGTATTTCGACTATCTGCTTTATGCGCTTCATGTCCTCAGCGACGACCTGGCCACGCTCACCTACCGCACCAAAGGCGGCCAAAAGGCTCCGCTGATTGTGAGCACCCGCGGCCACCGGCTGGAAGGCATTTGGCATTCAGGCTCGCCGTTGAGCATGGTCATCAACTCCATCCGCGGCATGCATGTGCTGGTGCCCCGCAACCTGACGCAGGCAGCGGGATTTTACAACACGCTGATGGCAGGCGACGACCCGGCGGTCATCATCGAGCCACTTAACGGATACCGCTTGCGCGAACGCGTGCCCGAAAACCTGGGCGAATTCCGTGTGCCGATAGGCATTCCGGAAGTCCTGAAGCAAGGCACCGACATCACCGTGGTGACGTACGGCTCGTGCGTGCGTATTGCGCAAGATGCTGCCGAACAGTTGCAGGATTTCGGCATCGACGTGGAGCTGATCGACGTACAGTCGCTGCTGCCTTTCGACCTGCACCACAGCATCGTGGTATCGCTCAAAAAAACCAATAAAATTCTGTTTTTTGATGAAGACGTCCCCGGCGGCGCCACCGCTTTTATGATGCAAAAAGTGCTGGAAGAACAAAAAGGATATTATTATCTCGACACCGAGCCGCGCACTGTCACCGCCAAAGCGCACCGCCCGGCCTACAGCACCGATGGCGACTACTTCTCCAATCCCAACGCCGAAGATGTGTTTGATGCCGTTTACAACCTGATGCACGATGTAAATCCCTACAAGTACCCGAAGATTTTTTGATTTGCAACCGTCCGTGTGTGTTTGTGTGAAGTAGCCTAATTCTTGTTATTCGCAGATTCCTTTTTTTGCAGTGCAGCAAAATTGGTTACTTTTATCCCATCAAAATTATCCAAAACCAGGCACCGCATGAGTTCTACTACCGGAAATTTAGCACAGTTGGCCGCCGCTTTCGTCAACAGCACCGAACGGCATATTTTTCTTACGGGAAAAGCAGGAACCGGCAAGACAACGTTTTTGCACAGCATCAGCCAATCTACGCACAAGAAATGTTTGATAGCGGCACCCACAGGCATCGCAGCTATCAACGCCCGCGGCGTAACGCTACACTCGCTGCTGCAACTGCCGTTCGGGAGTTTTATCCCGAAAAGGGAAACTGAGATCTTATTAGCGAGATTTTTAAAAATTAAAGATACTTTAACTTACAGGAGGTGTTAATCAAAGCGGATTTTCAAAAATGAATATTACATTTGCCGATAAGAAATTAAAAAAATGTGCGAACGATGATCGATTTGCGCTTAAAAAACTTAATAAGCAAAGGTTTGAAATATTTAAAAAGAGATTGACTACGCTTTCTGTAGCAGAAAATTTGGAAGAACTGAGGCACATGCCAGGAAACTGGCACGAACTGACGGGCAATAGAAAAGGTCAATGGGCCTGCGATTTAAATCAGCCTTACCGATTAATTTTTGAACCTCAGGAAAGGCCGATTCCAACCGATAAAACAGGCAAGTTCATCTGGGTTGAAATCAAAGCAGTCAAAATAATTGAAATTACAAATTACCACAAGGAAGGCTAAGTCATGACAACAAATGAATATTTTCCACAAACTATTTCTCATCCCGGAACTATTTTACAAGAAAAATTACAGGAAATGGGCATGAGCATTAAGGAATTTGCCCTACGAAGTGATAAACCTGAAAAAACTATTATTGCAATTATTAAAGAAGAAAGTGCCATTACACATGAGATGGCTATTAAATTTGAAAATGTTACACAAATTCCGGCTAATTTCTGGATGCGGCATCAGCAACGCTATGATGAGTTGAAAACCAGAGATAAACTAAAAACAATAATTGTTGATGCGACGGATTGGGCAAGTGAGTTTCCTTATGCCGAGATGGCAAAATATGGTTGGATAAAGGCAACACGCAATGTTGAAGAAAAAACAAGTAATCTGTTAGGTTTTTTTGGCGTGGCTTCACATAAGGCCTGGGAAAAATTATACATGGAATCTGAATTAAAGGTAGCCGCCTACACTTCGCTGAAAATCACCCACGAACCTCATGCAATTTCCGCATGGCTGCGACAAGGCGAATTGCAAGCTAGGCAAATTGACACTCCTGATTATGATTTAAAAATGCTTAAGCGCAATATTCCGGTAATGCGTCAGATAATGGTGGAACAAAGCACGGACTTCTTTGAACGCTTACAACAACTTTGCATAGAAGCAGGAGTAATTTTAGTATTCACACCCAAACTCCCTAAAGTACCATTGAGCGGTTCAACACGCTGGCTAAATAACACACCACTAATTCAATTGACAGCCCGATACAAAAGAAACGACAACTTCTGGTTTGCTTTTTTTCATGAATTGGGACATATCGTTTTACATGGAAAAAAATACATTTCACTCGAAAATGTAAATTTTGCTGCTTCCGATCCCGTGAAAGAAGAAGAAGCCCATAATTTTTCAATAGAGCTGACATTTAATAAAGAACAGGAAGAAGAGATGTTGCGACACCTACCCCTTTCTGATCAGGATATTATTGACTTCGCAAAAAGATTTAATACACACCCAGCCATGATCATAGGACGATTCCAATACAAAAAGCTTATCCCTTACAGCGTAGGGCGTAAATTTATTGAGCCTGTTGACTTAACAAAAAGTTGACCTGAATCAATTCTCATTGTATCCAATCCATTTGACAATGCGGTAAGATTTTCCCAATTGAGTGGAGTTAGAGAGGGGGATAGAAGTTTTCCCAATTTTTTTTCATGTAAATTCTTATTAATTCGCGGATTCCATTTTTGGCAGTGCAGCAAAATTGGTTACTTTTATCCCATCAAAATTATCCAAAACCAGGCACCGCATGAGTTCTACTACCGGAAATTTAGCACAGTTGGCCGCCGCTTTCGTCAACAGCACCGAACGGCATATTTTTCTTACGGGAAAAGCAGGAACCGGCAAGACAACGTTTTTGCACAGCATCAGCCAATCTACGCACAAGAAATGTTTGATAGCGGCACCCACAGGCATCGCAGCTATCAACGCCCGCGGCGTAACGCTACACTCGCTGCTGCAACTGCCGTTCGGGAGTTTTATCCCGGCTGAAATTCCGGCAGGACAAACCTCCTTTTCTGTTGAGATTAACACGCCGCAGAGCCTGCTGCGCCAGCGGCGCTTCAACCGCAACAAGATAAATATGCTGCGTGAGATGGAGCTATTAATTATCGATGAGGTGAGCATGCTGCGCGCCGACCTGCTCGATGCCATCGACCACATGCTACGCTCACTGCGCCGCAAGCGCCACATTCCGTTTGGCGGCGTGCAGATGCTCTTTATCGGCGACCTGCTGCAACTGCCGCCCGTTGTTAAAGACGCCGAATGGCAGTATTTGGCGCCCTATTATCCGTCAGCCTATTTTTTTGAAGCACACGCTTTACGCGAAAATCCACCTATCTACATCGAACTCGATAAGATTTACCGCCAAAGCGACCAGCAGTTTATCGACCTGCTCAACCGTTTTCGCAACAACCAACAAGCTGCCTCCGACGTGGAGTTGCTCAACAGACGTTACTGCCGCGATTTTCAAAAGAAAATCGACGAAGGGTACATTTTAATTACCACCCATAACTACAAAGCAGATCAGATCAACAAAAATGCTTTGCAGCAACTTCCAGGCAAAACATACAACTTCACGGCTGAAGTAACCGGGGAATTTTCGACACACAGCTATCCGGTAGATCAGGTGCTGTCGCTAAAAAAAGAGGCTCGGGTGATGTTTATCAAAAATGATCCTTCGGGCGAAGGCCGCTACTACAATGGCCGCATCGGGATAATAAAAAGTCTGGATGAAGATGAAATAGAAGTTGGTTTCGATGACGACAGCGATAGGGTAACGGTTGAGCGGTATCGCTGGGATAATAAAAGATTCACGCTGAATAAGGAAAATGGTGAGATTGAGGAATCGAGCCTGGGGAGTTTCAGCCATTTCCCAATAAAGCTGGCCTGGGCGGTGACAGTGCACAAAAGCCAGGGATTAACTTTCGGGAAAGCGGTGCTCGATCTCTCCGATGCCTTTGCTCCGGGGCAGGTTTACGTGGCTTTGTCGCGTCTTACCAGTCTGGAAGGTCTGGTGCTTAGCTCACCGGTCAGTACCCGTAACCTCCAGATGGAGCAGGCCGTAGCACAATATTCTCAAAACAAAGCTCCGGGCGAAATGCTTGCAGAGCGTCTGCAGGAGGAACGACAGCGTTTTATAGCCGCACAGTCTGTCAGAGCTTTTGACATGCAATGGATCAAAGAGGAGCTGCGACAACATTACAACAGCTACACAAAAGATGCTTCCAAATCAGAAAAACAAAATCACAAATCGTGGGCGCAGGAGCTGCTGCACAAAATTGACGAACCGCTGGAAGTAGCTGATAAATTTATCTTGCAAATCCGGCATATTACCAACGGCAACCAGACTGACCTTCAGCACCTCCTCGCAAGGATTGAGGCTGCCAAAAACTATTTCGATCCCATCCTCAAAGATTTTTCCGGTCAGGTAAACGAACATGCTGCCAGGCTGGGGGCACGCAAAAAGATAAAGAAGTATCTGAGTGAGCTGAACGACCTGGAGATGATCTTCTTCCGGCAACGGTATTACATCCATAAAGCGGCAGCCGTGGTACAAAGTGCGCTCGAAAATAAAGAACTTACGCCGGAAGCGCTCAAAAAAAGCGGGCTCTACAGCGACCGACAAAAAGTGAAACCGGCAGAGACAACTATAGCTAAAAAGGAGAAAAGAGAGGAAAAGCAAGAAAAAGAACCTAAAATTAACACCCGACAAGTTAGCTTTGAGCTTTACAAATCAGGCAAAACCCTTGAAGAAATTGCCGCCGAGCGCAAGCTCACCCTGGGAACCATCCAGGGGCACTTTTCCAAATTTATCGAAGCGGGCACCATCAGTGTGGAGAAACTTCTCGACAAAGCAAAAGTGGAGGCTATCCGCGATTATGCCGGCAAACACGAATCGGCTAACCTGGCCGAGCTACACACCGGCCTCAAAGGCGCGTATAGCTATGGCGAAATCAGGTTGGTGCTGGCAGACATGGCCGCCAAAGCTGTTGAAGAATAACGTAAGCGGACGCGGGGCGCGGGACGCAGTGCGCAGAAAACCGTCATCAGTTGTTTTTACGGGCGCGGTGTTCAAAACAAATTTCTGCCCACCAGCGTTAACCTGACGCAACTTTAACAGCAAGATCATATCGATGAAAAACAACATTTTTAATTCTGATAGCCCAACAGACCTCTTTAATCAAAAGGAGATAGAATATCCGGTAAATTATGATCTGAAGGTAATCTTTGAAACCGCCGGGGCATTCGACATCCTAAAGCGCAACCTGGAGCTGGTAATAGAAGATGCCGGGGTGCCGCACAAATTCATTGGCTCGCGGCACAGCAACAAAGGGAAATATGTGAGCCTTACGGTAAATGTTATCATCCGCGACAGCGACCAACTACAATATCTCTATCAGCGGCTCAAGCTGCTGCCGGGGATAAAATTTGCCGTATAGAAAATATAGCGAAGGTCATGCTTAAAATACTTTATCTGATCGTTGGAGGCGCCGGCGGCACATTGCTTCGTTATTGGGTTTCGGGATTGCCACACAAAATTTATGGCGGCGTCTTTCCGTGGGGCACGTTGGCCGTAAACCTGGCAGGTTCGCTGCTCATCGGGTTTTTCTGGGGATTGCTCGGTCGCGAAAACATCACGCAGGGCACACGCTACTTTCTGTTTATCGGCCTCTTTGGCAGCTTCACCACCTTTTCTACTTTCGCATTCGAGAGCCTGCAACTGTTTCGCGACGGCAACATAAAATATGCTTTGGCAAATGTTTTTATCAGCAACTTCTTTGGCATTTTGCTGGTTTTTGCCGGCTACGCATTGTCACGTTTTGCTATTAATTATAAAATAGGATAAGATGAAAGTTTTACAAAAGGCAACAAATAGGCTGGCTTTTATTTTAATAAAAAAGAAAACGATTTTCATCGATTTGCCAGCGTCACATAGTTTTTCTCATTCTGGCCTCACCTTAAAAAAAAGCACTTTTTGAAATTATGCACGAGATCGAACCTTATTATTCATGGCGCCATTTGTACACTGCCGAAGAGGACGAGCGGTCGCCATTTTACAACCGACAATACAGCGAAACGGAGTTTTCGCAGGCCGTTTATAATTACTACATCCACCCGCAATGGGACGAGATTGGCTCGCCGACGCTTTACATCAAAATTTTGTATGCCAATTACCGCGATGGCTACGCGATCATCGAAATGATGGGCGAGTGGAACGACTGCCTGCACAACGACATCATGTTTTTGAAGCGCAACATTGTGGAGCCATTGATCGAAGCAGGCATCAACAAATTTATTTTGATAGGTGAAAATGTGTTGAATTTTCATTCGTCGGAAGATGACTATTACCAGGAATGGTTTGATGAAGTAGAAGATGGATGGATTGTGGCGCTCAACTTTCGCAATCACGTGGTGGACGAGTTTGCCGCAGCACGCATCGATTATTACCTGGCGCTGGGTGGCCAGTTCAACACGCTGGAATGGCGCAGCTTCAGCCCACAAAAGCTCTTTGCACACATCGAATCGCTGGTGATGAAACGACTTTCGATATAGAGATTATGAACGAAAAAGCTGTCGCAATAACCATTGAGGGAAGGGTGCAAAATGTTGGCTTCCGCTACCACACCCGCAAGCTGGCTCAGGAGCTGGCACTTACTGGATTTGTGCGCAACCGTGGCGATGGATCGGTGCATGTGGAAGCGCAAGGCCCGGCTGACGCAATAGAAAGTTTTGTCATTTGGTGCCACCAGGGACCG
>Ga0265295_1006710_pt1 | contig 13766 bp, 11 predicted proteins | sample Munlansysbiofilm_FD_192503 | JGI IMG/M metagenome (GOLD analysis project Ga0265295, IMG submission 192503) | Leachate microbial communities from a municipal landfill in Southern Ontario, Canada - Methane capture system biofilm | ecosystem: Engineered > Solid waste > Landfill > Unclassified ... | reverse complement strand
TATTTTGGATCGTTTGCAGGGTGAGATTCGTATCGTTATATACACGCGCTACAAGATCGCTTACGGGGGTGATGCGCACCTGTGAGGGGTCTTCGTTTGCCACATCGAAAACCCTTTGGAGTTCCCATGGATAACTCTCCTGCGTAGCGTTATCGGTACCCCCTTGAGATGTAAAAATCACAAATGCATCTCCCTCAAATGCTAACGTGTCAAAACTAAAATTCCCGTCCGATGCCGTGGTGTCACACACATTCGAGCCGTTATGTTCCAAACAAACCTCCGCACCGCTAATGTAACCGTCGATCACCTGCCCCTCTAGCGCTAGCGAGACCGTTGGCATGTGGGGAACCTGCGACGTATTTGCAACCGAATTTCCCTCAGAAGAGTTACAAGCACCTAAAAACAGAGCAATGCTCACGCAGATAAGTGCTCTTACAATTTTCATATGTTCCCTTTATTTAAGTTTTTTCAGTATCGGAAAAGGAGGCGTTTTTTTCGACGGAAAAATCCCCTCATAACACTCTTTGGTAAAATAATCAAAAACATAAAACTTTTGTTCTTCGAACTCTTTGGGATATTCCACGATCGCTCTAGGCTCGACGGCTCCGTATCGCAGGCGACGCGCTTGTTTAGGAACCTCTAATTTAGGATAAAAAAGGATCACCCTCGTATCTGCGTATATCCCTCTCCTAAAATGGGAACGGTAGAGAGAGGTAAACGTTATCCCAACGTGTTTATCTTCTTGCACGTCGGTGTTCGTACCGCTATCTACGAGAATCCCGTATGTTGCGTCTTCCAAAAGTTTTTTACACTCCGAACGTACGTGTGTCGCAACGATGGGCAAAGTTATTTTTTTGCTTGCATATACATAAAAACCCAAACGCGGCTCGATCGCTTGCAGATCGAGTATGCGTGTTTTTTGCATCATCTCCCGATAGTTTTTACGGGGGGAATACCCTGCCCATGCGGGGGTTGCTTTATCGTATATATAGACAAACAAAACAGAAGGATTTCCAAATGTTTTGGCTACGTCGACTCCGCTTTTTGGGGCGTGAACAAAGTTCCAACCCCGCTCTAGCGTGTAGCTGTTTTGCGTATAGTCCGCTTTTGCATACTCTTTGTCGTTATCATGCGACAGCACGAAGCCGCTCTTTTGACATGCCATAGGCTCAAGGCTAAAGCCGTTGCCTTTGGCATGCCACACGATACTAGAGAGTTTTTCAAGCCCTTGAGAGTTTTTTTCTCCGAGCTTGAAATACCCCTCGCACATGCCATAAAGAGCATTTGCGACAAAGAGGTAAAAGAAAACTACACTTTTCATAAAATCCTTACTCGCCTAAGCTTTGACCTGCAAGATATCCTGCACTGATATCGATCGGACTTCCTTCCGTACTTGCTATCGCCGTAGCAGCATTCGGCAACGTATATCTAAATACCGACTCGCCGAGTTGTACGAATACAACATCGCCTACGTAATCTTCGTTATACGTGATCGATGCCGTCGTCGACGTTTGAGAACCTCCGTCTACAAATACCGTAATAGGTGCTCCGGTACCGACCGCTTTAGGTTCGTACGACACTTTAACGGTTTTTGTATTTGTTCTTGAAGATGCCTGCATACTTTCAAGACTGTACGCTGGCGTCGATACCGCACAAGAACTTCCGTAGTACACGTCTGCAATGCTTTGCGTCGGTGTCGTATCCATAGTGTTCGTAATGATTGCCGAATTTTTAAACATCGGTGCAAAATCATCGATTGCATACACGTCCGAAGCGTTTGCAGTAGCGAGCGTATCCCCGTCAACCGCTACGAATTTTAAATCGTACGAACCTGTTCTGCTAAAGTTTGTAGCGGTACATAGATTATACGATGCCGCTTGCGCCGCAGTGATAGTCGCAATAGCCGCCGCTTCCGTATTTTGTGCCGGAATAGTACCGCTAAAGAGGTAGTATTTCTCAACTCCGTCCGCAGCGTCGTTTGTAATAGCAACCGTACTACCGTTTGAGACTACGCTAGGTGTTGCAGGTTTTTTGAAATCTACTACGCTTCCCGTTGCCGTTGCCGGAATTCTATACCCCAATCCGTCCGCTACGATCACTTGGATATCATACTCTCTTCCCGCAGTCATCTCTTTAAGTTCATAAGAGCTGATTTGACCCGTATAAACATCACTTGTGCCATCGCGTGAAAGTTCCACTTGTGAACCGCCTACGACCGCTACTATACGTGCCGATTTTCTATCATCGTAATCGCTGATACCGTTTACGGTAATCTCTAAACCGCCGCCTACTTGATTGTAAGTCGTGCCGTCCGCATCAAAATGTTGCGTGTAGTTTCCGCTAAAAGGTGCTGCACTGAAAGAGAGAGGATTAGCATCTGCCGCTTCCAAATAAGTCCAGTATCCTGCCGCATCATCCACTGTAAAGAGATTATAATCTTGTGAATCCAACCACTCCGAAGGTTTACGCGTTAAGTCGATAGCATCCCAGTTCATAGTGCTTCCGGCAAGGTTCATCGTACCCGTTACCATTGCAAGCGCCGTATAACCCGCTGCTTTCATCTCATAAAGCGGCCCATCAAGCACATAGTTCGGTGCAAGAGCAAAATTGTATTTAAGATCTTCCGTTATGTCCCCGTCGCCTATCGTAGGGGTTCCCAATGTGATTGTCGGAACTCCGTCCGTTACGTCTCCCGCAAGGAAGTCAAAAGCCGTAACGTTTACTACGTCTGAACCTGTAAACGTAACTACTGCATTAAAATCATCCGCAGTCGCATTTGTTTTAGCTATAGCAACCGTTGTGTCAAGTGCATTTTCTTCTAATTGCTCGTTGATATGAGCCGCAAGTTTAGGATAGAACACATTTGCATCTGCTTCATCATCGGCATCTAATGCATACGGATCTAAAATGATTGTTGCTACTAAAGGTGTAACAACCGTAACGCTTACAGTATCTGTTTCTATCGGATCTACGTTGTCCGTAAGAGCAATAGTAATAGTATTCGTCAATGCCGCTTTTACGAAAGCATTTGGTGAGAATACGTCGGAAATAGCACCTTGTGCCAATGTCGAAGTCGTCGAACTCGGCGTAAGGTTATCCGCTACACCCGTTTCAAGTACCCTAAATTCGTTTGTATCCGCTTTTTTCATTCTGAAAAGAATTTTGGTAGTGTCTACCACGTCTATATGAGCACCGTCAACAAAGCCTATACCTTGTCCCACAATATTCGTTACTACTTGCTGAGCCGTTAAAGATGCAAGACCCGGAGTTGTGATAGCGAATGGAGAACCAGTTGGGTTGGCTTCACCACCAGTTGTAACACCACCAGAACCATCAACAACAGTTACAGTCATAGCATCTGCTTCAGCAACAGCCGTTTGTGCTGTAAATATTACAGTTGTACCACCACCATCAGTGATGTCATATACAACACCATCGATAGTAATTGTACCAAGTCCTAGTATTAATGCATAGATGGCAGCAGCATTTAACACGCCACCCGAAACAACGTCAGTGTCTGCCGCACCATTATTAAATCTAATTATATCTGTAGCATCATCTGTCGCTGCAGCCGCCAAATCTAAAGTATATACTGCAACCTGAGAAGCAGGTACAACTGCTGTATCTGAAGTTATCGCAGCATCATCATTGACAAAAGTCAATTCGCCTGCAACAGCTCCAGCCGTATAGTCAAACACACGCGAAAAAGTATGATCACGGATCTCAAACGGCTCATCTGCCACCATTAAAATATGGTTATCTGCAGTTCCGTCGTAATCCGTATCAAGATCGTATGCCGCATCTATACACGTTGCTCCTCCGATTGCCGCAGAGGTAGGCGCCACAAGCTCTGTTGCCAAACTATCGCACTTGATATCAAGCTCTGCAAAAGCTGCATTTTCGGGTTTTACGATCAATGCGTACTCGCCGTATTTTGACATCGCTCCATTAGCCGTTAGGTCTGCAAGAGCCGCATGATCCTCTAGTGTCGTCGCATTAAGAGGCGTACCGCCCGCTAAAGTCGTCGGGGAACCTAAAATACCCGCCCCACTTTCAAGCACGGTGAACTTTTCGTCCGAAAGAAGCGCAATCGTATCTGCCGCCGTCGGGATAGCCACAATGTTAAAAGTATTCGGTATAAGACCTTCAATCTTTGCAACCTTTATTGCTTGATTAATCTCTCGCGCAGTATCTTCGGCAACAGCCGTCACGGGAATTAAAGTGACACTATGATTCCCTGATACATCCTTGAGCGTCATCGTGCCGGCTCCCGTCAACTGCACCACTAACCCCGTCGTAGCCACGCGAAGATCCGCATTATCGGCATTAAATGCCAAAAGGTTCCACCCCTCTGCTATACCCGAATCTATATAGTCTTGGGTCGTAATACTAGGAGATCCTAAAACAAATCCCGCAGGCGTTGCTGCAGCTAAATCCATTCTTCCCCAGTAGCCTTTTCCTTTCTCTAACGTATCGAAATCTTGAAAAGTATTACGAGAATCATACAACTTCCATATCCCCGAAGGATCATACGCGTAAAGTCTCGTATATTCTCCCGCAGCAGCCGTATCTTGATGATCAACTTTTAAATAATCCGCCGACTTTATAGGGTTGGGTGCTTGCGGACCGTCTGCAAAATCGTAGTCGATTGTATCGGCAACAGAGGTAAGATACACTCCATCCTCAGCACCTGATGGCGGCACGGCAGGAACATATGTTGCAATGGCAGGGTTGTTATAGGTATTTTCGGAATTGATGATTATGAAATACGCATCATCCGTAGCCCCCGAAGAGGTTGTAGAAAACTCCAAACGCTCCCCTTCGAGCGCCGATTTGTACGTAAACGCGAAAAGCGGCGTAGCAGCATCCGGATCTTGCTTGACGTAAATAGTACGCACGGGGTCGCTCTCGTAGTAGTTAATGCTAGACACGTCCACACGCACTTCGACGGCACTTGCCGTACCGTCTACACGCTTCACGCTTGCAAGAACATTTGCACCGTCCATAATCGCCTCACCCGTAGGTACAGCTCCCTCTTCTCCGTAAAGCTCGTCCCCACCCGTATCGGTTGCTACGTTATCCGAATCATCTGCGATGGTAAACATCCCCGCCTCAGTCCCGCCACTAGCTAGGGCAGCACCGTCTACGTGAAAACCCGTCACCCCGAACATCACCCATTTATTCTCCGTTGCCGTGGAGGTAAGCGGAAGATAATCGGCACCTAATACACTTGCAGAAAGTGCGGCAGCAGCCGCAACACTCAACAACCTTTTTTTATTTATCATCTTATATCCTTTATCTGGTTTTTAAAGTCTTATTCGTTGACTCTATATACTCTCTGCCCAACTATCGACGCAGTGTCGAGAGAAAGGGTATAACGCATACACCCGTAATAGTTAGAATCGATCCCCCGAGGCGTACGCACGTAAATCGTTTTATTCGTGTTCGCCGGCCACGACTGATCAAAGTTAACCCTGTACTTATCCGCATATATAGTAGACTGCGAACCCGCTAGAGTTGCTATTAAATCGGGGTAATACACCGTCACCTGTGTTTTTTGCACATCCGCATTGTAAGGATACAAAGACGAGACAATAATCCCATTCTCCGCATCTACGGTTCCGGTGGGATCAAAACTTGAATCGGCCATCCCGTTGTAGGTGGTATTGATTAGACAAGCATTTTGATCCTTCACCGCACTTCTCGTGTCAAAATCACTCCGAGACTGATCTTCATTCGGATCACCCAAATCATCCCCAGGATCTGTAGGATCAGTGGGATCTGTCGTGTTGGAATCACCCGGATCATCCGTGGTTTGGTTCGTATCAGACGTCCCCCCCCTTGCAGATGAATCGGTATCTACACCGCATCCGCTTAAAAAAAGAACCGTAAAAATACACAATACCAAACGCACAAACACCCCTTATTCCGCCATATCCGGCATTACAGGTACAGCAGGAAGTTTATTGCCGAATTGGTCAGGCGTACCCGTAAAATCCTTTGTCACCTGCTCAGTCGGTGGAGGATTAGTACTACCACCTCCGTTATTTCCACCCTCTGCAGAGCTCGACCCTTCACTGCCTCCGCATCCGCTAAACATTACTGCCGATAACGCTACCGCCACCAGCGAAACTATCCACTTACTCATTATGCTCTCCTTTTATATTCATCCATGAAACCATAGACACCATGCTGTTTGAAAAATAACAATTAGCAAATACCATACCACCTTTTATTTTCAACTCCGAAATGCCCTTTGGTATTTCCAAATCCTTTTGGAAAACCTAAAATGTTTGTTCACAACTATCATATCGACTACTTTAGAAAAAAAATTAAATGCGATTGCGTTATAATTTTACAACGTAACAAAAAGTTTTAAAAACAGGGGTACGACTTTATGACGCAAAAACTTCTCGCACTTTTATGCTTATTTTTTGGCAGCATCACCTTAGCTTCGGATATTTACATCAAGTTGGGAACAACCGCAAGCCAAACACAAACACGGCAGATTCAAACAAAACTCCATGCCATGGGGCACAATCTTCACATCGAACCCAAAGGGGAAAAAAGCACCCTCTACGCAGGCCCCTACGATACGCAAACCAAAGCCTACCGTGCACTGCAATCGCTTAAAAAAACTTTTCCCGCCGCAGTAGCAGTAAAGTTACATGCCAAACCCGATACCCCGACGACACAGGCACAAAGCACCCCTGCTTGGCAAACCCGCACCCGCGAAAAACAAAGCGGCTTTTTTGTTGACGTTGCTCTTGGGATGATGTATGCCAAAGCCAAAGCAAACGGCGACATCAACGCCAGTCTCTTACAAACGCCTAGCAGTTCGGGGATAAGCTATACTTTAGGGGGTGGATACAGATTTGATACGCAATGGTCGGGAGCGCTCTACTATGCAACCCTCTCAAGCGGCGACGTTACGTTTGAAAACATCTATGCGGGAGCATACTACGATTTTTTAGAAGAACAAAGTTTTAGTTTATACGGCGGTTTGTTAGTGGGAATGAGCACGCTCTCGTGGGATACTGCGCCCCTTGCAGGCGCTACGGCAAACAGCGGTTCCGATTCGTTTTTCGTAGGATTAGAAGCGGGTGCGGATTACCCGCTGGGCATAGAGGGTCTTTCTCTGAGAGCCTCTTACTCCCTCTTGTTTGCAGATCATAAAACGTCTCTTGCATACGGCACCCAAAGCGGCACCATTGAGCATGGCATGTTACATAACCTCCAACTGGGCGTACGGTACGGTTTTTAGATGAAACCCGTTTTGTGCTGTATCTTTATTGCCGCACTTTGGGGAGAAACGCTCCAAAACACTCGTGAGGCTGGCTTACAGGCTAAAGCCTGTGTTACGAAGAACTCCCCCGTAACACGGACTTCAGTCCGTACCAACACTCAGGGCGTCTTCTTACAGGCTGAAGCCTGTGTTACGAAAAACTCCCCCGTAGCACGGACTTCAGTCCGTACCAACACTCAGGGCGTCTTCTTACAGGCTGAAGCCTGTGTTACGAAGAGCGATGAAAAAGACGCCGCTCGTAACACGGACTTTAGTCCGTATCTGCACACATGCCACAAAAGAGAGCTACGAAAAAAAGAGCTGGCAGAAGCGATCGACTTCTACAAAAACTCCCCCTACCACACCTTTACTTCTTTACGTTAGAAGAGGGGAAAACCACACCGTCGATGCAATGCAGGTCGTTGGCATGTATGCGGCTCACGCCGTTTTGCAACTCGGTTAAAAGCTCTTTGGCATTTTCGCCGTCTCCGGGGTAAGCGACCATATGGGTTTTTATCTCTTGGGCAAAAAAATCCTCGAAAATCTTTTTAACGATCTTTGCACCGTATTTGTCGGTGTAAGGAAGTACGAAAAAATAATCGCTTTCGCAGTTAGCTATCGTATCGGAATTGCGTAACACCTGCTCCAAGCTGCTTTTTATGACATCTTCGGAAAAGTCAGAAAAATCACAATACAAAATCGTAAAACTCTCCGAACGGTTCTCGTCCATTCTATCGGACATCCCGATATGCAAACGGATCAGCTGTTCGATGTTATTAAATGAAAAATGCACCCCTGCCATACAAACACCTCTTCTTTTTAATGTTGCAAGTAGTATAACAAAAAATGAAATGTTTTGGCACAAACCAGCAACACGGACATCACTCCGCGCAAATATTCATGACGTTATCTTACAGGCTAAAGCCTGTGTTACGAAGAACTCCCCCGTAACACGGACTTCAGTCCGTACAAATATTCCCGACGTCAGCATACAGGCTAAAGCCTGTGTTACAAAAAACACCCAGTAACACGGACTTCAGTCCGTACGAACACCCCAGACGTCACTTTACAGGCTAAAGCCTGTGTTACGTAGATAGGTTCTTTTTTCACAATCTTCCAATCCTACTTTTATCGGATTGTTCATAACATACTCTACCGTCGTGCGTATCTGTTTTTCATCCCGTAACACTTTATCGTAATACTCTTTCGCCCAAAACGTACCCTGCAACCCCAAACGCTCATTTAAAACCCTTGCACTTTTCCCTTTGATCTTTTGCATAATTTCCGCCAAATCACACAAAGGTTTTAACACAATGTGAACATGATTGGGCATGATTGCAAAACTAAAAAGCTCATAAAGTTCCCTGTCAAATTCAAATAAAATTTCTCGCATAAGCCTTATCTCTTCACTGAAAAAATAAGCTCCGTTTGAAGAGTTGTCAAGGTAGGTATCGAGTCTGTATTGTTTGATTTTCGTATCGAGTTCAAGGGAAGATATTTTTTTAACGTACGAATCAACGCTTTTATAGGTTCTAAAGGTGATAAAATGAAGCATATTTTCTACTTGGATATGAGGAAGCTTGCGTTTATGGTAAGAGACTTGCACGGTACAATCCTTTATATTGATGTGCAAGATTGTAACAAGAGTTTTTGAGCCGTAGCTTACAGGCTGAAGCCTGTGTTACGAAAAGCTCCTCCGTAACACGGACTTCAGTCCGTATGAACACCCCCGACGTCACTTTACAGGCTAAAGCCTGTGTTACGAGAGGGTGTATGGCTTAAGCGCGTCGCGGTTTGCAAGCGGGGTGCTTTTGTGTTCCGCTCCGTCAAAAGAGATTGCATAATCCCCCTCTTGGGTTGCTTTTGTATAGGTGAGCATAATTTTTGCCGCAAGCTCTTTGTCCGCTTGGGTCGCGCTTTTGCTCAAAAGTCCGTGAGGTCCGCTGATACCGACCGTGTCGAGATGGTAGTATTTGTCGTTTTCGATCGCTTGCAAGTAGGCATTCTCTTCTTGGTTGCGCCCCACGACAAGCTTTGCACCCTCTGCCAAACGCAAATGGCGTCCGAATTTCATCACGGGGATATCGCGCACCTCAAAAGTATCGTACTTGATAAAATCGACCATCTTTTTCGAGAAGTTCTCATCGGTAAGCAAACACCCGCCCCCCGGTGATTCAAAATCTTTGAGTCCGAATTCACATGCCAACTCCATCTGCCTCTCGCGGTTGCGCCCAAAGATCCCCTCGAGTTTTTCGCGATCGACCCACCCTTTCTCTTCGGCAATGGTCGGAGCAAGCCGTTTGGCAGAGAGCGGACGCAGCAGCAGCCCCTCGCAGTTGCTCTCGTCAAGCACTTTTTGCAATGCGTCTTTGTTCTGGCTCATCGGTCGCTGTCCGAGTACCTCGCCGCTGATCAAAAAGCTCGCGCCCTCCGCTTCCATAACGCGTTTTGCTACCGCAAACATCTTGGCATGGCAGTCGATACAAGGGTTAAAGTTTTTCCCGTATCCGTGTTTGGGATCAAACAAAACGTCTTGAAGATACTCGTTTTGGATGTCGATGATTTTAAGCTCCGCACCCACCTGTTCGCACATGCTTTTCATGTGGGTGAGTCTGTCTTTGGTGCTACCAAACCCCGTATTTATGTTGATCGCTACGACGTCGATCCCTTGGTTTTTGATAAGTTTAACCGCCAAAGTGGAGTCGAGTCCGCCGCTAAAGAGTGCTATTGCTTTCATATTTTTCCTTTGTGTTAAGGCACAGGAGTGCGTTTTGGATTAGGCTCCAAAAGGCACCAGTTCACCTTGTTTTAGTGTGTCGATCTTACCCCGAAATTTCCGTATCAAAAAAGCTTTTTGCTCAAACGAAACAGAGTTTTGCAGATTTATTTTTTTGAGTTCCCGCTCATAGTAACGCCGCAAAAACGGAATCAGCTCCGCTTTGAGCTCCCCCTCGGTTTTAAGAGGTGCAATCCCCTCGTCCACCCGTATCGCCATCAGCTGCGGCGCATCAAAAGCACCTTGGAGCGCAAGAGTAAACTCGTACGAGTGAAACTGTAGCAGCGAAGGGTCGAGCACGTCGAGAATCATGTCGATAAACTGCGGGTACTCCAAAACAGTTTTAATCAAACTCAGTTCCCACATATCTTTGTGCTTATCGTTTTTGGCGTTTGGTTTGTTAGGTGTTTGGTTTGTTTGCGACGTTATTTTCACCAGTGAAGGGCTTACCCCAAGCCCCCCCAAACGGGATGCCAAATAGGTTTTATATTCCTCTTGCAAAAGGGGCGAGAGGGTTTTTAAGTAACCTATCCCCTCTTGCATACAGCTCTCTTTGGCTTTAGGATCGCGCAAATCGTACCCTGCCAAAATTTCGTCCAAAACATACTCTATAAAAGGCTTAGGCTTGCGAAAAAGGTTTGAAAGCTCTTCAACCTCACCGTTTTTCACCATGTCGGCAGGATCAAGCCCCTCCCCAAAAAGGATAACCCCGCCGCTAAACCCCGTCGCACTTAAAAGCTTCGAAGCTTTGAGCGCCGCGGCACGCCCAGCCTTGTCCCCGTCGTACGCCATGACGATCTTGGGCTCCCCTTTGCGCAGAAGCGGAAGATGCTCGTTTGTAAGCGCCGTACCCAAAGTTGCCACGGCATTGGTAAACCCCGCTTGATGCAGCATCACCACGTCGAGGTAGCCTTCGGTTACGATCATCTCCTTTTTTTTGAAAATATCCTGCTTGGCATGGTGGTACGCATACAAAAGGCGCGATTTGTTGAAAAAAGGGGTTTCGGGAGAGTTGACGTATTTTGCCTGATGCCCCGTAATAGTTCTGCCCCCAAACCCGACGACGGTGCCGTTTGAAGAGTGGATAGGAAAGGTAATACGCTCAATAAAACGGGCATACGGACGCCCTCCGTCCGCCCCCAAAACCCCCGTATTGATCGCTTCGGGCATCGGAAACTGCTGCTCTTGAATAAAACGGATCGTACTTTGCGAATCGGGGGCGTACCCTATACCGAATTTTTCGATGCTGCTCTCGTAGATGCCGCGCTCTTTAAGGTATGCAAGCGCGTTGTTGTTCGTCAAAAGAAGTTTTTGGTACCACTCGTTGACCCTCTCCATAAGATTGGAGTGGGGGCGCACCTGTTTTTTGTCGGTATAACCGAGTGAAAAATTGTAAGTAGATGCAAGTTTTTCGAGTGCTTCTGGGTAATTGAGCTTCTCGTACTCCATCACGAACCGAACGCTGTCGCCCCCTGCACCGCAACCGAAACAATGATAGATTTGTTTGGAGGGGCTTACGACGAACGACGCCGTTTTTTCATCGTGAAACGGGCACGGCGCTTTGAAGTTTGCACCTGTCTTTTTGAGCTCGACGTAAGAGCCCACGACATCGACAATATCAAGTCTGGCTTTAAGCGCTTCGATCGATTCTTGGGTAATCATAAACGAAATTATATCGCTTCATCCTTAGCTTTAAGGCAAACCGAATCTATTATTAATTTTTATAATAGTATTTTTGAATCGTTATAATACTTACGATTTTTAAGTTCTTTTTTACGTACTCACGGATAAAGTTCCGTTATATTTTTTATAAGGGAAAACAATGACTAAAACAGTAGCGGCATTACTTTTTTTGGGAACTCTCTCTACGGGTGCTTTCGGGTACGATCTTGAAAAAGCTAAAGATTTTGAAAAGTTTTATGCAGGAATGACCCAAAAGGCGTGTGCCGATTCAAAACTTTTTATCAGTGCGACCGATACGATGCAGCTTATCAAAGAGGATAAAGCGTATCTTATTTTAGACGTAAGAACCCAAGGGGAATTTTCCGTTATGGGCGTGAATCTAAAAAAATCGCTCCATATTCCTATCGAACATTTGTTCAAAAAAGAGAATCTCGACAAACTCCCGACAAACATCCCCGTGATCGTTACATGCCACTCGGGAACGCGCGGGCTTATGGCAACAATGGCGCTTAAACAAGCGGGATTTACAAACATTCAAGTGCTCAAAGGGGGGCTCATCGCTCTCGCCGATGCCAACACCCCGGCAAGCGCTCCGATGCAATAAATTTGGATTAAAAAAATTATTATGGTACAATTCGTTTTCAAATTTTTACAGAAAGTGGGTGATGTGATATGCCAGGTATTGTACTTCGCCAAGATGATAATTTTGATGCAGCTTATAGACGCTTCAAAAAACAAACTGACCGTAACTTAGTTGTTACTGAAAAGCGTAAAAAGTTCAAAATTGCTTCTCGCAAGAAAATGCTTAAACGTCTTTATATGATGAGACGTTACGAATCACGCCTGTAATATAAGCCTTCGGGCTTATATTCATCTTCTTTTTAAAAACTTCTCTTTTTACGACATCTTTACAAAAAATCTTAAATTTTCCCGACCATCTCGTTATAAAACGAAATCGCATAACGGTCGCTCATGCTTGCTATATAATCGGCTATCACCCTGTGTTTTGGTCTGTGATGCAGCTGTTTTTTATAAAATTCGGGCAGCATCTTCTCCTCTTCGCTAAGCCCATGATACAAAGCTTTGATCGCCTGTTTGCCCGCGTACATCTTGCGCACGATGTTTTTGTGCTGGTAGAGTTTTGCAAAGAGTATCTTTTTGAGTTTTTTGATCTTGGTCTCGAGTGCGGCGTCAAAGCCGATGGGGATAGGGGTTTTGCTATCGAACGTTGCGCTTAAAATTCTCGTACTGTCGACGTTTGGCATGGAGTAATCCAAAAGGGAATAGACCAAATGGTTGATAAGATGGGAGCTGAATCGGTAGCGAAACATCTCGTCATCGCTCTCTATGATCCCCTCTTTGTGCACTTTATCGAGTATTTCACACACTAGCTCGCTCTCTTTAAGATCTGCAAAAGTGATAAATCCCGAATGGATACCGTCGTCGATATCGTGGCTGATGTAGGCTATCTCGTCGGCACGATCCACCACCATCGCTTCAACCGAAGGGTGGGTATCAAGCGCAAAATGTTCGCAAACCTCTTGGGGTAAAAAAGCTTTTTTATACGGGTAGGAGTGTTTTAAAATCCCCTCAAGCGTCGCAAACGTGAGGTTCAGCCCGTCAAACTGTTTGTAGCGTTTCTCTAATTTGCTCACCACCCGAAAACTTTGAAAATTATGCTCAAATCCGTTGGCATGTCCCTCTTTTTTAAGACACTCGTCAAGCGCGTCGCCCCCCACGTGCCCAAAGGGCGTATGCCCCAGATCGTGCGAGAGAGCGATCGCTTCGGCGAGTGCTTCGTTAAGTCCTAGCTGGGAGGTGATGGAGCGGGCGATTTGTGAGACTTCGAGGGAGTGGGTGAGGCGGGTGCGAAAAAAGTCCCCCTCGTGGTTGAGAAAGACTTGGGTTTTGTACTCGAGTTTGCGAAAGCTTCCCGAGTGGATAATCCTGTCCCTATCGCGGGCATAAGGCGACCTAAAATCGGTGTCTATCTTATAAAACCGCTCGTGGGGTTGCATGGAA
>Ga0265295_1006709_pt1 | contig 13767 bp, 11 predicted proteins | sample Munlansysbiofilm_FD_192503 | JGI IMG/M metagenome (GOLD analysis project Ga0265295, IMG submission 192503) | Leachate microbial communities from a municipal landfill in Southern Ontario, Canada - Methane capture system biofilm | ecosystem: Engineered > Solid waste > Landfill > Unclassified ... | reverse complement strand
GCCAGGGAGCAGTGGAACGACAGCACCAACACCCTTGCCATAGCACCGGGAAAGGTCATCACGTACTGCAGGAATGTGGTGTCCAATGAGGTGTTGGAAAAGAATGGCATCGAGGTGCTCCCCATCAAGGGATCGGAGCTTGTTCGGGGACGAGGGGGTCCGAGGTGCATGAGCATGCCTCTGTATAGGGAGAGGGTGTAGAGCCCACACCTATGACAAGAACAATTTTGCTACAACATGGGGCTTAGGAAGTCAACGGATTTCTTGTAATCTTTAAGGGGATCATTACCTCTGACCCGACACTCCAAAATCGCTTTCCCCGAATACCCAATCGAATGAAGCGTCTGGAAATGTCTTTTGAAATCAATAGCCCCTGTTCCTGGTTGATACCTATGATTTTCAGCAAGATGAATATGGGCGATATGGGACTGGTATTGAATGAGGGAAAGGTCCATATTGTCTTCTTCAATTGACATATGATAAAAATCTGCTGTTAGGGAGATATTGTAGAATGCCTTGTTGCTGATCAGGTTGTACGCATCCTCAAGCGTATTGAGCATATGGTCCTGATACCGGTTCAAGGGTTCCAGGAAGAGTGAGCAGCCATATTTTCCCGCCAGTCCATCCAGTTGTCCTAGAGAATCAAGGAGTATTTCCATATCTTCCTGCTTGGTTCTTTTTGGCATCATGGGTGGAAGCCTATAAGTAGCCATTCCCCAAGCAGCAGGAACGACAATGCCAGTACCACCAATCTCAGAGAGGGATTGAAAAATCATTGTGATGTCCATAATGGCTAGTTTTCGTCGTTCACTTTCAAAATCACCAATCCAACCTCGGTATCCCCCACAAGCAGAACTTACTTGAAGACCAGTCTCTTTGATGGCTGCTTTAATTTCTTTGGTATGCTCCGTCAGCAACTTTCCATCGATTTCAAAACAACCAAAACCCAATTCCCTTACGGTATTAAACTTCTCTGTTATGCTGTGAGGAAAAAAATCCTTGTCCTGCGTACCTAAAACTATCATAGGGTTCCTCCAAACATGATTCCAAGCTTGATGCTTTTCTCTGGGGATACATCAACAAACTCACTATACGCCTCAACAGATGACTCGAAAGAAACAAGGGGGTAAATGAGGGATTCACAATCGAGATATCCATTCATCAACATATTCCAAACAGTGTCCTCAATCCGTTTCCTTGACCACCTGGGATAGTCAGGATTTGGTTCGCTTCCTGCCCGTGAAAATACAATCTTGCCATTATTGTAATGAGCTTCCTGACCCAACCACAATCCAGCTGGAAAGGGTTTTGGGAATGCAACATATGCAAGAGTACCACCATAAGCAAGGCCTCTGAGGGCCGACTGCAATGCTGAAACCTGGCCACTGGTCTCAATGATGACATCAGACCCGCGTTTGTCAGTTATTTTTTTGATCTCTAGACCAACGTCACCCTGCATCGGATCGATCGCTACATGCACGCCATAGGAAAGAGCAAGGTCTCTTCTAATTGAAATTGGATCGACAGCGATGACCTGGGCGGCCCCAAGCTTGACAGCAAGCTGGCAAGCGATTAGGCCTATTGCACCTAACCCATACACAACCACCACATCACCAGGCCTGACATTACTGTCACGGATTGCTCCGAGAGCAAACTGAGCAGGATCATAGCACACTGCATTTTTAGCAGAGTCGTTCTGGCCCATCTTCCTCAGTTTGTAGTTGTCAACAGCTTTGACTATTTGCGTTTCTCTGATCGGGCCATAGGAACAAACCCGATCACCAACCTGATATTCTCTCACATCATGGCCACATTCAGTAACAGTGCCGACAAACATGTTACCAAGGGGTAGATCACCAAACACTATCCCCCTGCTTTCTTGGGGTTCACGTTCGATAAAAACTTGAAGTTCAGGATCAAACTTACCATCAACAAATGGGGTGGTCCCACGGAAATCCGATAATTCTGTTCCATGCTTAGGGGAAGCAAAACTTACTGCTACCTTCACCTCATCCGACCTGATGGGTCGATCTTCATAGGAGAGCAAAGACGCCTTTCTTGGTTCGATCGCTACTAATTTTCTCATACTTTAATTTTCTCCTTGTTGCACGATCCACATTGACTGCAAAGGTTCCAGAACAACTGAACCTATATGGGTTTCTTCGAGGATAAGATCGACTCCATTAATTGACGGGTCTTCAATGCGTATTGTCAATTCAGAGACATTGATCAGGACATATATTGTCTGGCTACTCTCCTCATTTTTCCTCAACACTGAAAACACATGCTCAGAGTAATCGAGGACATGCTGGGAAGCTTCAGGAGAAAACGCCGAATGTTCTTTTCGTATGCGTATTCTTCGAAGCAGTTCATCAAATATGTATTTTCGGTTTGTCTGGGTCTGTAATGATTCTTCAAGCATGGGGAATGCAAGTTTCTCACGATTTATCCTTCTAGGGATGTTTGATGTAGAGTAACCCATATAATCATTTCTCGACCCAAGAAGACTATGTATATATATGGCAGGTAGCCCTTGCAACGAAAGCAGAATTGTTTGGGATGCAATCAACTTGTCCATCCTCACCTTGTCCGACTCTTCAGGGGAGCTAAGGGCATCCTGGTAGTTGATATTCAATTCATAGGGGCTTTGGGTCCCATCACCATTATCCTTGTACGATACGTAGCCACCATTCTTCAGTGTAGCCTGTACCAAGAAATCCTTCTCCTCCTCTGGAAGAATCGAATCAAGGGGGCGTAAACCTATTCCATCATGGGAGCTGAGAAAGTTGAAATATGTTGTCCCCTTCTGAGGAGCTGGAAGATTTCGAACCCATTCGCTGAGAACCTCAGCCCTACCTTTTTGCAGACAGTACATAGTAATAGGGGCCAAAGGGAATTGATACACAAGGTGGGCCTCATCCCCATGTGTACCAAAATAGGTCAGATTTTCTTTTTGAGGCACATTTGTTTCAGTAATGAGCAACGTACCAGGAGCATAAGAATCAAGGAGCAGATTCATGAATTTTATGATGGTATGAGTCTGAGGGAGATGCATGCAGGTTGTTCCAAGTTCCTTCCATAAAAACCCCACAGCATCGAGCCTGATCATTCTGGCACCCTGTTGGACATAGAACAAAAGCACATCCAGAACAGCTATAAGTACATCAGGCGATGCATAGTTCAGATCGACCTGATCATCACTGAAAGTTGTCCACACGTGTTTAATTCCCTTACTGGTTTCAAACTGGGTAAGCAAAGGAAGCATTCTTGGACGGGTAACACTTGTATAATCTGCATTGGGATCCGCCTTAATAAAAAAATCTGTATAGGGTTTCTCTTGGTTGAGAAACTTCTTAAACCAATCACTTTCCTTTGAGACATGATTTACCACAGCATCGAACATCATAGAGTAATTTTCTGATATTCCCTTCAGATCATCCCAACTTCCAAAATCCGGATTGATCTCCTTATAGTTTATTACAGAAAAGCCATCATCCGAAGAAGAAGGAAACATGGGAAGAATATGAATCGTAGAAATGCTGTCCTCAACAAACCGGTCAAGGAATCTCTTTAAAGTAACAAAGCTCTTCTCCTGTTCCTGTAGTATTGAATCGCCATAGGTAATGAGCACAGAATCTTTTTCAGTCAGCCATGACTTTCTGGGCTTGGGGGGTAAAAAGTGGGCGAACCTCTTTTCTATCTCTTGTGCAGTTTCTATCGCCACTTGCGAATCACCATAGATCTGTTCTAACATCACAATCCAGTCTTGTTTATTCTTCATCCTTAAAAATTCTCCTCTATTTCTATGGAATTTGTTGAAAAAGCATCAACAAACACCTTCTGCACTATCTCTGTATATTCATTTCCCCTGACAGTAACCTGTTGAACGTTATGCAACTCTATGGCACATTGACTTGAAAAGAATTTGTTGTTCTCTATGAGGATGTTCCCATTGCAAGCAGTGTAAAACCCTTGCGATCTTATAGCTATACAAGCCTTTCCATGCTTTCCATAACGGGGTTTAAACCCATTGTTTCGAAAAATGTTACCCCTGATCACAACATTAGTAACATTACTGCACTCTATATGGGTGGAAAGCTCAGAACCCAACAAAATCCCTGCATTCATAATATTCTCATAGAGGTTTCCCTCAAGAAGCACATTGCTACAGCGAACCAAATTCCCAGCTCCTGCTATGTTCCTAAATATTGTATTTCTGCAAGTGTAGGAAGATACTTCCCAACACATAGCCCTTGCCAGTACGGAGGGCGCTATGAACGTTGGCAAAGGTTCTGCAAAATGGATGAGATACCTGTTTTCACGATTGGGTTTACCAACAACTGCCGAAGCTGAGTCGTCGGTAGAGATGTTCGGCACATTCCAGCTGGAAGCATATAATTCTGAAGACAGTATGGGTGTTAAAAACACCTGTCTGCCATCACTAAACTCGATTTGAGATCCATCAGAAAGCGCCAATTGCACATAGGGAGCCTTGCACACAAGTGTATGGTCATCAATTCTCTGTTCAACGATTAAATAGTTGCTGTGCACATTCTGACCATCCATGCGGACTCCTTCTATATGGCAACTTTCAAGTATAACGTCTCCTGTACATCTATATATTTTCCAACCATCTCTCGAAGCAGCAAAATGCTTATTATTGCTTGGTTGTATAACAACACCTGTTGCTTTAATATTTCTACAGTTTTCAGTGAGCATGGCAGATCCATTGCTGTTATAGATTCGCAGGTTAGAAAGGACCAGGTTCTTACATCCACCAAAAAACAATAAAAAATCTGTAATTCCTGCTTGATGCCAAGAGAGCAATTCTCCCTCGACTATGTTGTTGGCTATTTCCTGGCTTGTGAACCTATAGAAACCATCCTTACCACGGACCATCCTGAGGTCAAGGCCAAATCCAACTGTAAGACTTGGTTTTTTTAATCCACGATCGCCAGGATCCAGTACGTTCATACAATAGAGAGGCAAATGAGAGGGAAGTTGCCCAGTACCATCTACATCCAAGACAATCTCATTTCCATGAATTGCATGAACCTCTGCTGCAAAAGATGTTTCTGGTTTTCGGGTAAATGCAAGATTTTCAAGCGTAAGGTCTGAACATCCCTCGGTCCATATGAGTGAAGGCATCAATGTTTGCACTTCCCCATTATTCAATCCAACCAGCAGGGTAGAAGGTGTTCCGTCTGCGTTTGTAGAACCACGGAGGGTCAGATGATTCCCTCCCGAAACAAGAATATGACACTCCTTCTCCTCCACCTTTCCGCATCCATCATCATGGGCGATGGATGAGTTGGGATGAGTCAAAGAAGAAACACAAGAATAAGAGCCTGCTGAAAACATAAGCACTGAAGGTTCTGGAAGAGAGAGGGCATATCTGACAGCTTGGCGTATTCCAACAGCTGCATCACTTCTTTCTGTAACAAAATCATCCACAAATATATCCATCTTGCTTACAGTTCCAAAATTGATTTGTATTGTTTCAGATAGGGTATAAGTGATTTTTCGATTCTATCATATCCAGCCCGGTTGGGATGTACTCCATCTTCAAAGAAATGGTCGGCATTACCTTCATGAAACTGAGTCAGCTCATGCATGGGGACTACAGGAAACCCATAGATTTTGCTTGCATATTCAAGAGCGCCTGCATAATCGGCTAGAGTCAGTCCAACTTTGTTATCAATGAGAAATGCATTACCTTCTCTACTTGTTTCAAAAGGTTGTTCCCAACGGTAAATCGGTGCAACCCAAACCATTAGTCCCAATGGGGAAAATGAGCGCAGTTTTTTTACCAGAAGGTCAATTGATCCAAAGAATGTTGTCTCATCAGCACACAAAGGGTCTCCCAATGGAGTTCCCCAATACCAATCGTTTGTTGCATGCCAAATGAGACAAAGCGAATAGTTCACATCTGATTGACAGCCTAAGGCTTTGACCACCTTCAAACAGGAGTTCGGAGTACCTGTCGAAAGCCCACTACCGGATATTGCAAAATTATGAACCTTTATTGGTGAAAAGGTTTTCTCAAGGGTTTTGATGTATCCACCTTCACCATGTGTTATGCAGGAAATGCTATCACCAAAAACTAAAATACTCATACATTTGCACCGATGGACCAAGTGAAACAGATATCCTCTGAGATGTTTTTCGTAATCTCCATATGTTTATACCTAATTGCAAGTATAAAACTATCATTGGTCTGGATATCGAAAACCAAGGTGCCACTGGTGATTTTTGCCGAAAAATCAGCTTTCTTCCCATAGAAAGAGAATCTCTTACAACCGATGGGACCCTGGTGTATAAACTCCTCGCTTATAGTCCATTCAAGAGTGTTGTGAATATCTGTAGTCCGCAGTCCGACTCCATATCTGATAAAAAATAGGATTGGGGCTATGCCAGACCAACCAACCATATCTGGATGATCACTATCTCCTTTTGAAATCTCATCTGCGGGATAATTCTCCCAAATAGTTCCTGTCTGTTTAAAAACTTGAGAGACAGCCTCTAGGTCATTGAGCCCGATTTCTCGAGCCAAGCCTGCATAACCACACTCTTCAAGACCCAGAACAACCATGGAATTTATGGGTGCCCAGACAGAACCTCTCCAGTATCCTCCCCTAGGGTCATATCCCTCTTCATTTGCTGCCAACACAGGGACACGATGCAAACGGCAAAAGGTATCAGGGTCATTGAGATACCAAACCAATTGTTCTTGCTGTTTGGGCGTGGCTACTTGAGAAATCATAGTCCAGAATGCAGCTGCAGTTTTGATGGGAATTTGGTTGCCCTCACCATCAAGGTCATAGAAAAACCCATCTGCTTCATTGTACATCAAATACTGGATGGCATGTATCGTCTGATCTTTATCCTGTGCAAGCCTGAAATATCTCTTTTCATGATCGACAACAGGCAATTCCAAAGACCTCAAGACATCCATGATGTCTTGTAGGTTTTTGGCAAACAAAACCATTTCGCAGCTTATATCTACCCCAAGTGCGAGCCTTGTATTCCTTGGGGAATTATCCATGCTTGCCCAGTCTGTAACATACAAAGCGTTTTCATGGCGCAGGTGATAGTGCAGCGAACAGTAGTATTGGTATAGAGGTTCAAATACTTGAGCAAGGCGGTTATGGTCCTTAGTTTGAATATAGCTGTACCATTCTGCAAAAGCTAAGATAGGATGGTTTAGATTATCCAATGTCAGATAGGGGTTGTTTTCAACCATTCGCCCAAGGTCTGGCTTATACAATTCTGAATATGGAATTTCCAAACCATTGGACAAACCTCGAAATCCATAATGATTGTGAAACATAGAGTACAAGGGCTTGTCATATGCATTGACCCAATAGAGGAAATCCTTACCTGTATCGCGTACCATTTCTCTGGGAATCTCACCGTCATTGAATTGTTTGCAATAGAAATTATCAAGGCTTTCGATTCCAGGGACATACTCATGGACCAAATTGCAGAACAAGGTCATGAAGCATGTATCCCACAAAAATATATTGTTGTTGAAAGCCGCATCAACAAAATTGCTGACAAAACCACTGTCCTGTTTGGGTTGGTGTGTATTTGTGAACAACACCTTAAGTGCATACCAGTACAATTCACTCCATTGAGGCTTGGCCACTACAAATGGCTCTGGCAATTCGTCCTTCACATCCTCAAAGGTATTGAGAGGAGAGACTACATACTTTTTCTTATCATAGAAGACACCTCTTGGTGTTGTTTGCAAAAACGAAAAATTCTTTTCCATATTTTTAACTCCAGCCTTATACTATGGGCAATCTCAAATCCGCAAAGTAGTTTCTTTATCAAAAAAACTCACCATTTCTTTTTTCACAAACACCTGAACTTCTGACTTCGCCTTAATATTCATAAAATCAGAAGTCTCAATTTTGACTGTATTGGTACCGATGGTTGCAATAAGGATCGCGTGTGAACCTTGTTGCTCAATGAAATCAATCCTAGCGGTAGCAAAAGAGTTTTCCAAATGTCCGTCCAAAGGGACAATACCCAGGTATTCGGGGCGGATACCCATATCGACAGTTTTTCCTTTATAAGAAGAGAGTCTCTCAGTATCTTTTTTTGATAATGACAGCTGTACGCCCCCACCCGTTGCAATCAGTTTCTTATCGGCCTCAGTAATGGTAACTTCAAAGAAGTTGGTTGGAGGAGTACCAATGAAACCAGCTACGAATTTTGTTGCACTTTGCTGATAGACCTCAACCGGGGTTCCAATCTGTTCAATCCTTCCCCGATTCATGATTATAATCCTATCTGCTAGGCTCATGGCCTCAGACTGGTCATGGGTGACAAAAATACTTGTGGTGCCTAGCTTGTCATGAATATCCCTCAAGTCGGTTCTCATTGAAACCCTCAACTTGGCATCAAGGTTGGAAAGAGGTTCATCCATGAGGAATATTTTCGGGTTCACAACTATTGCTCGAGATACAGCAACTCTCTGCCTTTGTCCTCCTGACATTTGTGATGGATAACGGTCAAGCAAATTATCAATTTGTGTTACTTGTGCCGCCTTTTCCACCCGTTTACGAATCTCATTTTTATCAATTTTCTGCAATTTCAATGGATAAGCAATATTTTCAAACACTGTAAAGTGTGGCCAGATAGCATAGCTTTGGAAAATCATGGAAACACCACGGTCTTTAGGGAGCTTGTCTAGAATGGATTCTCCCTCAATGGTAATATCCCCACCAGTAACCTCCTCTAGGCCTGCTATCATACGGATGGTTGTGGTTTTGCCACAACCAGAGGGGCCTAGAAAAACAATGAACTCCCCTTGGTCAATGGACAGGTTCATCTTGTCTACAATCAACGGACCCTTTGCCGTATATTTTTTGTCTAATTCCTTTATTTCAAGGTAACTCATAGCATCTCCTTACAGTTCAACGCCGCCCCACATTTGTCCGATATATTTTCTAATGATAAAGGTAAATACAAGTGCTGGTAAAATTAAAACAATACTGCCAGCAGCAGCATATTGAATCCCACTTGAGGTAGTTCCAATTGCCTTGTAAACAACAAGTGAAAGTGTTTGATTTTCATTTGTCAGAATAAGAGCAGATATGGTGTCATTCCATGCTGTGAGAAACGAATACATCGAGCTCGCAGCCATAGCTGGAAAAGCCAGGGGCAAGGTAATGTTGATGAATGTCCTAACACGGCTTGCTCCGAAAATCCAAGCCGCTTCCTCCATTTCCTTGTTGATACCTATGAAGATACTACTCGTAATCCAGGAGGTCAGGGCAATATTAGGGATTGAATAGAGCAAAGCCAACCCCAACATCGTGTCAAAGAGCCCCATCTTGATAAGCATTACTGCCATAGGAATGCTGATTCCTACAGTAGGAAACATTCGAACTATCAGAAGAGCAACGTTTAACTGCTCTCTACCAGCAAATCGATATCGAGCTATTACATATCCTGCAGAGCTACCAAGCGTCAAGGAAATGAGGATAGTGTACAATGAGACTATTATGCTATTTTTTAGTGCAGGGGCTGCATTGGGGATTATCCTGAAAAACTGCTTAAAGTTATAGAACGCATCTTTTTTATAGGAAAAAGTCATTGGTCCTTCAATGCGTGTCCTGGAAAAATCTTCAAGGAGCTTATCACCTGAGACGGATACTGAATACTGCCTTTGGAAATGGGTTTCCAAACGGTCTGCGACTCCAGTAGTGATTATTGATGTATACCCATCCCCTCTGCCATAGTCATAGAACAGCTCATATGTATCCCCTTCTACGGGCTCTATATAGACCGTTACTGACCGAGTTGGCAATAGGCGCTTGGGAAATTCTGTCATGTCTGTTGCACTGGAGAATGATACTGTAATAAAAAACAGAAGGGGAATCACCACCACCAAAACCATAAAAGCCAAAGTAAGCGTCATGAGTGTCTTCTGAACGATGTTTAGCCTATCCATCATGATGCCTCCTTCTCTTGATGTCCTGTCTTACGGGAAACCTTTAGATATACCACAGTAGCCAGCAATACAACGATGGTTGTCATGAATGAATATGTATATGCGAGTTTCGTGCTTGTATCCACACCTGGAATCGCGTCCACATAAAAGGCTACACGCTCTACAAGGAATGGTGCCTTCGAATAGCCAAGAATCATTACAGAAATCGCCCATACCTGAAGGGCAGCGATCATGCGCATGATGATTGAGGTTGTAATCGACGGTTTGAGAGTAGGCAAAGTCACATCTCGAAAGATCATCCATTTGTTAGCGCCAAATAGATAGGCAGCTTCCTTCTGGTCCTTTTGCAGTCCTTGCAAGCCAGCGATCAGGATGATCATAATAGAAGGGGTCACCGTCCAGGAGTCAACAACTATCAGAAGGAGCACAGCTGAGAATTGCTCTGCATTAAGAAAGACAATGGGAACTTGGATCAAATGCATCCCCATGAGGATGGTGTTGATCCAGCCATCTTTCATCAGTCCTGTTTTCCAAAGAATAGCTGTTGCCGTTGGTGTGATAGCCATAGGGATCATTGAGGCGAACATCAGTAGCTTAGCGCCTGAAAACTTCCTATTTAAAAGCACTGCCAAAAGTAATGCTATCAAATATTGAATCAATACCGATAAAACAGCAAAGGCAGCGGTATTAAATACCGCTTGTCCGAAAAGATCGGAGCTAGCCATAAGACGAAAATTAGAAAACAGAGAAAAAGTGCCGTCAAGAGTGGTGAAGACTTCCTTTACACCAGAGAGAACCGGAACCAACCAAAAAACTGCATAGTACAGAAATACCGGAAACAAAAGAAGATAGGGCATTATTTCTTTCGGAATTCTATGTGTATGTTTCATACGCTCTCCTTTTGTCTGAGGTAGAAAATTCAGCCTTCAGAATAGTACTGAAGGCCGAAACCTATACGTATAATTGTCCTTACTTAATCTTCAGTGCATCCAAGGCTTTTTGCTTGGCTTGCAAATAGGCATCGCTAGGAACCTTCCCGGTTTTCTGAACTTCCTCAAACACTTCTGAATATAGTAGTTTCACTGCATTCCAATCGGTATACAAGGTAGCTGGAACACCAGTGATGGATGCCGTCTTCAAGATTGCATTACCTGCTTTCATGACAACATCTTCATCGGTCATAATGCTTCCCACCTCTTCAATAGGACTCAAAGCACCACCATAATTGTAACAAAATGAGTAGTTCACTTTTGGTTGTGCAATGTATGCGATGAATTTCTGGGCCAGATCGTAGTTCGGGGATCCTTTTTGGATGCCATAGCACCAAGCGCCGGAGGTTGAGCCTACCCCAACATCACCATGAGGGGCTGCACCTATAACAAAATTATTTGGTGCTGCATTATAGCTGGTGCCTGCTGGTGCCATATGGGAGAAAGCAAGCCAGGCCTCACCTTTGTTCATTGGCTCGGTCACTGCAGAATACTGTCCTTGCTCAGAATAGAAACCATTGTTTGCTGCAATTTTTGCAAGAGGAGCAAGAGCCTTCTTGAATCCAGCGGAGCCAAAGTCAGGGAATCCACCACCATAGGCCAAGCTCATACCGCCAATTGGGTACAATAGCTGAGAACCAGTTTTGCTGGCAGGCAACATGGTTTTTCCTTCGCCCTCGCCCTTTGCTATGGTAACAGCCCATTCTGCATACTGATCCCATGACAAACCACTCTCTACATCAGCACGACTCAATCCTGCAGGCAGATAAGCTAGAGCCTTCACATTTGCAATGAGGATATAAATATCAAACGAGTTGGGAACGAAATACCTATTACCATCTTTATTGGTTGATCCATCAAACATTTTGGTGTAGGTCGATCCACTTTTAGCAATGATAGATGAGATGTCTGTCATCCAGCCACCATTGACATACGGTGCCATGTTAGCTGTATCAGCATACACTACATCAGAGACGATATTGCCTGTGCTCTGCTCGGTTCTGATCTTGGTGATTGCATCGGACTGTGGGACAAAATCCACATTTACCTTGACACCATACTCTTTCTCAAAACCCTTGATGTAATCATTGATCAAATACTCCTTCTCATGGACCTGAGGGGTTCCACTATAGAGCAAGTTCAGTTCAGTCGATTCTTTTTGTCCGGCGCTTTCTTTTGCACCGGCAGCAAAAAGCATGCCTGGCAATACTAACAGTACCAATAGTACTAGGACCAAAGCTTTTCTTTTGTTCATACATACCTTCCTTTATTATTTTGCTGAGGTTAATCAGCAATTTTCAGAGTTATGCCGAAGGGAGGTTCGAATAACTACCTTCGGAGTAATGCTTACTTCTTCCTTAGAAGAAACTGTCTTTGACAACTCTCCAAGACGGGCAAACAAGTTATTGACGACCATATCAATTTTCTTATCGATGAATTGATCCATGGTGGTTATACCCATGAGTTGTGCAATAAAAAGATTATCAAAACCTATGACCCCAACATCCTCAGCTACTTTTATTCCTTGTTCTCTCAGATATCGGCATCCTCCAGCTGCCATAGCATCACAACCATAGAAAATCGCTTCAGGGCGAGAATCAAGCTCCATAAGTCTTTTTGTTGCCCCATACCCACCTTCAGAAGAGAGAGGGGCATCAATCAAAAGATTTGGGTGAATCGGATATCCTGCATCTTCAAATACAGATGAAAAGCCCAGATATCGATCATGTATGTGTTCATCACTCGGAGACCATCGGACCATACCAACGTGCTGATACCCTTGGGATAGCAGATGCTTTGCAGCACCCTGCCCTCCAGCATAATTATTGGTCAGAACCGAAAATTCGTTGGGACAGCTTGTATGGATAAGTGAAAGAGGGATGCCAATTTTCTTAAAGAAGGCACTCCCTTCCTCTGACAACATTCCGCCACTAATGATAAGGCCATCGATTTTTTTCAAGATACTACTGTGGTGGTTAAAAAATTTGTAGGCATCAATCCTTTCAACCATGTTTATCAATAAGAGCTGATACGGTGAATTCGCAAGTTTTTTTTCGATTGCACTAATGATTGCGGCAGTAAAGAGGGAAGATGGATCAGAAAATGTCAATCCGATGATATTTTTTTTTGTAAGCATTGGTTTGGGCATTGATAAGCCACATTCAAGAATTTTTGCCATTACATCCTTTCGTGTGTTTTCATTGAGCAATTCAGGATGATTAGCAAACCGTGACAAGGTACTGGGGCTATATCCAGTTGCCAGAGATATTTCTCGTATGGTTGATCCCTTCTTGCTCATATCCAAAGCATACCATGGGTATTTGGATTTGGAAAGGGCAATATAGAAATTTTTTCAGTATATTTATGAAACGTTTCAGGTTTTTACTTATTTTATTGAATGTATTTTTCTTTAAATCAATATTCTTGTTTATATTCAATACATTTCCTAAAAAAATAGGAAATTCTAAAACTGTTGAAAAACACTAATTTCTACATTTCAAACCTTTAATCCTTTAAACCGGCTAAATATTTCATTGGCAAAAATACCTTAGCTTCCATATTATGGTTATTGCCATCATAATTTCGTTGGTTTGTTAGAGCAAAAAATGAAGCAGGCGCTGAAGAGGGCCTTGGGCGTCTCATCAGTGAATATCATCAAAAGCGGCGGCAATGATGCCATAGCCTCTGCCAGGGAGCAGTGGAACGACAGCACCAACACCCTTGCCATAGCACCGGGAAAGGTCATCACGTACTGCAGGAATGTGGTGTCCAATGAGGTGTTGGAAAAGAATGGCATCGAGGTGCTCCCCATCA
>Ga0265295_1006708_pt1 | contig 13768 bp, 12 predicted proteins | sample Munlansysbiofilm_FD_192503 | JGI IMG/M metagenome (GOLD analysis project Ga0265295, IMG submission 192503) | Leachate microbial communities from a municipal landfill in Southern Ontario, Canada - Methane capture system biofilm | ecosystem: Engineered > Solid waste > Landfill > Unclassified ... | reverse complement strand
GTGAGATTAATCGCTTAAGATACTGATTTCCAAGGTTTTAAACAAGTTTTTTCGTGACTATTTTGCTGATTTTCATATATTTAACTAAATTATTTGTAAAGAAGTTTCAACCCTTAATTCGCATTATCAGCTATTTCTGCTCAAAGTCAGAGGATGCCATTTGTGAGTCAGTATATTTCCTATAATTACGATGATTCAGGCAATAGAATTAGCAGAGATATTATTTTGATTACGCCAAAAAATCAGAGTGATGTCAGTGAATCTAAAAGCGATTCACTAGGGTTAGAGAAATCGGATATTCTTCCTGAAGATGAACCATATTACGCTGATAAGTTTGGTCCAGATGACGTTAGGATATATCCCAATCCTACAAGTGGGCAGTTGAAGGTTGAATTTGTAACTCCCATAGAATGCAACGGTATTACAATATCTGTTTACTGTTCAGCAGGTAAATTAAAATATCAGAAAAAGATGATGCAAAATCCTGAAGTGATTGATTTATCAAACCAATCCAATGGTGTCTACTTGATGACAATAGAGAATGAAGTAAATAGAATAAGTTGGAGAATAATTAAGCAATAAAGATTCAATCTTTTTTACCCTAAAAACCCATACGGCATGAAAAACTTTACTAACCTAAGTATTGTATTGGCATTTTTATCTTTAAGTTTTCTCAGTAATCCCATACAATCCCAAATTAATACTTCCTTACCAGTAGGAACTACCAATGGCCAAGGCAACGTTAGCCCTACAGGTGCATTTACCTATCAGGTTCCACTGTTTATTCCTGAGGGTTCGGGTGGTCTTGTTCCACAGCTATCCCTTATCTATAGTAGTCAAAGTGGTGATGGGGTTATGGGTGTTGGATGGAGCGTTTCAGGCCTATCCTCTATCAATAGAGCATCTAAAACTATTTACCACGACGGAATAACAGAAGGTGTACATTTTAGCGATTTTGATGCACTGTCTCTTGATGGAAGTAGATTAATCTGTGTATCGGGTACTCACGGAACGAGTGGTGCAAGATATCGAACAGAAATGGAGACCTTTATTGAGGTTATTCAAAATGGAACCGGTATATCAACAACCTTTTTGGCCAGGACAAAGGAAGGGTATGATCTTCACTTTGGAACCACAGGTAATTCTTCGCCTAAAGGCGGGGGGTAGCAGCAGTATTGCCACGTGGCTGTTGGAGAAAATTGTTGACCCAATGGGCAACCAAGTCCAGTTTTTCTATTTCATTGAAACAGGAGAGGCTAGGGTTGATCGTATAGAGTACTCTGGTAATGCCATTAAGTTTTTTTACGCAGAAAGGCCAGATCCTAGTAAGTACTATGTAGACGGATATGCATTTAAACAAACTAAACGTATTGCCAGCATAAAAATGGAATCAGATGGCTCTGCTATTAGGGAATATAAATTCGCTTACGAGGTTGGTTCACCAACACTTCTTAGCAAGATTACCGAGCATGGAAGCTATGGCCAAAAGTTAAACCCTCTAGTGTTTTCTTGGGGGGATATGACTGATTTATTAATAGACGAATATGAAACATATATTGGTGATGAAGATAAAGCATCTCGTTTTTGTTATAGTGATTTTAATGGGGATGGTAAAATGGATTTTGTAAGGGCTATAAGACCTCTTGCGATTGGTTCAGATTGGGAACGATGGGATTTATTCTTAGCCAATTCTACGGGTACAGGCTTTATAAAGAAAACCGGTGGTACACTCGGCTCATGGTTTAAGGGGTTTTATGTGGCTGATTTAGATAACGACGGAAATATGGATTTGCTCCTAAGGCGAAGAATGACCCATCATTATTGCGCTATATATTGCAATGGAAATGAACCTGGGGATGGTGAGGTAGATATAATCGATGATGATTTTGTTCCGATTGAGCATGATCCTTTAGCAGAGTGTTGTGCTTGGAGTGGTTATAAAACAGAAAGTTTCTTATTCTATACCTTTAATGGGACGCAGTTGGTTAGGGGAGAAGAGCAGCATGATTTACATTTTCAAAATACTCCTGATGATGTAATTATGCATGCAGGGCTCGATTTTAATGGAGATGGACGAACTGACTATCTACTTTTAGATAAGGATGAGAATATGTTTAGGGTTAAAATTTCAAGTGATTATGCCCTTAACCTTCCTGACTTTAATAAACCGAATAAGGTTGAATTTCTCGACTTTAATGGTGATGGGCGAACAGATATTATGGTAATTAAAAATGCTAACACCAAAATCTATAACTTTAATTCAACAACCAAACAGTGGGATGTGATTTATAACGAAGGATTCCCAACAAAATGGCATAGGGTTATCCTAGGCGATTTTAATGGTGATGGAAAGACCGACATACTTACTTGGGCAGAATCAAATAAGTGGTATTTAAATTTTTCTACTGGTACAGGTTATACCTGGCCGCATATTGAAGGATTACCGTTTAATAATTCATTATTTAACACCTGGGGTACAGATAAGATAGATCTTGTTAAAGATTTTAATGGTGATGGTAAAGACGATGTGCTTCAGGTAAGGCATATATGGAGTGGTGGAGTTGCAACTTCATCAACTTACCATATCTACCAGAGTAATGGGGATGGAACTTTTACGCACGAATCAGTAGTCGGTTGTCTTGGAGGAGCTGAACCAAATTACCATTTTGGAGATTCTAATGGTGATGGGATCAATGATATTATAATGGATGAACCTTTTATGGTAAAGAAAATTATGTTAGTCAGAAAAGACCAAGATAGAACTTTACTCCAATCTGTAACCGATGGCTTGGGACGAACTCTATCGGTTGATTATAAATCATTGCCCAAGGCAAGTTATACTTCAGGTACGGGTTCAATTTTTCCACTAAATGATTATAAAGGAACTTTTTTTGTTGCGTCAAAAACTCAGTTTACATACCCTGGTTTGCCAACTACAACCAATGTGTTTAACTATACAGGTGCAACAATACATAGGCAGGGTAAAGGGTTTTTAGGCTTTAAAAAGTTTAAGAAAACAAATCAAACTACAGGAGATTGGACAGAGATGGAATTTGAGATTATGCCCACATTCTTTCATCCAATGCTTAAAAAAACCATAAGTGGTGTAGATGCCCAACAAACGGCAATTGAAATAAATACCAATGCTATTCAAAGTTTAGGTGATAAGCGATTTTTTGCGTACACTCAAGGTGTATCTTCTCAGGATTTATTAAGAGGTGTTACGGTAAACGCTGAGATTGAATTTGATGCCTTTGGGAATATAACTAGGCGATACACAAATTATGGAAGACAAGCTAGCGAAGAGGTAATAGACACCTATGTGCAAGCAGGTGCTTGGTGTCCATCAAGAGTTCAAAGTTCTACTGTAACAAAAGTACGTGTTTCCCCTTCAAACACTCAAATTCAAGCATTTAATTACTCCTACAATTCAAATGGACTGTTAATTTCGGAATCGGGGATAGGGCTGAATAGAACTTATGTTCACGATAGCCATGGCAATATGGTCTCGCTTTCTTTAACAGGAAATGGAGTTAATGGTGCTAGAACCACTTCCTATGAGTATGATAATAAAGGGAGGGTAACCAAAATTACAGAGCCAGGCAATTTTGTCACTAAATACACTCGCTTAGCATATACTGGTTGGGTTCAGAAAGAGGAACTTCCCAATGGTAATTATATTAGCTATAATTACGATGGATTTGGACGAGTAACCTATACGACCACACAAGTTGGAGGGCCAACTAGCATTACTCATTCGTGGGCAAATGGGTTGTTTGGTGCACTAACAAAAATTACAACTAAACCTACTGGGTTACCTCCAACAACAGTATGGTATGATGCCTATGATAGAGAGATTAGGAGGGAGGAGTCGGGACTCATAAGCACAATGATTACCTCAAATTTATTTAATACCAAGGGGCAACTTGTAAGAGTTACTAATCCCGATAATACCACAGTGAACTATACATACGATAATCTTGGCAGATTGTTAAATGAAAAATTCATAGATTTAAACAAATCCTATTCTTATACTGCTAATACGGTTACCGTTACTTCACCCCGCGATGTTTCGATTACAAAATACGATGCGCTAGGCAATGTTCTTGAGTCAACTGTAAACGGACAAAAGGTTACCTATACATACAATGCATTAAGCCAACCTCTGAGCACAACACCCCAGTGGGGAGCACCTGTTACCATGGAATACGATACATATGGGTTTCAGTCGAAAGTTGTTGATCCTTCTGCTGGTACAATCGCGTATATCCATAATGCTTTGGGCGAGCTTATATCCCAGAAAAACAATAGGGATCAAACTTGCATTATTTCCTATGACGGTATTGGTAGAATTACCGAAAAGTTGTGGGCTGATTATAGCATAACTTACCAATACCATAGAGATGGGGGAGGGAAGGGTATGCTGAAGAAAGCAACCCTGGGCGATATTTCAGAAGAGTATTTTTACGATAGTTATGGAAGAATGAACAAAGTTCAATTGGAGGGTGCTGGCGAAAAAACTTTATCGTTTCAGTATAGTTTTAATAGTTATGGAGGAATTACCTCTATTATCTATCCCAATGGTTTAATGATTAACAGAGAATTTCAGAATGGATATCCTAAAGAAATTAAATTGAATAACGGATCAACGATTTGGCGAGCAGAGACTGTTAATCAGGCTGGGCAGATTACAAAATCATATATTGGTAACAATACATACCATGATAAGGTTTATGATGTGTATGGCTTTCCAGTATCAATTAAAACAACTCAAGGATCCAACGTAATTCAGCACTTTTCCTATACCTTCGATACTAATAAAGGAAATATGACCCAACGAAGGGATATGAAATATAGCCTAACTGAAGATTTTCGCTATGATGAATTACACCGTTTAACTACAACAAATCAATTACCCTCGGGTACGAAATTGGTGAATAGGTATGGGGTAAACGGCAATATAACCCAGAAAACAGATGTAGGTAACCTAGAGTATAATCTCATGTCAAATGTTTACGCTGTAACAGGAGTAGATGGATACTCTAACTATGAGCCTCAAAGCCAAAAGGTAGCGTATACTCCGTTTGAAAAGCCAAGCGATGTAACCAATGGTGCATGGATGGGCGAGTTTACCTATGGACCCGATCAGCAGAGGCGGTTGATGAAACTTTACGAGAAGGGTGTTTTAAGCGAAACATGGCTGTACTTTGGCTCCTATGAGGAGAAGCAACTGCCCAATGGCAATGTATATAAGTATTGCTATGTGAATAGCCCCGAAGGTCCCATTGCTCTTTACCAAAGCCTTAATAGTGTTAGCCCTACTAGATACAACATTCTTACAGATCATTTGGGTTCGGCTACCGCTTTAGTAGATGAGGGCGGGAATATTGTGGAGGAATATAGCTACGATGCATGGGGACGACGCCGTAATCCGACAGACTACCGTGATTACAGCATAGATGAATCACAGCTCATGATTAATAGGGGTTATACATTCCATGAGCATTTGGGTAAGCTCGATGTAATTAATATGAATGCCCGAATGTACGACTATGCACTAGGACGATTCCTTAGCCCCGATCCCTTAGTTCAGTCACCAACTAACGCCCAGAACTATAATAGGTATAGTTATTGCCTGAATAACCCGCTGGTGTATACAGACCCGGATGGGGAAAGTATTGTAGCAGCAATTATTATTGGTGCAGTAATAGGAACATATATGGGAGGCACACTTGCTAATAATGATTACAACCCTTTCAAATGGGACTACAGTTCTGGTAAAACATGGGGATATATGGCAGGGGGGGCTATTATTGGAGGTGTGGCGGGCTATGCAGGTTTTGCAACTTTTCAGTGCGGTTTCAACGCAGGGATTGCAGCTGGTTCAAGTGGTTTGTCATCTAGTTTTCAAGCGGGAATGCTATCTGGTATGACCGCAGGTGCCATTAATGGTGGCGGCTTTACTGCTTTGGGAGGAGGAGGTTTTAGTGATATAATGGGGGGAATTACTATGGGCGCTGTTGTTGGCGGGTTTTCTGGTGCTGTGGGTGGTGCAACACTTCATGGGGCACATCAAATTTTTAATAGAGTACCTGGTGCTATTCGTTCTTACTTAATGCCTAATACATTGAGTTATATGGCAAGTTCTACAACCTCTCAGATTACAGCAAACATTTTATCAGGTAAAAGATTCTTTGAAGAAGTGGATTACGGCTTTAACTTTGGAGTTTTAATACCGATGTTTGCTGATGTTTCGAGTTTTATAAAGCCAGTTATACTTAATGTTGCAACGCGAAATAACCCAAAAGAATATCCAATTGAAAGTGTACAAAAGTATATTACAAATACAAAATTACAGCCAAATGGTGATCTAGAGATGAATTCAATAGTCTATGGTTATGAGTATTGTGCAGAAGGTAATTGGTTTAGTAGAGCGGGCAGGTATTACACAATAAGCAGAGAGTGGGGCTTTGTAAGTGGACCCTTTATAAGTAATTATAATAGCTTAATTATGTCATTAATCCTTAACAGATAATTCAAAGTAAGATGAGAGCTTTGCACTTTGTTTTTTTTATGATAATAAGCTGTTTGACTGTTTCTCAATCAAGAGAGACTGTAATTACAGTTAGTTCAGACTTATCCTTTTTGCTTGATAGCATTGAATGTCATTTATATAAAGATATTCAGCAATGCAATGAGTGCATGGTAGCCTTAGATAAAGGCGAAATAACTTCTGAAAGCGAATTTAGAAGTTATTCATTTTCCCTTAATATGCTACTAAAAAATTGCGAACAACCAATTCAAATCGGTTATACAGATGATATGAAGTCTAAAAAAAGATTAAAAATCAAAGCAACATCAAAATTTGAGGATTTTTGGGTTTATATAAAAAAGCACAACAAATTGCCATGTAACATGATAGATAAATTTATATATACTGCTCATTTAAATGTTGATGGCATTATTCTTCAGGCAGAATACATTGCTATTTTTAAGGATGAAAAGTTAGAAATTCAAAACCAAAGATTGGATGTACTAAAAAAATAGGTTTTTAAGCTTTATTATCTTATATAGCCGAGGCTAAATGTAATTGAATCAACCTTCGGCGGCTGTTCGGAGGAATCTGTTTGCTAAATAATGTTAAATAAAAATTACAACTTGTTTGCAATTAATAATATAAATGTTTTGTATATATGAAATATAGTCTAGTATTCGTGATGATGGTTTTTATTTCAGGTGGGTTTTGTTGCAAACCAAATAATTGCCCATATAGTTCATCTTTAAAAAATGCAAAAGATTTAAATAGCAACATACCGGATGTTAAATGGGAAGTGTATCAGTATTATTTTTCTGATGTTGAAGACTACTTTGCATTGCTTTCTGAACAAGACGATACTAGTTACTATTTAAGGATGTTCAAGAGTAATCTACCTGATTCTATTCTTCACCGTAAATTTTATCTTTTATTTGAGAAGGAGTACACTAAAACAGATACGACATATAAACTTATTATGGATACAGACACTCTATGTTACTTCAAATATCCTGTTTATGATTCAAGTCAGAAATACTTTATTGTAGGCAAGTACTACTATTTGTTTTCAGATCCTTGCGAAATGGAACGCTTCACGATATGTCAGCATAGCTTTTTTCAAGTTCATCTAGATTCATTGGTTAAAATAAAGGGAAATGAATTACCCGAATTGCCCTGCGATAGCACTTACCTAGAGTAGTTGTAAAGGATAGAGGTTTTTATAAAACAGCCTTGGCATATGATTAAGTTACAGGTTTGTTCGGTCAACGTCTTACCAAAGGCAGGTAAATTTCCCTCCGTCAGTCTATCAGCAGCAAGTTTTGCCAACCTGCAGTTTACTGCCTCTGCAAGATAAAACGGTATAGCGCTTTTAAACCTTATTGTTTAATATTGTTGGTACTAAACCATAGGTATAAAGTTAGCTGACTAAAGGTTCATCCGCTTGCTTGGTACAGCCTGCTTTTGGCAGGTAAACCTAAGCGGAACGGGGGAACAAAATACTTGATTATTCGTTTATACGTGATAGTTACCTACTATAAATCAAACTCAAGAATTAGGCGCTATTATTCAGAATAATTATTGCTTGACATGCATTAATGGTGTATATTTGCACCAAAATGATAGATATTATGGCAAGACAAAGTGTTTCCTTCACGCAGCCAAATGATGAATGGTTAAAAACTCAAGTTGAAAGCAAAGAGTATGCAAGCAAAAGTGAACTGATAAATGATTTAGTTCGCCAGGCAAGAAAGCAACAGTGTCAAATAGACTGGATAAGTTCTAAATTAGAAAGAGCTGAAAACAGTGGGTTTACGAATGATTCTAAGAATCAAATATTGTTAAAATCTAAGTCTTTGCTTAATGAGCAAATATAAATTAAGCAATGTCGCAAAAGAAGACTTAATAAGAATTCATCATTACGGAGTTAAGAAATTTGGGGTTAAACAAGCTGACAAATATTTTGATACGTTTTTTGAGTATTTCGATATCATAGCCCAACGACCATTATCATTTGAATCCGTTGATTATATAAGAATAGGATATAGACGTTGTGTATGTGGTGCTGACAGTATTTATTTTAAGGTGAATAGTGACATCGTTGAGATTATGGCTATCGTAGGAAGACAAGACTTAAACAACGTTTTTTTTGAATAGATTAAAGTTGCTTTCACCTAGTATATTTTACGCCCCACTTTTCGGGTGTTTAGGTTACCATTTGTTTTAATTTTTCTTTTTAGCGTGGGATAAATACGTTGCTCCGCTTGAAGGGGACCAAACATAACACTAACGGGTATAAGGTTAACTGGCTATAAGATTAGTTGTTTTTTTCTATAACTTGCCGCTAATGGCTAAGCCCAATCCGAACGCAATTATCATTTATTTATATTTCCGTTGAATTTACTGGCAATTAATTATACCAAAATTTATTGCATGGTTTTGCAATAACAATTGAGTTTTTGGGTTGTTATAAATATTCAACTAATTTTGCATTCAAATAATTCAGCATGATAAAAAAGTTTTTTTTAGGATTACTTTTCTTTTTAGTAATAAACAACTTAGTTGTTCTGGGGCAGTTTAATGAGGATGTTTCGCTTCTAGGTGCCCCCAATGCGCTAAAGGTTGCCGTTCCATTTCTGATGATTGCTCCCGATTCACGAGCTGGATCTATGGGCGATGTGGGTGTAGCTTCAAAGCCCGACATTAACAGCCAGCATTGGAATCCTTCAAAGTATGCCTTTACCGAGAATGAATGGGGACTCTCCCTTTCCTATACCCCTTGGCTCAGAAATTTAATTAACGATATAGACCTAACCTATTTGGTCGGCTACTATAAGTTTGATGAGCAACAGGTTGTAAGCGCTTCATTGTTGTACTTCTCATTAGGTGAGTTTGTTTTTACGAGCGAAACCAACCCAGAACCTATTAAGACCCATAATGCCAATGAGTTTGCTTTTGATATGGCCTACTCGCGTAAATTCTCAGAGAAGATTGGGGGTAGTGTGGGCTTTAAGTTTATTCATTCCGATTTAACAGGAGGGTTTGCCCAACAGGGGCAATCTGCTGCCAAGTCTGGGCAATCATATGCTGCAAGCATATCCACATACTATCAAACTCCTGTGAAGATTGATAAAAACAATGGAGAACTTGCATTTGGATTAAACATTTCAAACATTGGGACTAAACTCTCATACAACGACGACCAAACAAAGGATTTTATTCCAACCAATCTCCGGTTAGGAGGCCGTTTTACATTTGACATGGATGAGTATAATCAGGTATCATTTCTTGTTGATGGGAATAAACTATTAGTGCCTACTCCTCCACGTTACGATGATTTTGATAATTCTGATTTAATTACCTCTGGTATGGACCCTAATGTTTCAGTAATTAGCGGTATGCTGCAGTCATTCTACGATGCTCCAGGTGGCTATAAAGAAGAATTACGTGAGATAAGCTATGGCGTTGGGGTTGAGTATTCCTATTCTGGTCAGTTTGCTGTTAGGGGTGGTTACTTCGATGAGCATATGACCAAAGGGAATAGAAAGTATTTTACCATTGGTGCTGGGGTTAAGTATAATATATTTAAGCTCGATTTTGCATATTTAGTTCCAAGGGGCGGGCATACAAACCCATTGGCCAATACCGTTCGTTTTACACTTGGCTTTGATTTCGATAAATCTACAGGACGAGCAAAAAGGAAGAGATGAGCTTTAGAGTAGGTGTTGGATACGATGTTCATAAATTAGCCAAAGGCTACAAGTTTTGGCTAGGTGGCATTGAGATTTCTCATACAAAAGGTTCGGTTGGACACTCCGATGGCGATGTTCTTATTCACGCCATTTGCGATGCAATGCTTGGTGCTGTTGCCATGCGCGATATTGGTTACCATTTTCCTGATACCGATCCTAACCTCAAGGGTGTCGATAGTAAGATATTGCTAAAGAGCGTGCAATCTATCATTGCAAACAAAGGCTATAGCATAGGCAATATCGACTCAACTATTTGTCTTCAAAAACCTAAGCTTAAAGAGATTATCCCAGAAATGCAGAGAACTCTAGAGCAGATTTTAGATCTGCCCGAGGGAACGGTTTCGGTAAAGGCTACAACAACCGAGAGTCTTGGTTTTGTTGGAAGGGAGGAAGGCGTGTCGGCATATGCTGTGGTAATGCTTGTAAAAGCAACCAAGCATGAATAAAAAAACTCTTGTACTTGGCGCAAGTAGTAAACCTGGGCGATTCTCGTTGCTGGCCATAAAGAGTTTGGTAAAGCATGGATTTGAGGTTGTGGCTATTGGTCCAAGGCAGGATGTGGTTGATGGTATTCCCATTTTCGATTACTTGGTATTCCCTACCGATATTCATACTGTAACCCTTTACCTAAATAGGTTTAAGCAGGAGCAGTATCTCGATTATATCATCAACCTGAACCCTAAACGTATTATTTTTAACCCTGGGACAGAAAATCCTGAATTATTTAAACTTGCAAAGCAAAAGGGGATTGAAGTATCCTTTGATTGTACTCTGGTTTTGCTTTCTACAGGGCAATACTAATTTTTTCTATTTTTTTATCAGCCGTATCCCATCATCATCAATACTAATGAGCCTTGCTTTATAAAGTGACCCAATGGCCTTTTTAAAAACTTTTTTGCTAATCCCAAGAAAAAAGTAAATGGTTTCGGGATCACTTTTATCGGTTAGCGACAGAAAGCCTTTGCTTTGATTCAATCTTTCGAGTATTGATTGCGAAATACTATCAATTTTCTCATACCCTGGTTTATTCAGTATCAGGTCAATCTTATCATCATCGCGAACCTTTTTAATGTAGCCCTTAACCTTATCACCAATTCGGAGCCGGCTAAATACCTCGTTGTTGTAAAGTATGCCCCAGTGGGAACTGTTTATAATTGCCGAATACCCTAAATCTGTTTGTGAGTAGATTACTAGATCAACCTCTTGCCCAACATTGTATTCGGGAGGTGTATTATCAACAAATTTCTCAATTTTGGCCGAAGCAACCAAGCGATTAGTTTCATGATCGATATAAAGTGCAACAATATACCACTTGCCTTCTTCCATGCGCTGTTTTTGCTCGCGGAAAGGAACGAAGATATCTTTTGTGAGGCCCCAATCGAGAAAAGCTCCCGCACTGGTAATCGAAACCACCTTTAGTTTGGCAATTTCGTTAAGCATAATATAGGGCTGTTCGGTGGTTGCAATTATTCTGTCCTCTGAATCGAAGTAGATAAATACATCGAGTATATCATCAACTTCGGTTCCCTCAGGAACGTAACGACGAGGGATTAGTATTTCTCCATGCTCTCCACCATCGAGGTAGCAGCCAAAATCGAGTTGCTTAACTACCTTCAGCTGATTGCGTTGCCCAATATTTGCCATTGTTTTTTGTTTGCTGTAAAGGTAGGGTATTTTTAATGGCATTTTAAGCCATGGTGCTTTTTGTTGATACTATAGCAGAAACAGATACCTCTAATTGGACCTCAAGTATTTATGGGTTTTCTTTTTTCGCCGTAAGTTCTCTTCGCCCAATTATTGATATTTAATTTTTTCAATATCAATTATTCCATCTCTGTTTAAGGCAACCCTGTAACGCTTGTAAACAAGTTGGCCATCGTTTTTAAACTGCATGAGTAGATTCAGATAATATACTCTCTCGCCCATAATTATTTTAACCGAATTATCATCACCGGTAACAAAAAGAGGAAAATCTGAATTGTCCATTTTGGTGATATAGTTAGAGATGTTAAATCTAATAATATCATTTATACCTGTGGTATTGTATTGAATGGAACTATCTAACTTTTCCCTGAAGATTCGAACAAGTTTTCGGTAAAGAATTATCCTCTCAGTAAAGGCACGATTATTTGCTTCAAGAATGGCAGATCTATCGCGAAGTTTTAGAACTTCATCAGGCACTTTATCCTCGGTAATGAAGTCCACGGACTCTTTGCTCCATCCAATATGCGTACCTTTTAAGCTTATTTTGGTTTTATGATCGAAGTAACTTCTTCCGAGTTTGTAAGAAAAATAGTAACGTCCCAGTTCTTTAATCCTATCCTTTAGCATGTAGCCAACAACAAGCGCTACAAAGAATGGCATGGTGAAATTCCCATATTTTAACTGAAAAGAGAAAGCAATTCCAGTGGCAAAAATCATTGAAATTCCTGCAGCAATACTGTAGTACACTTGCTCCACAAGTATGCCATCTTTTTTCTTGTTTGCAGTGAGAAAGAGTTCGTTATCGGCAAATTTTTTCAGCAGTCCTAGGCGAAAAATCATATCCCTATTCCGATTTGGGTCATCTTGTTCAGCCACTGAAAACCCTTTGTCTTTTTTGTACTCAATTTCCTTATTAATTACTGCAACTATTGTACCTCTAATTTGAGCAGTATCCTCATGGTTGCTTTTCTCCAAATCGCGGAGTAGTTTGAAGGTATGCTGCTCTATTAGATTACTCATAAACTCGTCGCCAAACTGATAGAAGTTGAGCAGATATTTACTAACGGTAGGAGTATTTATTATTCTTCTAAGGCTTCGGTATTTTGCTGTAATTAACTGAATATTATTTATATAACTTTCAATTAAATAATCATTATCCTCGTTAAAAGTGTTTTTGATAATATGCGCAATATCGTCTCGAAGTGCACTTTTAAGAATGGATAGAAACATTTTTATTTGATATTCATATTCGGCCGAATTCGTGCGTGTGGGATCGGCTGAAAGATTCTCAAACGATTTTTGTAGAATTGTGAATGGAGTATTTTTCTCGCCTGCAATGTCGCGCAGAAGATAAACGGGGGTGATTAGGCGTATATTAGAATTCACATCCCTGTAAAAGTGTCGTTTCTCGTAAGTTGATGGATTTATACCGAGACTACTTGGTAGGAATATCCAGGTGTTAAACTCAAAATCACTTATCTGTTGTTTTCTACGTGCGTTTAATCCCAACTTTATCTCAAGAGAGAATTTATCGTGTATTTTTACTGATTCTTCAATCATTTTGAAATGTTTTATTGCTCAAGATTACTCCTGAAAATTCGATAAATGTTTGTTATCCATTATTTTAAGGCAGAATAACTTTATAAATATTTCCAGGTAAACTACTAGAACCCTCTTCAGTAATGTATAGTTTTTGTTTGTTCACAAAGCTAATTGCCTCTACCTGCCCAACGCTTGAGGTAAGCCGATAATCAATAATATCACCTTTAAAAAACTTACT
>Ga0265295_1006707_pt1 | contig 13769 bp, 7 predicted proteins | sample Munlansysbiofilm_FD_192503 | JGI IMG/M metagenome (GOLD analysis project Ga0265295, IMG submission 192503) | Leachate microbial communities from a municipal landfill in Southern Ontario, Canada - Methane capture system biofilm | ecosystem: Engineered > Solid waste > Landfill > Unclassified ... | reverse complement strand
GAGATCAAAGAATGAATATCAATGACTTGTCGGATTCTGCGATAGCCACGATCGAGGACGGGGGAAGAGACCGAGAATACGGTAATGAATACGGCGAAGCAGTGACCGAATACTACAGGAGATTCGTCTGCAACCTGGATCCGTGGCCCGATTATCTGGTCGATTCCATGGAAAAGATGAATATGGGTGTTTACATAAGAATGTGGGGCCCCAGCGAGTTCACGGTCACCGGCAACCTGAAGAACTTCGACCTGTACCCGAGACTTGGGGAGATAGACGTTCCCGTCCTCCTCAAGTGCGGTGACAGGGACGAGGCGCATGTTAAAACAGTGAAGGATTTTCAGGAAGCTTTCGGCAATGCATGCATAGCAGTCATACCTGATGCGACGCATATGCATCACATCGAACGGCCCGAGATATACAAGGCCACGGTCAACTGGTTCCTGAGAGGACTGAAGGACAGATAATCGCTTTACGCACTCTCAGTTCAATACGTCAGACATTTCGTACACAACGCCCTTCTTCTGGGAGGCGACCCACTTTGCGGCCATGACCGCTCCGCCCACGAAGATCTCCCTCGAATGGGCCTGATGGTGCAGCTCAATACGTTCGGAGTTGCCTATGAACATTACTGTATGATCACCAACGATATCTCCGCCTCTGACCGCGTGTATCCCTATTTCTTTACCGCGCGGGCAGAGACCTTCGCGTCCGAAGACGAGATCCTTCCCGCCCATCTCCTTGCTGATTATCTCCGCTGCGGTCATCGCGGTGCCGCTTGGCGCATCCTTCTTCTGATTGTGATGTGCTTCGATTATCTCCACATCGTAATCATTACCGAGATACTTTGCAGCATCCTTGATCAGTTTGAAGAAGACCCCTACACCTATGGAATAATTGGAGGATATCACCGCCGCAACGTTGTTCTTTATGACGGCGTCAGTGATATTCGTCTTCTGCTCTGCCGTGAGTCCCGTTGTACCGATGATGAGGTTAACACCTGCAGTTGCGGCCGCGGGTGCATTCACCGCGGTCGCCGGAGCTATAGTGAAATCAATGAGAACATCGGTCTTCGTCTCCTTCAGAACGGATGAGAGATCCTTTGAATCAGATACGGGAACGTTCAGCTTCCCTGCGCCGATGACCTCGCCGACATCCGCCCCTATGTTCACAAGATCAAATGCCGCCGACAGCACAATTCCGTCAGTAGCCAGGATACGGCGTATGATCAGACTGCCCATCTTGCCGCAGGCACCCACCAGTGCTGCTCTGATCTCACTCATCAGAATACGCCCCCATATGTTATTATGCATTTTTGGCGAATGGATGAGACGAGTGCGCTGGACAATTTGACGATATGTTCTCCGTTCATGTCAGATCGGAACACAATCTGAAAATGGATATTTAACGGGTGGTGTGAAGCAGCTGCGCCGCATATTGTATTTTCAATAAAGATGTGGATTGACCTGATCTGACCTATTTTGATTATTTACTCATATTTGTTCGATCCTGAGTCCGGCGCACAGAATAGTTCGCATAAAACGAAAAATACAAACCGATAGAGTTCAGAACGGACGGACCCATTCACTGAATTAAAAAATCTCCGGGGATATCATCCCCATAAATAGTTTATTGGTACTCCTGCGAGAAACCGCAGGAGTACCGGAATCATTCCTCCTTCTCGACCGACTCTTCTGCAGGAACATCCTCGGATACAGAAGCCAATTCTTCGAGACCCGCACTCTCACCCCATTTAGTGCGCCTTCCGGAATTGATTAGAATTCCGAACGCGAACACGCACAGCAAGATGCAGACGACAGCGAACACGGTCCCGTTATTATCTGGCGGACTCAAACCCTCGGAATACACTTTGATCTCGGCAAGTGTCAGATCTTCGGTTTCAGAGGATGGGACTAAGAATATATCATAATCGTTCGAATACGTGGAATTCACCGAATACAGCTTTCCGGCCTCCATCCAGATGGCCAGATTATTTGATTTTATCACAACTGCATTATACTTCGACGTATCGAAATCCACGGCGATAGAGAAGCTCTGAGGTCCGTAGAATGATGATGTGGCATTGTATTTCGTTATGGTGACGTCGCTATCGGAGTACGTTCCCAATTCTGAGTCATAGGCACTCATGTAGTTCGGGGAGCTGTTCGATTTCGTCATATCAACGAGAACGTATCCATTGACATACTCTCCGAAAACCTGTGGCAAATCTTTGTAGTATGCAGATCCATCGGCCTTATTCTTCTCAACGATGTTCTTAACGAATTGTTTCTCATCATCGCTGTCTCTAATGAAGTAATAAGTAGATTCGTGGCTATATGTGCTGACACGTCCGGTGAGAGGATCGTTCCCTGCGAATTTCACCCAATACTTGTTCAGTCCGACTGTCATCGTATTTTCGAAATCAGTGACGGCGGGCAGATCTACTAATGGAGATATGGAGTACTTCAGAGAGAGTTTTGTCCAATCTCTATCACTATCGTAGTATTTAATGCAGAAATAATACGAACCTGAAACATTTACTTTCACGGTCCCTTTTCCTTTGTCAAAGTACGGGGCGTTGTAGTTTTCCATACCGAACTGATAAAGGTAAATACTCTTTCCGTCGATTGTACTCTCCGCATCATCGTTGAGCGGCTCACAGGTGATACTGTATGTTCCGGGAGGAATGTAGATCGTCTCCGGTTTCTCACTCAGCTTGATGAACGGAACACCGTATCTTTGGTCGACCAGACCTTTGGACAGTACATAATACGATTCGTTGTAGATGGGGTCCGCAACATGCGCCGGATCCGATTCAACATCAGAGAATGATTTGGTACCTGCAATGATGTCCTTCGCAAGCTGTTCCGGAGATATACTAAAGAAATAATCGCCGTGATCGGAATAGGAATAGGAATAGGGATAGACTATGGGATTGGCGGTGTATGATACTCCGGAATTATCAGAGTATATCTTGATCTCTTTCATTCCTTCGTCCGCAGCCGAATCATCGGAAGAAATCACAAATAGTGCGCAGGAGCACATAACCAACACAAGAACCAATGAAATAAATCTACTCTTCATCACACATCCCTCCTTTTAACTACGTAATATCCGAGGAAGAGGAACAGCGCCCCGGACAGAATGCATACAATACTCATGATGATCGGATTCCCTCCGACGGAAAAGTCGATGAGTCCGGAAACGAAATTGCTGAAAATGCCGTTGAAAGATATCACCACGTTGGTGTATCCGAGCATGTTCAATGCCACATCGGCACCGAAGCAGGGCAGATATCCGAGGATCTTGGAGATCACATCCATCTTGAAGAACACAGGAACAATCTCTGCAATCAACGGCAGTACGATGAATAGCAGAATAAAGGGAAGCATCGTGGAACCTCTTTTGAGCTTGGTGCTGAGCATGTATGTGGTGGAACAGCAGAAGAACACGAAGCACAGCGACACCATCAGCGATCTGAAGAGATCCCAGGTGTAGGTACGGTCTGTTCCGGTCATTGTGAGAAGCATTGCGATACCGTATGCGGCCGCGACAATGCCTCCGACAAGGGTGAACGCAGCAAGGAACTTTCCCATGTAGAACGAGGATCTAGACATGGGCAGTGGCAGTGAAAGGAATGCTGTGCGCTCATTGAATTCCTGCGAGAGTATGGAACCGCAGGCGATACACGAGAGCAACACGATGAGGATAGGCATGAACGAGAGTATCCCTGCAATTGCGATGTTGGTGACTGCCGAAGTGGGGAGCAACCACTCCTGAATGTATGTGCCCTTTATTGCATAGTAGATGACGGGCATCAAAATAAGCAATACCGAAGATAGCACCATTACCCTCTGCCTGGTGTACCTCTTCATCTGCACGAAGTAACATTGCATAGTCTGGCTCATCTTTGACGGAAGAGCATAGACAACGTCCCTGTGAGCCTGATGATCGGTAAGGTCCCTCGACGATTCGTCATAGGAATCGACGATTGTTTTCTTAACCTTCTTCGCTTTCTTCTCCTTTCTGCTCATTTTATATTCACCCTCGCTTCGTCGGTGAGCTTCATGTAGAGGGATTCGATATCGGCACCGGTCTCATTCATGCAAAGAAGTCTTAACTTGTGAGCATACACAAGATCAACGATGTCTGCCTGCTGATCGTCAGTTCCATTGAAGGAGAACTTCACTGACCCTTCCCCCATCTTTTCGAAATTAGAGACTCCGGTCATTGCGTTGATATCCGAAATGAATTTATTCGTCAGATCTCCGAGCATTCTCAATTCAATGGCAACGGTGTTCTCATTCTGGGCAAGATTATGGATAAGTTTGTTCACATCCCCGCTGATGATCGTCTTTCCGTGGTTGATCATCGTCATCGAGGTACACATCTCCGACACTTCCTTCAGGATATGCGTACTGATAAGAAGGGACATGCCCCTTTTCTTCAATGAATTCATAGTCCTTCTGATCTCGATCATCCCTCTGGGATCGAGACCGGAAGTAGGCTCATCAAGAAGAACGAGATTAGGATTGGGGAACATAGCCACTGCCAGGGAAACTCTCTGCCTCATTCCTTTTGAGAATTCTCCGATATTCTTATCGCGCCAGGACCACATTCTCACTTCCTCGAGAACATCCCTTGCGCGGATTTTGATCTCTTTATTCGAAAGACCGTGAATGCGTCCAACGTACTGCATCATCTCCGTAGGGGTGAAATTAGGATAACTTTCCGGAGTCTCGATGACGCACCCAACATGTGTCATCGCATTCCTGTGCTTTACGGAATCGATACCGTTGATGTATATCTTACCCTTGGTGGGAGATATTAGTCCGGTAATGGATTTCAGAGTGGTGCTTTTTCCGGCACCATTCGGTCCCAAGAGGCCCATGAACTCGCCCTTCTTCACTTTGAGGGAAAGGTTGTCGACGGCAGTGAAGTTGCCGAACCTCTTTGTGAGATTTCTTACATCCAGGGAAAGACCCTGTCCGATATCAGAATCATCATCCATGGGGGTGAAGCCAATTACTTGTATATCTCGAGTTCGGCAAAACATCAGGTTCAGGACATTCATTTTAGAGCCAAGCATGAATAGATCATTACCGATCGGTACGATCGCCTGCGCGAGAGAACATCTTGAGAAATTAGGTTTTGATGAGCTTTTCAACCGTTCTAAGTGCAAAGGACAGCCGCTCGTCTGTGCCGTCATATCATACCGCCTCACGGAGAATTTCTTCGTGGAGGGCTGCGGCCGTCGGTCAAAGTCTTCAGAGGTCAGGAACGAAACGGGCATCCGAGGGATCGTAAGTCATAGGGCGATCAACCGCACCGTGGAACGTACAGGCGATATCATGTCGGAGGTTTTGACGCATTTACGGAAGTCGTTGTTCTCTATGTATGATTGGAGCAAACGGACGTGAATATAGATACCATCCGTCTAAGTGTATTCGAAAGGCACCAGAATGTATGATCTCGGATATTCCAGGGACAGACATCCTGAGTTCGGACAGGTCAACTTCGGATCTGCGGAACTGAGAGAACCGATCAATATACTTATCGATCTGTCCATGGACCGCGGGAATGCTTCCGACTCCGTTCAGTTCATTGGGATCGTCATCAGTGATCATCAGATGCATAGCTCGATTTCTGGATTTCGGATGAACCGCTTCTGCAGCTTAACGACTTCCCTACAGGTGCTGTAGGGTGTATGGCCGAGGACAATGACAACAGATGCTTCAGGGTCATGAAGAAGTATACGAAGTCAAAGAAGATAGGAAAGCGGCAACGCTAGGGGATGTCGACCCCTCGCCGGCATTGCCCCCTGGCCATACATGCCTAGCTGAGGTTTGTATCTTACGTATACAATCTTATCCTTTCTAATTGATATCTTCGATTATTGCATTTTTCTTCTTTGGATATTCTCCATATTGGTATCGGCCGCAGGGATTATGCTGTAGGTTACGGGCGGATCTTGCCGCGAGGTCTTTGCATTGTCAATAATAACCCGGAGCGTTCTAAATAAGAGCTGAACCATCCCTTCACTATGGCAGCAGCGAAGATAAAGTTCGATCCCTCCCTGATCGAGGAGATAGATTGTGAGGCAAAGGTCATAAGATTCAGGAAGGGGGGATGGCTGCGCCGCATCACCGGTTCCAGATTGGGGACCATACTGCAATGCAACGATTTCGACACGCCCTTCTCCGCCGCCCTCGCCATGGCGGGGATATACAGCAAATATGAGACGAACAAGTATCTCGAAGCCGGGTCGATCATAGAGCCGAAGATCAGGAACTACCTGCGCACCGACGGGAAAAACAGATTATCCGAGGCCCTCGGCGGGATCCCTGTCGCAGGTATCGAGGAACCGGTCGACAAGTTCTCGTGCAATTTCGAGCACTTCCCCCGGGGCGGCAGATTCGGCGGCATGGTAGACGGTTACGTGATAGCCGAAAGGAAGCGCTACGCGGTGCTGGAAGTGAAGACCGCAGGCAATCGCCGATCATGGACCGATGATGACGGCGCTATCTCGAAGGTCCCGGGATCCTATGTAATGCAGGCTTCCCTTTATGCGGAGCTCAGCGGTATCGACACCATAGTGTTCGCCGTCGGATTCCTCGAAGAGGAAGATTACGAGGAACCGTCCTCCTGGATCCCGTCAGAGGACAACTGCTTCATACTTCCGGTCAGCAAGCCGCCGGAGATCTCGTCGTGGATGGATGCCGCATCAGAATGGTACGACGAGCACCTCGTTAACGGAGTCACCCCTCAGTGGACTGACGCAGATGCTGAGATCATGGAATACATACTCGGCGCTGTGAATCAACAACGATAATATTTTTACGGATACGCGCATTGATGCGTCATGCCCTTCCCGGTAGCCGGAAAATTGGTATCCCACACCGGGCCCGGACTGGCGATACAGGAATCCCTGTACGGTTTCATAATGGCGATGATATTCGTCAATGCCGCTCAGGCGGGCATTCTCACATTCACCTCGAATATCCAACTGGCGATCGTCATATTCTCGATGAATTTCACATGGGGCGTGATCGACGCCCTCGTGATCATACTGGTCGGGAGCCTAGAAAGGAAGAGGGATCTGCTGATACTCGAACGCAGCAGGGATAACAACGATTCCAAGTACAGGATAATGGTCAAGGACGATCTGTCCGGAACGATTGTCGATGCGGTCAGGGAAGAGGACGAATGCAGGATAATACAGCAGATCCTCGCATCGGAAGTGGAATCTGACGAAGAGCTTGCCAAGGACCGTAAGGACCTGTACATGGCAGGCGTGTCAAGCTTCGTTATAACGGTGCTCGCCGCCGTTCCGGTGCTGATTCCGATACTTCTCATACCCGACCTGCGCACAGCGCTCTTCATTGCATCTGCTTTAGGTGCTACGGCGCTTTTCTTCGTCGGGTACGGCATGAGCAGGCACATAGGCGCCAACAGATGGGGCATGGCCGTGATGTTCATGACCATCGGATGGGCCGTCACGGTGATGGCCACATTCATGGGCGGATGATCATCTCTTCTTGAAACGGACCACGCCGTTCCCCCTTATGACGCGGCCCTGTCTGACAGCCAGCTCCATGCCCTCGGCCATAACGGAGCTTATCCTTGCACCCGTTCTGGGGAATCCTAGCTCCTTCGCGGTCGCTTTGAGAATGCTGCCCTCGTCGGCTGCTATGCTGCTCTCTGCTACCGCGACGACGGCGTTCGCAACTTCCTCTGTAGGGATCTCGTCGATGCCCCTGCGCTCCGAAACGGAGCCGGGCGTACGGTACGACCTGTATTCTGAAGGGGACTGCACCCTTGACCAGTAAGTGCGCTCCCTCCCGAATAACGTCGTGTTGGTGCACGATCTTCCCAGCACTTCCAATATGGATTCTCTGCTCTTCGGCGTGAGACGGTTGATGTCGAACGCCTCCCCAATGCGCCTCACCAGTCTTCCTTCGGTGACCGGGGCCTCCTCTGCGAGTATCCCGTAGGCCGCGTTCGCTATGGATACCTCGTTGCCGAGAGCTTCCTCAAAGGATATGATACGGGGCGTGATCTCCGCGGCGGAGAAGCGCTCCGCCGTATCGGTGCTCGTCGTCTCCACATACTGCGGCTCGTAATCCGTCACGGTAACGGATTCCCGCATTCTGCCGCACCTTATGTCGTCCAATGCGCGCAGAAGGCGGTCCGCTGTTCCCTCTGGGTTGTAGAACCATTCGACGGACCATACCCTCTCGATGTTCCATCCCAGGTTCCTCAGGACATCTGCCCTGGCGAATTCCCTGTCCCTGGTGTTCTTGGAATCGGCATAGCTGTCGCCGTCGGTCATTATCCCCATTATGTAGCGGTCCTGTCTCACCGGGTCTATCACCGCCACGTCTATCCTGAACTTCGAGTTCCCGATACCGAAGTGGGTCTTGTATCCGTTCTCGTTCAATGCTTTAGCGATACTGCCGGCGAGGGCTGACATCTCCGGATTTTGCTCTGTGCCTCTGAAACGGCCGCTGTTCTCCGCATATTCCAGGAAGCCCTTCATCTGCCTAACGCCGTCCGGCGTGGTGGCCTCCACTTTTATCATATCCGATCTCATTGACGAGAACACGACCATTTCTTGTCTGGCTCTTGAAACAGCAACGTTAAGCCTGCGTCCCCCTCCCGGTTTGTTTATCGGTCCGAAATTGGATGACACCTTTCCTCTTAGGTCGGGACCGTAGCCCACAGAGAACAGGATGACATCCCTCTCGTCGCCCTGGACATTCTCCAGGTTCTTGACGAACACGGGCTCGTTCCCTTCCGTGGCCGCCCTGTACAATACGTCATCATCCTTTATCGCCGACCAAAGAAGATCGTCGACCATCTCCTGCTGGCTCTTGTTGAATGCGACGACGCCTATGCTCTGCCCTCTGTGCTCCGGGTCCCTGAGCCTGCGGACGATCTCCTCCGTTACGGCCTTCGCCTCGATCTCGTTGGTCCTGGTGCCCCCTCTGCCGTAGACGCCGTCCACCTGCCTCAGGGATACCTTGGTCGCCATATCATCAGGGGACGGGAAGGTGAGCATCCTGTTGCCGTAGTACGTCCTGTTGCTGAAGGCGATCAGGCTCTCATGCCTGCTGCGGTAGTGCCACTCCAGATGTGTGCTGGGCATCGGCAGTGCGAGGCAGTCCTCCAGGAAGCTCTCCATATCCTCTGTGTTCTCGTCCCCGTCCTCTATGCGCGCTTCGAAGAACGTGGTCGGGGGAAGCTGCTTCGGGTCCCCAGCGACCACCGCGCTGTCACCTCTGGCGAGGGCGCTGATGGCCTTGTGCGTCGGTATCTGGGACGCCTCGTCGAATATGACCATGTCGAATCCGAACCTGCCCGGCTCCAGATACTGGGCCACAGACAGGGGGCTCATGAGCATGCACGGGCATATCCTCTGCAGCAGGTTAGGTATCTCCCCGAACAGGGTGCGCAGGGACTTCCTTGTCCTTTGAGCTGTCAGCGCCCTATAGAGTATGTTCGTCTCCGACCCTTCCGCCGACGTGTCGAGCTTGGACGGCACGTTCTCCTGAAGGCGCAGCTTCAGGACCTCCCGGTTGATGCTGCCCCATTCCGAATCCATCCTTTTGAAATCGGATACGAACAGCTCGAAGTTGTCTCCGTTGAACGTCCTGAGGTCGTCGGAATCGGCTATGCCCCTTCTTGCTATCGACCTGTAGAGGGATCTTGCGAAGGAATCCTCCAGCTTCACGCCTCCGTTCCTCTCCGCTGCCTCTATCACCGAGAACAGTCCCTGCTTCCCCGCCTCCGCGCACGAGCTCTTCCACCGCGTCCAATCGGGAAGCCTTCCTATGAACGAGAGCATCGCATCGCAGAACCTCAGGCAATCCTCCGGTGCGCTGAGCTCCGATTCCAGGGAGAGGAGCTCCCTGGCCCTCGCCCTGTTCTCCTTGTAATCCCTGCCGACCTCCGCAAGTTCCCTGGACAGGCCTTCCGCGTCTTTGAGCTTGGCGAAGAGCTCCGCAACCTTCCCCGGGTCGCCGCCGTAGCGCTCTATGACGGGGATGTGCCTGTCGGCGAATCTGCCGTACTCCCTGATGCGCTTCGTCTGCTCCTTGAGAATCTTCGCCCCGTCCCCGGATATGCGGCCTTCGGCCACCTGTCTGAGGAGGCGTGTCTTCTCTATCGCCGTATCCACGCTCCTCAGGGCCCGGGGGACCTTCCTGAAACTTGTCCGGGGGTTGATGAGCATGGGCAGTATCGATTCCATGAATTGCTTTTTGGCTCTGGAACGCCGTAGCAGCGGCGCATTCTTCGCTGCATTCCACCTGGAACCGATATCGTTCTCTTTGTTGAATTCGATCATGTACGGCTTCCAGTAGATCTTGGATGCCGCGAAGCCTGCCGCGGCCTCGTCCGATATGTCCCTTATGAAGAGCAGGTCCTCCATCCTGCGGTCCACGGCCGACAGGTCGCCGGAGTAGCCTGAGGCGACGATGGCGTTCCTAGCCGTATCGATGCGCATAACGGACTCAGTGATCATCTCACTGAAACGGAAGGCGCTCTCGGCGGCCATGCGGGTCATCTCCTTCATGAGGGAATCCGACCTCTCGACGGCCTCGGCCAGCTCCGAGGCTATCCACGGTATGTCCCTGATGCGGCCGTTCATTATCATCCCCGCGTCCGCGGAGCTCATATCCTCCATCAGGGCGATCAGACCTTCCGCATCCCGTATATCTATGGGTATCCCCAGGGATTCGGCCTCGGAGTTCATGGCTATAAGGCTCCTGCTGTTGTTCGCAAGCCTTCTCAATACCGTCCCTGCCTCAGATGTCAGGGAAAGGGACGTATCCGTGCACCCGATCAAAGAGAAAGGATATGCGGGGCATCCTGCCAGATTCCTCCTGCTGCGTTCCATGCGCCCCACGGTCGCCATCCATTTCTTGAGATCCTCTGGCCCAGCCTCGAACAGCAGGCTCGGGTCCAGCTCTATATCGTACAGAGAGGCGTCCCGGTATGATTCGTATCTCTCTATCGCTTCCGCTATGCTCAGGCCCGAGGGCTGCTTGGCGTACAGCGCTGCGACATAGCGGTCCAGCTCCTCCCGGGCGCTCTCTATCTGCGCCGTCTTGGCCGCCTGTTCCTCCGGGTCCACGGTCCTTCTGCGCTCAAGGGCCCTGCTGAGCTGATCGAGGACTTTTCTCTTCTCGGTCTTGTTGGAATGCATCTCCAGGCAGTGGTTGTCTATTCCTATCTCTTGCAAGCGCCTTTGAACCACCTCCAGGGCTGCCATCTTCTCGGCGACGAACAGCACTGTCTTCCCGTCGTGCAAAGCGTTGGATATTATGTTGGTGATCGTCTGGGACTTTCCCGTCCCCGGCGGCCCGTGGAGCACAAAGGACTGTCCGTCCCCGGATGCCCTGACGGCCCTTACCTGAGAAGCATCCGCCGGGACCGTAAGGCACAGACCGGACGGGTTTGCGCTGTCATATATCTCCCTGGCATCCCAGGACAACCTGGAGCGCACGAGGCTGTTGACGATCTTATTATTACAGATCGCATCGCCCATCGCCCTGAGGTCATTCCACATCACGAACTGGTCAAAGGAGAATATCCCTACGGAGACGGAGTCCACCACGTCCCACCCCCGCCTTCCCCTAACAGATTCTCTGACGGAGCGCATGATGCGCTTCATGTCAGGCACCTCGTCGGACACCATATCGTAAACGCGGTCGATGTCTATGCCGTGCTCCGTTCTGAGCTTCTCCCCTATGGTGACGTTGAAGACGACGTCCTCGTCCCTTCTGCTCAAGAGGTATCCTTTCGATACCTTCCTTTCAATGGAAACGGGAATCAGTACAAGGGGCGCATAATGCGCCGTATCCCCGTCGATCCATTTCAGAGCGCCCGCGGCAAGGAACAGGGAGTTGGCCCCGTCCTCCTCCATGGCCTTCTTAGATGTTCTGTAAAGGAATGTGATCGCCCTCTCCAGCTCCTTATCCGGAACGGGCGCGATGATCTCCCCTGCCCAGGGACTCCCTGACCGCGCCGGCGGCGTTCTCCGTGTATCTGGAGGATTCGAAGGGCATCCTCTCGAATAGGTCCTCTCCGCTCCATCCCCCCGGTTTCCCGCGGAATGTCATCTCACCGTTCCCGATCTTACTTAAAAATGCCGCGGTATCGTCGAGCATCAGAGGCAGCACCCTCTGGGTCCTCCTCAGGCTGATGAGATTGTTCCTTACAGATATGTCGAGCAGCTTCCTCTCCCACTGCTCCCTTTTGCTGTATGTTCTGCAGATGCTCTGCTCCTCAAGCAGGAATGTATGATCGTCAGCCTCCCATCTTCCGCCGATGAAGACCCTGGGAGGCATTGGCCCCACGGTCTCTCTGGACCTCATGACGTCCACCGCATAACGGAACTCCTTTGGCACCTCCGCGGTCAACCCCGTCAAGCATTCGGTGCCATAGAGTGAGAATGGATCGAAAAGCATGACCGCCCCCTTTTCTACGGCGGCTGTGATGACCTGTTCGTCATATACGACCGCATCCTGGAATCTGTCCTCTGTGACCCAGACACCCAAATGTGTCCCTCCTTCAGTGAAGATGGGCACGGGATCGAGACCTGCGGACTCCAGTGCGGATGCGAACAGCGTCATCATCTCGGCCGGTGTGGCCTCTCCTTCGGTTTCGATCTCGGCGGCGGTCCTGATTCTCTGCCCTCCGTTCTGCCGGTCCCCTTCCGGCTCTGTCGGCCTTATCTCTCGGTCACGTATCGCCGTGTGGATCGCCGATATGACATCTTTGTTACGCTCCTCTTCCCCGTATCCGTAGGAAATGCCTTTTCCTCCATTTTCGCGGAGCCTGCCGGAAGCTTCGGAGAGGATCCCGCACACAGTGCTGCTGTCTGGGTCGATGAATGCGGATATCAGCACCGCATTATCGTGGCCAGGCCACATATTGTAGGGGAGAACGGTGACCGGATGGTCCCGGGTCGAGACCTTGATGCCGTCCGCATATGTCTCCACCCTTACGAAGCCCTCTGATTCCTCTGTGATATTGGCAAGAAGATCCTCGTTCAGGGAAACGGCATCATTGTCGGCATCGACGACCTCCCCCGGTCTGACGTTCGTGAATATATACTCGGTATCCCGGAGGAACGGCGGCTCCGATCTGACCGTTATCTTGAGCTCCTCTATTACCGCGCTGCCCGGATTCCTTGCGGATATGGAATTGACTATCCTTGCGGAGCTGCGGCACATTGCGTAACCTACGCTCGCGTTGATATCCGCGTTTGCCTCTATGACGCTGATGCTATTCCCCCCTGACCTCTTTTGGACCCGGACTCCATCCCGAGAGCCCCTTCGCGGGTCCGTGCAGCATCCCATTCGCTACATGATTCGTTATGCATTTTTCGTATATTACCATAGCGGGCTCTTTCGGGAAGGGCTTAGAACCCATGTGCCAAGGCCAGTATTCCTGAGCTCGCCTATCGATGTGCCAGATGCCTGAAGCTCTCTGCTGTGCGGAAAAACCTTAAAGGAGGTTTGCCCATGAACGGCAGTGCGCTACGAGAAGACCGAAAAGGCCGCGTTCCTCGGGCGTCCTATCAGATTCATGACTGTGATCTCCCTCGACGGAAGAGGGATAGTCTGCCACGTGAAGAACAGCGGACGGTGCAGAGAGATACTTGTCCCCGGTGCGGAAGTTATACTGGCACATTCCGATAAACCTGACAGGAAGACCTCTTACGACCTGGTTTCCGCATACAAAGGGGATATGCTAATAAA
>Ga0265295_1006705_pt1 | contig 13771 bp, 9 predicted proteins | sample Munlansysbiofilm_FD_192503 | JGI IMG/M metagenome (GOLD analysis project Ga0265295, IMG submission 192503) | Leachate microbial communities from a municipal landfill in Southern Ontario, Canada - Methane capture system biofilm | ecosystem: Engineered > Solid waste > Landfill > Unclassified ... | reverse complement strand
TTGGTCTTGACCAAGACGCTTACTATGTCAGTGATGGTGTCACTTCAATGTTAGTCTTTGGAACCCCAGGTCCATCAATCGAAGTTGGTCTAAAAGGGACAGTTACTGCTAAAGTAGACGTTTATTATGACGCATACCAATTAAAAGAAGTGACTTGGACAAACACAACAACAGGTAATGAAGTCGTTGCTGTTGAAGGTAACCTTGCTGACTTTGATATGTTAAGTATCGATGGTAATGCTGAGGCGATTACTGCTCAAAAATTAGATAATGCATCGTATCAAGTCGTAAGCTTCTCTGCTAAAGTTGTACACAGAGCAGACTTTACCGGTGGTTCTAACTACCAAACAACATTAGTTGATCCAAATTCTGCTTCAAATGACGCTGGCTTTGTATTAAGCTATTATAAAGGGTTAAATCATGCAGCATTAACATTACTAGATGGTATTGAAATTACAGCAACTGCTGTTATTAGAGAATTAAGAGACTCTAGAGCTGTTGCTCCAACAATTGGTGATGGTTCAGTACCTGTGTACTCATTATCAATCTTAACATTTGAAACAAGAGTATTAACGGATGCTGAAAAAGTTGATTTTGATGAAAAGAATTTATCAATTACAACGTCATTCATTGAAGCTGGCACAGTAGTCCTTCCTTCAGAAGGTACGTTTGGTTCTTCAATTGCATGGTCATTTAAAAATGCTGAAGACGTAGATAACGCATTAGTTAACTTAGAAACTGGTGCAGTATCAATGCCTACAACTGGTCAAGTTAAAACGACTGTCGTTGCAACCATCACAAGTGGTGCAGTGGAAGATACAAAAGAATTTACATTTGTTTTAGGTCAACCAGTATTAGCTAAGATCGACACTGCTGTAGCAGCTGCTACAGGTGACGTAGTCCTAGTTAGAGGTATGGTTACTTCTTCTGAATACTACAGAACATACTTCATTCAAGACGAAACTGCTGGTATTGCTATTTATACAAGTGATGCAGCAATGCTTGCAACATTAAAAGCAAACGTAGGTAAGATGGTAGAAGTTGAAGGGTCTAAAGACTTATTTAACGGCCTACACCAAATTAGACCTACAAGATTAGTTGCTGTTGAAGGTACAGTTGCTGTTGAAGCTGTTGTTGTTACATTAGGCCAAACTGATTTACAAGATCACGTTGGTTCATTAGTGACATTAGAAGATTTAACAGTTACAAACGTCAATACGGCAAACTATGGCAACTATGAAATCACATTATCTGATGGTACAAACACTGTTATGATTAAATGGGATTCAAGAGTAACATTATCTGCTGAAGCAGATGCTGATCTAAAAGCAATGGTCAAAGATGCGGTTGTTTCAATCACAACACCTCTTGCATGGTCATCATCAGGTGCATTCTTATACTTCACAGATTCAACCGTAGTTGAATTTGCTGTTGAAACAGACGAAATGAAAGTAACAGCTGACGCATTAGCATTAGAAGTTGTTTCTAAAGTTGAAGCATCAGGCAACATCACATTACCAACAACTGGTGCTAAAGGATCAACAATCTCTTGGGCATCTGATAACGAAACAGTAATTTCAGCTGCTGGTGTTGTTGTAGCTCCTGCTGAAGGCACTGTAACAGTTAAATTAACTGCAACAATCAAATTAAATGAAGTAACTCAAACTAAAGAGTTTACCGTAGTAGTTGGTGTATCTAATGTTGTAGCTTCATTTGACTTTGGTGCAGCTGGCCAATCTGGTTATGTTGGAACTAAAAACATCGTTGATTCTGTCAGTGGAAATACAATCGTATTTACAACTGACGGTGGTCAAACAGCAACATCTACATTTGCTCCACATGACGTTATGGGCGCATTCCTAGTATTAGCTCCTTACAAAGGTACAACTGATAAAACAGGTACAGTAACATTTAGCCTTGGTACTGTAGCTGCAACAAGCGTTTCTTTCGAAGCTTCTATTTGGAGTCCATCTGATGAAGGTAATGTAGGTACAATCTCTGTATTACAATTCCAAGCTAAAGTTGGCGATGAATGGGTTGTTGTTGTTGATTTCTTAGGTGAAGTCGCAAACGCTTCTTACGCATCATTCTCAGGTGATTTCGCTTCTGCATCAGAATTCAGATTCTATGGTGTAGGTACAAGTACAACTTGCCGTGTAACCATCGATAACTTAGTATTTGGTGCTTAATTAAATCTATAATCAAATGCATAACACTCACAAGGTGTTGTGCATTTTTTTGTCTATTCTATGTATACAAAGAAACATCAAAATTACTTTAAAAGATAAAGAGCGTAGAAAAAATCAACAGACATTAAAATTACGAAAATATTAACAATTATGAAAACGCATTTATTTATTTACTTTTTATGCTATAATGGATTTATGTGAGGTGTTTTTATTAGTTTGAACTATTATAAGCAAATTTCTAATAGATCACACGTAGGTCATATTTAAAGATAAATACAAAGAAATTTTTATCAAACACATTTAAAGTTTAAAACCGAATAAGTGGGGGTTACAATGAACAAATGGCAATTAGCAAGGTACTTATTTGATGCCAAAAAATGTGTAGATAGTATTTGGTTCATTGACGTATGCATTGATTTCATAAAACATATTGATTTAAAGAAAAAGGTAGATGATTTAAGGAGACATTTTTACATTTCTTTGCGTATTGTGATAGATAAGTCCATCACAGGAAAGAAAGAAAAGAAAGCTTTAAGTGATTCTGATTCGATTATAAATGAAATACTCTATGAAGCTGATAAAAATCAAGCACATAAAGATGATAACTATATACCGAAAGAATTTAGTTCGATCTCAGAAATAGTTGAGCATATGAAAATACAATTGCTTCATGTAGCAAAAATATGTTCTTCATCACTACCAAAAGAGTTTAATATAGCTTTTATGCCACATGATAAAGAACTTAGTAGATTGGCGTTTAATATAACACCCGAACTTGAAGAAGAATTACTCCGCATTATGCATCCTCATCATGGTGAAACTCCTGAAGGAAATCCAATCGGTGATCCAATGCCTGTTATTAACGATACAGAGGAACTAAACCGAAAGGAAAGCACAAATAACCATGCAGTAATTATAAAGGGAGGGTTAGGCGATTTTGAAGGTGTTCAAAATCGGCAAGACTCTTGCATTTTAATCAATGCAAGTTTTGGAACACAAATGTGGGTGAATTACGATAATGAAAAAATGAAAGAGCTTATTCAAAAATTCATCGCTAAGCCAACAATCTACTATATTGGGTATGATCTTTTCAATATGATGAAAATATTTGAAGAACTTGAAAATTTTAATCCCAGAAAGGGTATCCAATTAACTCTTGATAATTATGAATTCTATCTGAAAGTTTCTATTAGTAAATTTAATTTTCAAAAGGAAGATGTAATTGTTGTAGAGTCGGCAGCAGATAGACTATTATTTTACGGTGCTTCAATAAAGTATTCGTATCGAATTAATCACAGTCGCTCAGGACAACCTAACGACCTAGGATATACGATTCACAAAGACGTGATTAAACTTAATATTGGTGGTAATGGTACAACAGGAAAATTATCTGCCAGTGGAACATCACCCAAAATATTATCTATAACAGGTTGGGTTAAAGTAGATTAAAAAACTATTAAGTAATTTACAATTCATTATGATTTAAAGGAGATAAGTATGAAAATTACAAAAGTAATAATAGATAATTACAGGTTATTAAAGCACGTAGAATTAAGAGTTGATGATACCACGATTATTGTTGGTAAAAACAATACAGGGAAAACATCACTTATGAATTTTATACAGTTAATTTTAAGTGATCGCAACAAACAATTTACTTTTGATGACTATCCGGTTTCGCTAAGAAATGATATGTACCAATTTATTATGGATGTTGATTTAGACACCTATAACAAGGAGGAAGTAACTAGATTTTTTAAAGAACCGTCAATTCGTATAGAGATAGATTATAGTTCATTAAAAGAAGATTCTTCAATTGGCATGTTAAGACCTTTTGTTATCGATTTAGATTCTACAGTGACACAGGCTGTATTGCTTGCTAAATTTGGCTTAAATGTTTCTAAAGAATTATTTTCAACTTTTGTTTATGAAGTCCGATCAAATAATGATTATATTGATGGCGATGATACAGTCAGAAAATCTATAATAAAAGATAATTTAGCAATAACCTTTTCATCATTTTACAAACTATCAGTTTATGCAATTAATCCTATAAACGAAGAGGATAGACAATTAAAAACACAAGAGGATCTAAAAAATCTTCTATCAATACATTTTGTTAGGGCAGAAAGAGCAATGGATGAGTCAGATGAAGGTAATAATAAACCTTTAGAAAAATTACTTGATCGCATTTTTAGTCCTATTACAGATCTCGAGAATGAAGATGAATCTAAAGAAGGAAAGAAAAAGTCAGAAATAGCAAAATTAAGAGGCGGATTACAAGATGTTGTCTCAGAGTTTAATGCTACCGTAAATAAAACTATTGATGAAAAAATGGCCGAACTCATTAGAAAATCAGTAGGATTTGGATATCCAGATTCAGAAGAAGTTTCACTATCTGCAAGAACAAATATCAGACTTGATGATCAAATAAAAAAGAATACTGATTTGTGGTATGTTGAATCAAGCACAAATGAATTTTTACCTAGCACTTTAAATGGTCTTGGGTATAAAAATTTACTCAAAATTGAATTTGAATTGGTGAATTATTTTCAAAGTTTAGATAATGACTCTGTTGGTAGAATCTATCTTTTATTTATCGAAGAACCAGAGTCACATATGCATCCACAACTTCAACAAAAATTTATTGAATTTTTAAGTGACTATCTTAAAGAATTATCAAAAAAGGATGTTCAGGTGTTGATTACAACACACTCATCACATATTGTTAATCAAGTTGATTTTAAAAAAATACGCTATGCAAAAAGAAAATCCCAAGAAATAGACTATAAAGATTTAGATAAATTTAGCAAAGAAAAGCCAACTAACACAGTGTTCATAAAGAAATATTTAACACTTTACAAATGCGACCTTTTTTTTGCTGATAAAGCGATACTTTTTGAGGGCTCTTCAGAAAGATTATTGCTTCCTGAAATGATAAGAAAACTTGGAATCGATAAGAAATTTGATGATGTAAATATTGGATTAGACAAACAATATGTAACATTGATTGAAGTTGGTGGTGCATATGCATACTTATTTTTCGATTTTCTAGAGTTTTTAGAAATACCAACGTTAATAATTACAGATATTGATTCAGTTGGAGTAGATAGAAAAAAATGTGTAGTAAGTAAAGGGGTTTCAACATCAAATCAAACGATTAAACAATGGTTAAAGCAATATCTCGGATATAAAGAAGAAGATAAAGCCGAAACTGATCAGAAACAATTGAAATTAATACGAGAATTGACTGATGATAACAAAACCTACGGTAAAATTCATCTTGCATTTCAGAAAGAAGAAAATTCTGTTTGTCCACGAAGTTTGGAAGAAGCGTTGATTAATGCTAATAGGGAAATTTATGAACTAAGCGAACTTTCAAATGAGGAAACTATTATATTTGATGATAAGTCAAAAACAGACTTTGCACTGAAATTAATCATAGAGCATCCTGATTTTATTATACCTAAATATATTCAAGACGGGTTAATATGGCTAAACAAGTGTAGTATTTATGAGGAAGTAAAACATGAGTAGAAAACAAATTGCAATTGATGAGGCAAATAAAATTGATAATGAAATTATTGAAACCTTAAAAATGGGGAGTAATTTTCGTGTGGATGCAGGAGCCGGAAGTGGAAAAACATATTCATTAATAAAAGTAGTGGAATGGCTTCAAAATAACTTATGGTATCAGTTTAAAATGAATAATCAGAAAGTTGCTTGTATTACTTACACTAATGTTGCGGTAGATGTAATTCAAAGCAGGTTAAAAAGTGATTCATTTATTGATCCTTCAACAATTCATTCCTTTGTTTGGCAGACTATGAAGCAATTTCAAAATGATCTTATAATTAATATTAATGAAATACTTTCTGATAAAACAGATGTGATAGATTTTTCAAAAATCAAAAAAATTGAATACACCTTAGGAAAAAGATATCAAGAGGAAGAAGTTCTTTATCTTTTTCACGATGATGTAATAAAACTTTTTGTAGTATTAATGGACAATCAAAAGTTTCGTACTTTTTTAAGAGATAAGTATCCCATTATTCTAATTGATGAGTATCAAGATTCATTTAAAGTGATAATTGATAAATTCATCCAATATTTCGTAGATAAAGGCGTACAACCACAATTTGGTTTCTTTGGTGATTCTTGGCAAACCATATATCAGATGCAGGGAGCCGTCGGAGAAATTGAAAACAATAACATTGTTATTATTAAGAAAAAATCTAACTTCCGATCCGCAAAAAATATCGTGGAGATGTTAAATAAGATAAGACCTGATTTGCCTCAAATATCAGCAGAAGATGATAATGAGGGAAGCGTTGCTGTAGTAGATTGTAGTGATTATAGTGGTATAAGACTACTCGGAGGTCAATTTAATGATGAACTACCTCAAAATATTTTTGAGGAGAGACTTAAAAAAATGGAAGAACTTGTCTTGAATGATTCCTCTAAGACCAATAAGACCTTAATATTAACTCACAGGGTTATAGCGAAAAATAACGGATATGCTGATTTGCTCAATTTATTGGATGATGGATTCAAGGACAAAACTGATCCATTTTTGGTTTTCTTTATGGAAAAAGCAGAATTAATATTTAATGGATTGGAACAAAGCAAAACCAATTTGATATTTGATGCTTTAGGCATTAAGCAATATCCTATTAATACAATTGCAGACAAGAAAAAATGGAATGATTTTCATGTGCAATTCAAAAGTGCTAGACATAAGACTGTAAAGGATGTACTAGATGTCCTCAAAAAAAGCAAATTAATGACTTTTCCTGATTCAATAGAGAAAATCTACAGTGACTATCCAAAAAATCAAGATGATGAATATGGTAGAGGTACTATTAAAAGTTTGATGGAAATGCAGTATTCACAAATTATGAACGCCGTTAGTTTTCATAAACCAGAATCCTTGTCGTCAACTAATCATGGAGTTAAGGGTGAAGAATATGACAACGTCCTCTTTGTAGCGAGCAAAGGCTGGAACAATTACAACTTTGATAAGTATATCCCTATGACCGAAAGTGAAAAAAACGAAAATGATAGTTCTTATAAAAGAAACAGAAACCTATTTTATGTTTGTTGTTCTAGAGCAAAAACGAAATTCGTTTTATTTATAACATATCCTGTATCACCCAAATTTAGAGTTTATCTTGAAGCGATGGTGGGAAAAGGAAACTATTACTCGTACAGTGATTTTCTAACCAAAGTAAGTGGTTTGAATTAATATAAACAAATAAAGAGTGACATTAATTTTATGGTAAAAATGATAAAATTAATAATTAAATAGTAGCATCAATAATTATTTTTTTTGATATCTTAAAAAGGAAAATGATATGCTTTTGTTGGTATTAAATATATTTATATAAGCAAATGCGAGTAAAATCAAAACACCTTACCAAGTTCGAACTGCTTATTTAAATTTAAAAAATTTTGACAGTCAATTAATGATTCAAAGGAGCAGAAATGGGAATATTTTCTTTAATAAAAGAGTATTTTAGAAACAAGAAAATCAAAAAGAGACTCTCTTCTTTCAAGAAGTTTTTGTTCGAACTTGAAGAATCAGTTTTGCATCTGCGGTTGATTTCTAATCCTACTGATAAAGTTACAGCTTATCGAAAGTGCATTTTCATGAAAGAAGATTACTCTGCTTTTGCAATCAAGTATGATGAGTTAACATCAAAAGCAAAAATTCATAATAAAAGAGTTGACGAGATTAATCAAATCGTTAACTCATTTTGATTTAATTGATCCTAAAGCCTATGATGAACTAATTGAAATCACTAAAGAGATAGCCCAATTTAAGTCATATGAAAGTCATCACAAGCGTTTTATTCAAGAAGCAAATGAATTGAGTGAAAATAAAACTCTGATTTGTGAACAATTAACCATTAGAAAAGAATGTTCCAAAGCATATAATCACATCTTATCTCAAGATTCCTATTTTGATAGGAAACATACATTAGCTATAAAGAGAATTTTAGAACAGGCAGAAAATGATTTAAAGTAATACATTAAAACGTATTATAAAATTGAAGAGCTAGAAACTTATAATGAGTATATTGAAATCCATAATTCAAATTATATTGATAGTCATATTAATGATGAGTTGTTTGAGGATGTTGGTGGAAGAACACTCGGAATAGACCAAAGGAAAGCTATACTCACTGATTCAATATCAAATCTAATTATTGCAGGTGCGGGTTCAGGAAAAACACTAATGTATTTGTCAACTAATTACTGAGCCACGTTATCAATTAGAAATTGAGCCACTATTTAGTGAGCCATTCTTTCGTTTTTTCATGCGATATGATTCGCCTTTAATCGATAATACATGTGCTTTATGTACCAACCTGTCAACCATCGCTGCTGTTAAGACAGGGTCTTGAAATAAGTCTTGCCATTTAGAGGCTTCTAAGTTCGTTGTAATGATAATCGATTTCGTATTATTTCTCATTGATAATAAATTAAATAACAATTCGCTACCTTGTTTATCAAAAGAAATATAGCCAAGTTCATCCAAAATGATTAAATCATAGCCGATGAACTTCTTTTTATACACGGTCAGCTGATTTATCGTCATTGACTCTTTTAACTCAGTGATTAGGTAAGGTACTGTGATATATAAAACAGATTTGCCTGCCATACAAGCTTAAATACCTAGTGCGATTGCTGTGTGGTTTTTTCCCACACCTGGATTGTCTATTAAAATAATGTTTTGGCCTTTATCAATAAAAGAAAGTGACTGTAACTCCCTGATTTTGTTTGATGTTAACAGTGGAAACGCATCATAATCTAGTTCTTCAAACGTCTTTATATAGGGGAATTTTGCATATCTAATTCGATTCTTTATCCCATTATCGTTCCTCATGTTGACCTCTTCAGCTAAGAGGTTTTCTAAGAAGTTTTGATAGCTATGTCGTTTGTCCATTGAATCATTAATGACTTCTAGATAGTTGTTTTTAATGAATGATAGTTTTAATCTTTGCGCTAGTTTTTCGATGGTATTCATAGGACTAATTACCTATTTGAAATAAATCATTGTAAGCGTCAAATAAAGGACCGCCAGTAATCTTAGCGAATACAAAAAACAAAAGGATACTCATTTAATAGAAAGATGACGTAATTGTGTAGTTATAATTGACCGCCTTTACACAACATTATTAAAACACAATTTACATATTACTTAGAAACGTGTCTTTTAGTGAATGCTAGCCCTTTGTGTATTCAATCAACTGACACTAATCTTGATTGCTGTTATGTTTTAACAGGCCAGTACTTGATAGTATTCTGACGTATTATGTATTAGTTTGGATGTTAAAAAGAATAGAAGTTACGTTTATATAAGAAATCAATAGCAACTAGGGTCAAACTTAGTGTTTTTTGTGGGAGAAGAAACAAAATTAGTCGTTAATCATTATATAAAATACGTGTGTTTTACGATACTAATCATTAATTCTATTAATATTTTTAGTAAAAAATGGTAAAATACTAGTAATAACGTTTTTATAAAATAAGTAATCAACAAAGGAGTTGTAATAATGGATAGCGTTAATTTAGGATTTGAAGATAAATTATGGCAAATGGCAGATAAACTAAGAGGTAATATTGAATCCTCTGAATATAAACATGTGATCCTTGGGTTGGTGTTTTTAAAGTATATATCAGATTCGTTTGAAGAAAGATATAATGAGCTTAAGAAGAGCTTTCCGGGTATGGAAGAAGATAGAGATGCTTATGAGGCTGAAAACGTGTTTTTCGTACCAATGGAGGCTAGATGGGATTATATTAAGTCTCAAGCAAAACAACCAACCATAGGTCAAGTTATAGATAATGCAATGGTATTAATTGAAAGGGAAAACGCTAAGACATTAAAAGGTGTTTTACCTAAGAATTATGCAAGACCCGAACTTGATAAAACACGATTAGGTGAATTGATTGACTTGTTTTCATTTAATGTTGGATCAAAAGAAGCACAATCGAAAGATGTGCTGGGTCGTGTCTATGAGTACTTTTTAAAGAAATTTGGGACAACTGAAGGTGAGTTCTACACACCACCTTCGATTGTTAAATTACTTGTTAATATGATTGAACCATATCAAGGTAGGGTATACGATCCTGCTTGTGGTTCTGGAGGTATGTTTGTTCAATCAGCTAAGTTTGTTCAAGAACACCAAGGTAAAATTGGTGACATTTCAGTCTACGGACAAGAGTTTGTAGCAACCACTTGGCGATTAGCTAAGATGAATCTGGCTATCCGCGGTATTGATGCAAATCTTGGTGAAAGAGACGCAGACACATTCACCAACGATCAACATAAAACATTAAGAGCTGATTATATCCTTGCAAACCCACCATTCAATATTAAAGATTGGGGACAACAACATTTAATTGGCGATAGCAGATGGCAATGGGGTACACCGCCAGCAACGAATGCTAACTACGCATGGATTTCTCACATAATTTCTAAATTAAGCCCAAGAGGTATCGCAGGGTTTGTTTTAGCGAACGGTTCTTTATCGACATCTAGATCAGAAGAGTTTGATATTAGAAAGAAGATACTTGATGAAGGATTAGTTGACTGTATTGTAGCAATGCCTTCACAACTCTTTTATGATGTATCAATTCCGGTATCATTGTGGTTTGTTTCAAAAAATAAAAATGGCAGAAAAGACAAAGTCTTGTTCATTGATGCTCGTAAGATGGGCTATATGGAAACAAGAAAGCATAGAGAACTCACCGATGAAGAAAGTGAGAAAATTTATTCAACCTATCACGCTTGGAGAGACAATAAAGATTATCAAGATATTGATGGATTTTGTAAGTCAGTTACTCTGGATAAGATAGAAACACATGGTTATGTTTTAACACCTGGAAGATATGTAGGTATTGAAGAAGTCGAAGATGATGGTATTCCATTTGAAGAAAAGATGGATAAACTAACATCTGAACTTTCAGTGTTATTTGAAGAATCAAAATCTCTTGAGGAAAAGATTAAAGGGAACTTAAGGGGCATTGGTTATGAACTATAAACACAGCGATGAAGTGGTTTTATCAAAAGTTGCTACTTATGTAAACGAGAAGATGGATTCATCATTATTGAATAACAGTAATTACGTGTCCACAGAAAACATGCTCCCAAATAAAGGAGGATTAGTTAGAGCCGAAACTATTCCAACTGGAAAAGTCAATCGGTTTCTAAAAAATGATATCTTGATATCCAATATACGTCCATACTTTAAAAAAATATGGTATGCTGACAAAAACGGTGGATGTTCTGCCGATGTACTTACAGTGAGAAGCAACAGTGAGGTTTACTCGAGATATCTTTATTATGTATTAATGGATGACTTTTTCTTTGAATACTCAATGAAAGGTTCTAAAGGAACAAAAATGCCAAGAGGCGACAAAGGGCATATAATGAATTACCCTATTAGAGTTCCTTCATATAAAACACAACAAGCAATAGCAAACATCCTTTCATCACTTGATGATAAAATTGAACTCAACAACAAAATTAACAAAAACCTTGAAGAATTAGCACAAACTCTCTACAAGCAATGGTTTGTTGATTTTGAATTTCCAAATAAAGATGGAGAACCATATAAATCCAGTGGTGGAGAAATGGTTGAAAGTGAATTGGGATTGATTCCTAAAGAATGGTATGTGGATTTGCTGGGAAACGTAGTTAATATTATTTATGGAAAAAATCTACCAACAAAAAATCTGTTATTAAAAGGCTATCCAGTTTTTGGTGGAAATGGAATTATTGGCTACAATGATAAATTTCTGTACAAAAACCCTAAAGTCCTAGTTTCATGCAGAGGTGCAGCTTCAGGTAGTGTTTTAAATTCATTGAAGAATTCTTTTGTTACAAACAATTCTCTAATTTTAGAAGATAACGAGAAAATTAGTTATGAATATCTAAAAGAATTATCTAAAAATAGAAGTTATTTCGATTTTGTATCTGGATCGGCACAACCACAAGTAACCATTGCTTCGATTAGTCAGTGTAAGATTATTATTCCTCAGAGAAAAACACTAAACGAGTTTACAAAGGTAATGAAAGAATGCAATGAAATTATCGAGAACTTATACTATGAAAATTTAAAATTAGCCCAGTTAAGAGATGAATTACTACCCAAACTTATGAGTGGTGAAATTGTAGTACCGATTGAGGAGTGATCTTATGGCTGTTAAAGTATTCTTTGAATCTGATGTAGAGGAAGCTACATTAGAATGGTTTCAGGAACTGGGATATCAAACTGAGTTTGGTCCAAATATTGCGCCTGAAGGACCATATCCAGAAAGAGCATCCTATACGGATGTAATACTAATAAAGCGATTAAAAGAATCGCTTTTTCGCTTGAATAAATCACTTCCTAAATCAGCTATTGAAGATGCTATTAGACAAATAACGATTCCTAAACAAATCGCTCTTATTGAAAATAATAGAACATTCCATAAGATGATTACAGATGGTGTCGATGTTTCATATCATGATCAAACAGGTAGACTTGTACACTCTCAAGTTAGGCTCTTTGATTTTAATGAATCTACAAACAATGACTATTTAGTTGTTAATCAATTTACTGTTGTTGAAAGTCGGGTTGAAAAAAGACCTGATGTTGTTGTTTTTGTTAATGGACTACCTTTAGTTGTCTTTGAACTTAAAACCGCATCAGATGAAAATATATCGATTAAATCAGCTTTTAGACAAGTTAAAAACTACCAACAGTCAATTAGTAGTTTATTTGTCTATAATTCATTTAACGTCATTAGCGATGGCTTACATGCTAAAGCAGGCACTATCACATCCGATGAAGACAGATATATGACCTGGCGTACAACAGACGGTAAAGAAATCGCGCCAACAACGATCCCACAATTAGATACACTTATAAAAGGCATGTTTGATAAAAAGAGATTCCTAGATATCATCAAGCAGTATGTATTATTCCAAAAACATGAATCAGGTTATATCAAAATCCTTGCTGGGTATCACCAATATCATGCAGTTAATACTGCGTTAGAGAAAACCTATGAAGCAACATCAGCACATGGTGATAGACGTATCGGTGTTATATGGCATACCCAAGGTAGTGGTAAATCACTATCCATGGTTTTTTATGCAGGTAAACTTGTTATATCTCAAGAACTATCTAATCCAACGATTGTTATCATTACAGATAGAAATGATCTAGACGATCAACTGTTTTTAACGTTCTCTAAATCCAGTGATTTACTAAGAAGTATTCCTGACCAAGCAGCTTCTAGAGAACATTTAAAAGAACTACTGAATGGTAGAGATTCTGGCGGTATTATTTTTACTACGATCCAAAAGTTTTCACCAGATGATAATGGAAATGTAAGTGCATTGACATATAGAAAAAATGTCATCGTTTTAGCTGATGAAGCTCATCGTAGCCAATATGGATTTAGTGCTAAAGTTGTTAAATCACAAGATGAAGCTTTTGAAAAATATGGTTATGCTAAATACCTAAGAGATTCATTACCCAATGCATCATACATTGGTTTTACAGGTACACCCATTGAAACAACAG
>Ga0265295_1006704_pt1 | contig 13772 bp, 24 predicted proteins | sample Munlansysbiofilm_FD_192503 | JGI IMG/M metagenome (GOLD analysis project Ga0265295, IMG submission 192503) | Leachate microbial communities from a municipal landfill in Southern Ontario, Canada - Methane capture system biofilm | ecosystem: Engineered > Solid waste > Landfill > Unclassified ... | reverse complement strand
AGCTGCTGTTACTTTGATAGTGTCACTTGTGATTCCTGTAGTCTCTTTTATCACAGTATCGTTATCACCAGAGGCAAGCGCAGAACTCATTGTGGAGGGACAGTAAGTTATCCCAGCCGCCGCCCCTTCTATGGAAGTAATTCCCGCGTAGGTCGTGGTTTTCAGGAATCCCCCCGTAACTTCGAGGTCTACATTGAACATGAGTGTGTTTTCGTCTTCCTCGGATGGATAAGAGGTGGAAACATATGCTTGGTACTCATAGACAATCCCTGCCTCTGCAATGTTAATCTGGATTGTGTGTTCCTGGAGGTCATCAGAAGCCGCTATAAGCGCCAGTTGCCCGGCATCCCCCGGAATGTAGATTCCAGAGAAAGAAGCAGATCCCGGATCAAGAATTTTGAGTCCTTTCTTCCGGACAATGTCCTTCATCGTGGTTACGTCTTTCGTGTCTCGGCTGGGTTTCGGAAACGGAATAGAGCCGGGGGTAATTCCATCAATCACGGTTCCGTCTATGGAGACCGTTGATTCTGTCGTGTCAATGTGCTCTTTTGCCATGATATCAGCCTATTTCAAGTATAAAATTTATTGAATATATGTAAGAATTATTTTTAGATTGAGATACAAAGAACGGTTCGGCAATCGCTTTTATGCTTTTGAACCGGGTACTTCCTAGAGTAGTATTATAAGTGTGATTTAATAAATTGTAAACAGACTCTGCTTTTGTATGTGCATCCGAATCGTTTTGATTCCGAACCCGCACACCGAGTTCTGGCCTTTTTAGAGTCATTGTATTTCGGAGAGTTGTCTTGGGACTCTGCCCGGCTTGAGCGATCAGGGCTATACAATTAGTAGCTGAAGAGTCGAAATTTTCATAAAAAAGATCAGTTCCTAGTGTCCCGATCCCCTGAGTTTGTAAGTAAGATCCGATGTCATCTATCCAGCTCATATTGCTTTTTTCATCTCCGCTTCTAGCGTTTTCAGTAGTCTGTGAGACATCAAATTAAATGGGGTGGCTAGATACTTCATGGACCCGACATTATGCTGCATAGGGATTTCGTGAACGGCTGCCGCATATACTACTGGGTATGATATCCGCATATAAAAATTAGTAATTGTATTCTTTATAATTCTTGTATTTCCAGAACGTCTAAGTTTTCCAGTCTTCACTGGGCACATTTCTTTAGATCTACCCAATACTTCAAGGGTACACTCTTGCAGTCCTTTTCTTCCTAAACTTTCAAACTGTTTCTGTTTGAGTGCTAATTTTGCAATACATTGAGCTGACCCAGGCATTTATTAGCCCCCAGATTTGCCTAATTCAAGCTTAATACCTTTTATTTCATCCGTTCTATAATTTGTGATATTTTTAATTAGTATAATAGGGGGTTGAAAACCTCCAACTGTAATCCTTGAATTGTGTGTTACAACCGTCCCGGCTGGCAAAACCGCCCATCCAGAAGTTACAATTATATTTCCTTCTTCGGAGACCTCATGTTCAAGTTTATAATTGCATGAAACTGTTAGAGGGGGTCCATATGTACCGGCATGGTGTCCTGTTTGTGATGACACGGTTTCGATAGTACACGTTTTTGACAGTTTCAGGAACATAGCGTACCTTCTGGATTAGATCGTTGGATAATTACTCGAAGAGTCTTCCACTCGTGATGGTGTACCCTGGCTCAGTTTCGCGAATTCGATTTCATAATCTTTCCTAACTGCCCCAGAACTTGAATACACTCCCTTTTTAAAAGTTGCAAGAAGAGATTCATATTTCTGCATGAAAGCTGATTTTACATCTCTTGCTACTAATGCAGATTTTTGATATGAGTAGTCCCCTCCATAATTTTCGGACATAATCCCAAGTTCTGAAACTGGTCCACTCTGGATTAAATCACAAATAAGAAGAGCTGCGAGTGGTTCAGCTCCTCCCTTCAAACTGCCATCTGAATTCAGAAGTTTATCCTGTGCTAACCTTCCATATGTAGCATCAGAGATAATAGCAAGATATCGAGCATACCTATCTGGACTAATGCAAGTCGCGGAGGTAACTATTGAAACACTGTATGTATCCATTGAAATGTCTGCAATCCAATCGGGATCAAGGGCAACAGTCATCTTTTCCACCAGCACGAATCATCATATAAAGAATAGGCTTGCTGTTGTTCAATTGTCAACGAGTTCCACCATTCAGTATAGGATTTTTCCATGTTTTCAAAAGCCTGAGAAATCGAGTTCCAAAATTTCATCAGTGCCAGTCCTCTATGTTTGCTTTTTCAATAGCAGTCAACTTAAAATCATGAGATGCAATACAAATACTATACAGAGTATTCAAAACGTGATTAGAACCATCAGAAATACTCCCCACTGTTCCGCAGATATCCTGTAGAATGTGAATCCAGCGGGGGCGGTAGTAGATATCCTCTTTCATCAGGAAAAGACAAATATCAAATACTTTTGAAAGTAACTCACTGTTCCCGATATCTTCATTTCCTGCTTTCAAAAGGGTATCAAGTGTCTGAAGCCTAACATCCTCATACAGGAATGCTTCAGAATCATATCTCAAAATGCCCCGGTGTGCAAAATCTACAGACGTTTTGAACAATTTGTTTTTTTGGAGCCGCTTCAACTCGTTTTCATTCTGCGCGTAATAGCAGAGAATATCAGCAGCCTCCAACATGAACGGCTGTTTCCTCTCTGCGTCGTGCTGTATGTGAGTCTTTACGGCTCCGTATAAGGCGCTCTGCAAGACTAAAAAATCACCATCGAAAGAATATTCATTCCGTTGGTGAATTGCAGCTATGGCCCTTAAAATTGAATCTTTAACCTGGTTCTGGAAAAATTGGCCGAGTTTATGATGGTAGCAATTCCAGAGGAAACTATTCCTGCTCTGATTGCCGTGGGCTTCTGGGTTTGGTTGGGATTCTGCGTCCCATAATGAACCATCATTAACCCGGATTAAGGCTGGCATTTAGGGACCTCACGGAACATGCATGTAAGCGGTTCTCCAGTTACCATAGCCGAATTCAAACCGATTGTCAACACCGTAAAGGTATTTCTTCCTCATGTATCCCTGCTCAGTGTTTCCTTCGAGTGCTGCAAATTCAGTGTCCTGCCTGTTCTGGAAGATGAGAGGTTTGTTAATTCCCCCGGTTTTTGCAAGAATCCAGGAATCGTCGTCCTCAAAGAATTCAGTTACAAGGACTTTGTACTGATTCTGGCTGGGGTTTATAAGTCCTGTAGCCGAACCAGTTCCGTTCCCGCTTGAGTCTGTAGTTCCGGACTTGGTAAGCTGGACTGCGAGGGATTCCAGATCTGGACCTACTATCAGGGTATCGGGGGTTGTCCCTATTTTCTTACCTCTGTCATTTCTGAACTTTTTCATTGCTGCACGGGTGGCAGAGAGCGCAGTTTCAGAGAGTGCAGAACTTCCGAGATTGCTCTGATTCGTGGTATAGTACGTTCCTTCTTTGTGAGCAGTGTCAAAAAACTCATTTCCGTCATAACATAGCCCATAAGTGCTCTGGTCCCCTTCGGTGAGTACGGTAAACGCCCTTTCTCCATAATATCTACGGGCAGATTCAGCGAGCATCTGCACCTGTACCACGATTTCCCCGTAACGGTCATCTTTCAGAGTGTTCCTGTCCACTTCAATTGTGGATTCAAAATCTTTATTAACAATGCTGAAAGGCTTTGCCTGAAGACCAGTAGGTATCCTCTCATCGAGCCATTCACGCATTGCGGGTGTAGCACCCAGGAAACCGTATGTCTCGTTATACCCTGTTGAGGGCATGATCATTGAGATCTGTTTCCAGGAGTTGTCCTCTGGTTTTTCGTATTCCTGCCTGAAAATTGCCTTCAGCCCAACTTCAAGGAGGGTTGAACTAAAATCCGAATTAACGTTTCCCATTAGCAGTAGCCCCCTATATCAATGTAAATTTTACCAGCATTTAAAAAAGCTGATGCGCGTCCGACTTTATGAGTTCCGGTTGTTGCTACTGTCTGATCGTCAACTGCATAAAGCTCATCCCCTATGTGGGTTATTGCGGCATTTGCAAGAATAAACTCAAAACTTCCTTTCCTTTCTACTCTTGCTTTTACTGCCCCTGCTGTAGTCCCACATGTACCGCCCTCATAAAACACACCTGCGAAAACGTTTCCGCTTGCGTCCTTTGGTTCAAGGTAACCTGTTGAGCTATAACCTGCAAGTGTACCCTTGTATACAGTAGTAGATGCTGCAATACCACCCTGCACAAGTTCACCGTCTTTCCTTCCAGCGTCCCTGTCTGCTGCTGCTGCGGTCATCAGATCACCTTCTGGATATCTTCAGGTTTCAGGCCGAGTTTTTCAAACATGGATTTGCCCTTAGTCCAGATTTCACTTTCTTCCGTTTTCAGGGTTGTGAACTGCTGACCCTGCTCTCCGCTTTTATCTAAGAATTTGTTTTGCAGGAAAGCTACAGACAGCACTCTTCTTGTAAACTGTGCCGGAGAAACAGTGAATTCCTCTCTGAGAACAGTCTCAGCGTTTTCAGCCTTCAGGAGCCCTTCAGGGAAAAGAGGATCGTGGATCAGCCCCTGGAATTCTCTCTCAACGGCTGCCTGTTTCTCTTCTTCGAGTTTTGCTGTGAACTGTGCGAAAGTTTCTCTTTCCTTTGCAATTTCATCTCGTTCTTTTGCGAGTTCTTCATCCTTCGCGGAGAGCTGTGCTTTGAGCCCTTCGGCTTCGCTCTTTGTAGCAGCAATTTCAGACTTGAATACTGAAAACTGCTGTGCAAGTTCCTGAAGCTGTGCTGTGATAGCCGGATCAATCACCGGTTTTTCAATGGTTTCAGTCATGATTGTACCTTGATTTGGTTTTGTATTAAGAAAGATAGTCCCAGGGTCACCGGGAACTACCGGGCCGCCTGGGATTTCAGGGAAAATAAGCAAATTTTGAAAACGCACAGTGATAACATTCGTTCCCGTTTCGTCATACGTTGCAAACACCGAAGGGCTCAAAGATAGTTTCCCATTTGCTATCAGATCTTCTAATTCTGGATCTGGTTCTAATGCAAGCTTTCCCTTTGTGGTAGGATGCCCCGTTTTGTCTACATATGGTTGGAGGATTTTCCCCGCAAATCGCCCCCCGATTTCTTTTACTGCGTTTTCGGGATCGAGATCATATGCATAGGGGTCAGGGTGTATTCCAAGGGGGGAATAAATTATCCTCGAATTTGTAACTGTGTTAAGTGCCGCTTCATAAACATCTGCGGGGTATAGTTGAGGGTATCCCCGGTTATCGTATCCAAGAAATCTATCAAGTGTTTGGATGATAGCATCGTGAACATTATAGAGAGGGGTAGAAAAGCTTTGGAATACTTCTGTCATAGTACACCCAATAAATATAATTTTATTATATATGTTTATAAGTATACAACTATTTAAATGTTAGTCTGTGGAAACAATTAATTGTTACCCATAGATAAGAATACATATAGAAAAGTATATACTAATTAAGGAACTATGAGCAGGGGGGCCGTTTATAGACAGATTAAAGACCCCTCGCTCTATTAAAAACACGGTTAATCAATGACGGGGTAGAGGTCACACGTACAGTCGGGGTGAACCGGCTGATTTCTAGGCAACGTGTCCCAAGTATAGACCTTGTTACCATAATCTTGACATTCCGGGCATGGATTCGGGCCCAATAACCATTTTACCCGCTCGACCTCGAACCTTTTATATCCGTTGTCCCTACCATTTGCCTGGACATATGCGGTTTCAGTGCGTGCTATTCTCTCAGCCTGTCTTTTTTGCATTCCAAAATAATCCTGAAACTCTTTTTTTACAACATCAGGAGACTTCCCTTTAGTTACTCCTTCTGAAATTAGATCAAAAATATTCTGTCTCTCTTTTAATGTCCTGTCCCTGAGCCAGTATACCTTTTCTCCCTGGATAACAGTGTATCCGTCATTCAGTTGTTTTTGATACGTTTTTAAGAAAGAGGAAACCTCGTTTTTAACTTCCTTGGCTACAAACTTTTTTTGAAGTCGTTTATATGCCGTTTGAGTGCCCGTGAGATACTCTTTTGATGCGCCTGCAACGATGTTATCTATTCTCGATCTCTCAAAAAATGGAATTGAAACTATGAGGATAGACAGCAGTTCATCTGGAATATTTGAATCGGGGTCCAGTTCGGCAGGGTCTAGTTTTGGGATCACGCTGCTAGCCCCTTTAAAATTTCTTCACTCAGCTTATCAATATCATCCTCTAATTTTCCAGCCAGTTCTTCCGCGAGTGGGTCAAGAGGCTCCCCTTCGCCTTCTTGATGAACATGTTTAGAAAACTGTGCAGGAGTCATAACCCGTGAACTGTAAAATGTATTTATTTCAGTCCATTTTTTAGCGTCTGCGGGTTCCAATCCTGCCAGCGCCCTTAGTTCGTCTGGTCCAGCTACACCCCATTTCCAAGCGGCATCTCCCTGTTTTAGTTTTAGTTCGGTTTTATCCTCTTCCCATAAGGGAATAGTGAGCTTAACATTCCACCCATCAGGATATCCATTAAGAACGAAGTATTGATTCAGGAGAGTTTCAAAAGGAGCCAATAACCAGTTATGGCGGCCCTTAATTGCCTGAGTTAATAGCTTGAATTCTGGAATTGCAGAACCGCCTATTAACGTCCCGTTCTTTGAAATCTGATTCGAGATTGAAAAATAGTCGTCTATAACAGCTTTTAATGTTGCTTCAGTTGCTAGATTATCTTTTTTAGGATCAAACGGTACAGGTATTACCGTCATATTATCCCGGAGGACAAACGTATTGTCTTTGTCTGCGTTTTTTGCTATAATCTGCGCAAACTCAATATCTGAAACACCATCACATACAGGATCATCCGCACTTCTAGGATTTTCAACTTTTACAAAAAATATAGGTGCTCCGGCTCTGTTAATTACCTGCATTTCGGTATTGAGAACAAATTTAATCATTTCAATAACAGACACCAGAGGGATTAAATCGGAGTCACCTGCCAGAGACTCATCTTTAGGATCTCTGACAATCATCACGTTATCAATTAATTCAGTCTCCAACGAAATAGAAGTCTTCCTTTGCCAGTATTCCGGGGTCCCATCTGCGCCTAAAATAACCCCCTGAAGTAGTGAACTCCATGTTTCATAAGTTGCCCTTGTTGCAGGAGGAGTCGCAAAAGACCAAGCTGGAAGATGTCTTAATTTTTTAAGGACAATCTTTCCTCCTGACCGCCCCCAAACTGGATTATACACGCCTAATCCATAACAGTAAGCACTTGCATCCCCCTGCATTATTCTGTCAGATAATCTAACATCCTCAGATTCACACATGTTCTGCATGATCTGAGTTACATCAGGGTCGATGTTTTGTTTAGGGTCAAGGGCTTCGATTTTCACTCGATCAGGAAAAAAAGTAATCGTCCGTTTTTCTAATTTTGAAACAATATAAGGATTCTGCAAGAGCTCACGGATTTTATCTATTGTGATTTTAGGGCTTGTATAGATATTCCCGGTTGCACTTGAGACAAATATTGTACCCTGCTCTCTCGTTGCTCCTTTTCTCAGTGATACTGTTTTTGCAGAGGGAGTAATAGCAAACTGTTGAGCTACGATTTCCCCTTCCGAGAGGCCCTGTTCAATGCTGCGTTTCTTAATTTGTGTTTTTGTGTCAGATGGGACACGGACTGTTTCAGTAGTAGAAGGCATATGTACTAATATATTGTTACAACAATTATATATTATTATGTATGTAAAAGAGAATTATATTATTAGAATTGTGGAACTCTCTTAGTGTCCCATCTATTAGACCGGTGCTCCCTCGATGGTACGGGAGATTTAGCCGCCTTCCCACCACTAAACGGATTCTCGATGACTACCTGAACAGCCATAGAAGTAATGTCCACTCTATCATCATGTGCAGCATTCGGAAAACCTAAAAGTTCTGTTTCGTAATCGTGTAATCCCGGTAATGTATCCAAAAAGTAGACCGATCCGGTAGCAATTCTAGTCGCAGCAGGAATAAATCTTGATACTTTATCAGTGTCTTCCTGGATACCATCGACCGGGAGCCCTTCGTTTTTCAGTGTTTGGAAGAGACTGATACCTAATCCGCGGGTAGCTACCCACTGTTTGACAGGTTTCCATTTTAAATGCTGCTGTTTGAATAATGATACCTGATCAGGAGTTTCCAGCCTCGTATGAATCAAATCAATCAGGGCAAGTTCATTTTTTGGAGTCTGCGCCCAGGTCCCCAACGCGAAATAGTCCGCGCTTGTTTTGGTTGAGGCTGCTGGGTCGCATGTTTGGAATATTCTACACTGCGATTTTAGGTATTGATTGTTATCTCCGAGGTCGAGAATGTCACCGACGAGGGAGCAGTATTTGAATTGTTCTTTTTTAACAAGGTTGCCTGCGGCTGCGCTTGGGCGTTGTTGATATAGGGAGAGCCATTCATAAACCGTCAGTGAAGCTTTTGTACTTAACAAATCATCCACTGAAAATTCATCCGGCCAAAGAGCTTGCCCTGGTCCTGTGCGTTCATCGTAATCTGCTATAGGTTCATCGTCTGTTAATGCAGGTAATGAGAATACTTCCCACTGATCAGCTTTTGGGTTGTCTTCAGCTAATTGTAAAAGCCTGCCAGCCAGGTCATCCTCATTCCATCGAGTCATTGTAATCAGAATAGCTGCATTTTTTTGTTTTCTGGATCGGAATGTGCTTTGATACCAATTCCAGATATTATCACGGTAGGTAGGGCTTTCAGCCTCAGCCCTGTTTTTAATTGGGTCGTCAATTATGCCGTAGTCCATTCCATAGCCGGTGATCGCTCCCCCGACACCTGCACATTTATATACTCCCTTATACCCCACCACTTCAAATATATCAGAGTTTCTTAAAAAAGTTCCTGCAACTGTTCTAATATTAGAAGTATTTAAACGAGTGTTTGGAAAAACTTCATGATATTTTGTACTATCGATGATCTTCTGAACGTCTCTATTCATCATTCCTGCAAGATCAGCACCATAAGAACACGAAATTATTTTAGCGTCTGGGTATTTACCCAAAATAAAAGAAGGAAGTCTTCGCGAAACTGCTTCTGATTTTGTATGTCGTGGAGGTAGATCTATAATTAATCGTGTGATTTCCTTATCTACAAACTGATCTAATAATGAAAACATTTTACGGTGATGCCAGCTTTCTCTGAAATCATCCATCGTGAAATGGGTATAATCTAAGATATTGGACCTTGCTTTTCTTCGTTGTAAAAGTCTAGCGGCGGCTTCCGTTTTAAGGCTCATTGTTGATAATCTCAATTAATTGTTCATCAGAAAGAGTATTAATATCAATTTTTCCAGAGTGATTTAAATTCGCATCAAGCTCTAGTTTATCCTGTCTTCCAAAATATTTTGAATGTCTGCGCTCAAGCATCCAAGCAGAAGCCTGCCAGTTCCCTTCTCGTGCAGATTTAGTAATTAGCTGGAGATGCGTTTGAATGGCCTTAGCTTTACACTCAGTAATATAATTATAAAAATCATAGAATTTCCCGCTCTTAGCCTTCTCTCCTTCGTTCATCCAGTTATAAAACGCCTTCTCGGAGATCCCGGAGACTTCGGCAGCGTACTTTAAGGGCATCCCCAGGACTATGTTAGAGCCAATTTTCTTTTGTAGTGCAGGGGTTAGTTTAGATTTCATGTATATGGTTATATACACTTCAAAAAATATAAACGTTTGTATATTTTACACAGGATTCATTTAAAAATAGTTGTTCAAAAGTGAACTAATTATGAGCCCCGTGGAGAGGATATTATAGATAGGGTAAGGTATTTGTATCAGGCTCTTAAAAAAAGTGAATAGAAATGACGTGGTGAACTCTTAGAATCCATTCTGCCTGCGAATCCATTTCCTTAGTACAGCAGTCTGTTTTTTAAGAATTTCAATCCAAGAGGAGTATTCTGTTTTCTCTCGATCTTCCCTCAAACTCATTAACGAATCCATCCTCCGTCTAACTGCCCGCGGGAATTCCTATTCCACCCACTTTTAACATTAAATTTTCGTTCCATTATAAATGATAAAGCAATCATTTCTTTTGTAGGGAAAAGAAGCCCGTAACCATGATCCTCGGTCATTTTGTCTTGTAGGAAATTCGAGAAGTGGAGAATTGAGAAGAAATCGTCTTTGGGATCAAATAGCTTTAGAAGCTGTTCAAATGCTGGAAGCCAGAATACGGATTTTGGATATGACAACTCTGAACAACTTATATAATCACTCCAATCGGATTCAAGTGTTGTTACCGTGCCGTAATATTCTATCGTGTCGCCTTTATTATATCTGTATTCTGTAAATTCTTCAAATTCCCTTTTTAATTTTAGTTCTTGTATTTCATTTGCCGATTTGCACATTTTTAGATAATCTGTATTCATGTTTCAGCCCCATGCTCCTTAAAATTTATCAGTCACTAGATGGCTCACAATCGGAAACACACCGCCAGCCGTCCACCATCCAAGGCAATAATATTCAACTACAAAGATCACAGCCCACAAAAAGAAACTGTGTAGTAGGCCCCGATGTTTGAAGATTTTATTAATGACCCACCCCAGCACCCAGAGCCTCTTTGTAGCTCTCGATTTTGTATCCAAATCAGGAGTAATATATTTCGTATGTACCCACCAACTCGCCAGGAATCCAGCCGCGAATAAACATTCAATGAGGGTTCCTGAGTGGTAGTACCCAAGATAGAGAGCCACGAGGGGGAGCGGGAGAGTGTTTAGACGTTCGTGATTTTTACCGTTCATGCGAACCTATCGAATGATACTTCTTTTCTTTCAATAATCCTGCACTGCGATTTAGGAATCCATATTTCTTCCTGAACTCCATTTTTAAATTTAATCTGATATGCGAGTTCAGACTCATCTATTATCTCAACTTCTTGTTTTTGCCGATTGAATATCTCTTTTTCTTTAGCTACCCAATCCTGAATTTTAAGTTCATGCCGTGTGTATTTCAGAGATTCAGGATATTCTTTAGAGGGGATTATTGAGAGTTTCATTTATATTCCCCTCTGCTTATCCAAATCCGATAAATCCCCCTTATAATCAATTACTTTCTCGCATTCGTGCCCCCTTAACCATTCAGGGCCAGAACCCCAACCAATAAAGTGGTTGCAACAATCCCCATCTAGACTACATCCAGCACCCTCGTCGAGGAATTCAATATACCTACAGTCGGTTTTCATGTCTCTTGAGATCAGGATGTCGATGAATTCTTCTTCAGAACATCCGCATTCTTCGGATTTTTGTTCAAGGAATTCTTTTTGTAAGTCTGAGACTGTGATTCTAATTTGTGGCATTTGTATCACCTCAGAAGCATTCAAGTTTTATCTCAATCCTCTCATCATCCCACGGTTTTTTAGTCTCTTTTGGCCCACTGATCTGAGATAATTTAGATTTCAACTCATTTAATTGAAATTCTCTGGACCTCAGATACTCTTTACATTCTTTTATATCCACAACGGTTTCATGGGTTTTTTCTCTGAGTATTCGAACCTCACTTAATTTTTCATCAATCTCTATTTTATTGTCTCTTATTTCTCCCATTCTTGTTTTTATATCTGATTTTGTCTTTTTGATATCGGCTTCGATTGATGTTATTCTGTTATTTAGTTCTGTGATGTCTCGTTTTCGGATTATCATTTTACAACCTCAAAAACATTCCAATCCGATTTCTTCCTGATGCCCCTTCCATACAGGCACACGGCCCGGCTGTGCATCCCCTTTCAAGATCCTGAGCTCCTGTTTTTTAGCGTGGATCTGATTCAAAAGTTCATTGAATTGTATATACGCCCCTGTGATCCGTGTATCCCCTGTTTTTCTATCAGATGAATCCCATTCGATTGTAAGCGCGTTGATTTCGTTCCCGATGACTTTGAGTTGCGCGAGGAGGTCTTTTATATCAGCCTTTATGTCAGCCTGCTTTTTTATGATTGTAGATGAGTTATTCATGGGTGTGATCCATCTCCAGCCTCTCGATTCTCTTTTTCAGTTCGTTGTTTTCTTTTTCAAGTTTTATCAGCGTTTTGTAAAAAACCTGATGATCTATTTGATTATGGTTGTTCAGATTTTCAATTGAGGTAATTATTTTCGAGAACATATTTTCTAAATTTTGGATGAGGTCTCGAAGAGATTCAAAGATATCTGTCATGGTGTTACTTCCTCCATCCCGTTTCTATTAATTTTCCATGCAATGAATTCCTCATACGTTTCAAACCCCAACGTCTTAATGATTTCTGGGGTGTAACGCATAGATACATGTTTTTTCCACTTGCCTTCCTGTAGGACCATGATGTCCATTTCTGCAAGGTTACCATCTACCCTGAGGGTGCGCTTTGTTTTTTCAATCATGGATTCGTATACTTTCATTCCGGTTCCCCTCCTTCTCCGAATCGAACTTCAAGAACATCATCAAGAAACTTCTGAAATCTGATTGCATTGTGATGATCTGCGATTTTTTGAACTATCTGCGCGTATGTTGCCATTGATTTATACACTCCTCTTAAATGTCAGCCCTACATATTCAGCCATTCCGAACCCATCCCCGCAAAAATGAGAGGTTACAAGCTCAACGTCTTGGGGGTAATAAGGATCGTCCCTTTTCTGTTTGATCAGTGCATCATTCATTATTCCAACTTCAGAATCATAACCTCTAAGTGGGATGCTTATATCTTGGAATGTCTTACCACACCGTTTGCATGTGTATTCAAGTCTGCAAACTATTATAGGGATTGACTCCCTTGATTCGTTTGTTTCGTCTGTGTAGTGTTCGCCTATCATGGTTTTATTCCTCCTATCCCACACTTATCCTCATTTTTTCCATAACGCCCACATAATACAACAGTCCGTCCTTTCCCAACTGGTCCCATATTGGATCACACATTCCTATTATTTCCCCGCATATCGTTTTTTCAAATGCTTTTGCAAGTGCTACTACCTGTTCGTGGGGCATTTCGTCGAGTGTTTGCATCGTTTTAATCCCCGATTTATCTATATTCTTCAGGAAGTCCTTTCTTCAATTCCTCAATTAAAAACTCTTTAGCTTCAAAAGACATGTTTTCAATACATCTCATGAAGTCTCCATGTGTTGGAGGCACTTTCCCGATCATTGGATTAAGTACCAGTTCGTTGTTAATTCTCATTGCTTCACAGATTAATCTCTGATCTTCTTTCTCAAATTCACTGAATTCTTTCATTTATTCCACGTCCTTCTTTTTACATTCAGCAAGCTTACCCTCAAGTTCTTTGATCCTCGTTTTTAAACACTCGTTTTCCGATTTCACACTTTTCAAATAGTTGTTTTCGATAGTAAGCTTCTCGTTTTCCGCAAGAGTCAATCTAATTATTACATCATCCGTCGGACTTCCGAAGTCCTTGCCTTTTGTTCTTAGTTCTTCTACTGTGTGCCCGTTGATCCGTATCTGTTTTAATGGCATAGCTAAGTATACACGCTTAAAGTACTTAAGTGTTGCTATTAGTAACTTTTAGCGTTACGAATAGTAACATATATAAGTAATGAGTGCGTAGTAGTAGTATAAAACGGGCGTAACGGCCCGGATGGAAATAAAGAACAGGTGACAAAGAACATGATACAAGATATTACCAGAAAAGTAAAGCAGGCAGAAAAGCAGATAACCTCAAACATGACCGAAGTTCAGAAAGTGGAATATGAACTCAAACTCGCCGGGTTTGATATTGGAGCAATGAAAATGGCAGGTTTTA
>Ga0265295_1006703_pt1 | contig 13774 bp, 8 predicted proteins | sample Munlansysbiofilm_FD_192503 | JGI IMG/M metagenome (GOLD analysis project Ga0265295, IMG submission 192503) | Leachate microbial communities from a municipal landfill in Southern Ontario, Canada - Methane capture system biofilm | ecosystem: Engineered > Solid waste > Landfill > Unclassified ... | reverse complement strand
TCATTATAACATGGGATTGACTACTCTTTTTATAGACAAATAGAGTGTTGAAATATACAAAAAAAGTAGGTCAAAAAACTCAATTTTTGACACTACCATTAACTTCAGGGGAGGATTATTATGAAAATACGAGAACTAAATTTAGGTGTTTTTGCACCAGTTGTATTAGATGAGCAGTTGACTATTTATAAAAATATCACCAAACTTAATATTTCTAAAAGTGTGAAGATCATCCCAATTGGAGCATTTTCAAATTTCAAGTCATTAAAAAAGATATATTTTGAACCTAATTCACTTATGACATGTATACCAGAATATGCTTTTTCCGGATGTAGCAATTTAGTAAAAATTCACCAATTACCATCTAGCATTGTTTCAATAGACGACTACGCTTTTGCCAATTGTGTTTCTATCGATGAGATTGTCATACCTGAAAGTGTGGCATATATCGGAATTCATACTTTTGATGGTTGGACAGAACTTCAAGACATTTATATATATAGACCATACGAGTTCAGTAAAGCTTGCAAAGCTAATATCATTTCTAGATTTGATAAAAATGATACAGAACATGAAATAGATTCACAAAGTGATCAATCAAAGGAGTTTTATATTGTCAAAGCTAAATGTGGGCATGTTGGAAGACAGTATTATATACCAATTAGTTTTCCTGTTCATGCTTCAAGTAAAAAAGAAGCTGTATCAATTATTTTACAAAAAGGAAGGGTAAAACGAAATCATAAAGATGCGATACTCGATGTAAAAAAAGTAAATCAGGAAAAATATCTTGAACAAATTGAAATTAATAGAAAAGATCCATATCTACACATCAAATCTCGGCATGAACAAGATGATGTAATGGCTGATATTAAAGAACGGTTGGTGAAAGACCCACACTATAAAAAAAAGAAAAACAAACGTGCATTGCCAGAACATAGAAGGGATGTTACAGATGATTTTAAACGAAAAAAAAGTCAGATAGAAAACTACTGAAAAATTAACTACCAATTAATTCATAAAGGATACTTATGTTATTTAATTACTTAACGAAAGGATATAATATATGAGAAAGTTAGTCTATTTATTACTGATGCTTTTTGTTTCATTGGCACTTAATGCATGTAAAGATTTTGAAGATGAAGATCAAATGATCACTGTCATAGACATGGTGGGTGATGAGGTCACTCTCATGGAAAACCCCAAAAAGGTTGCAGTAATTGCTAGAGCTGCAGCGGATATGATGATTGGTTTTGGATTAGGTGATGTTGTTGATGGTATGTATCAAAGTATCCTAGACAATCCATGGGTAGAAGTGTTTTATCCTAATGCTGCTAACTTTCATTCATATGACTACAATGAAAGTGCAGAACTATTTTTATCCAGAGGTGTAGATTTCGTATTAGCACCAGAGAAATATATTTCAGAAGAGCTAAGAGCAAATGGTGTAACAGCGATCACTGTGAGCCTATATGGCACACCAACCTATGAATCAGTACTTTATAAGATTGCTGATCTAATTGCTCAAATATGGCCAAGAACTGAAGATAAAGTGAGTGATTGGAAAGAAAAACTTGATCAAGCTATTGACGATATAACATCTGTATTAGACACCAAAACAATTACCCCAAGAACGATTCATTATGTCAGAGGTGACAAAGATCGAGGCTTAGGGTATACAGATACAGCAGGTTCTTTGGTAGAGACAGTTTATGAATCATATTTTGGGTTAACCTATTTAGGTAAATCATTTGAAAGCAATAAACCCTCAATTGAAGAAATCATGTTACAAAATCCAGACATCATCGTTGTAGGCGGAGCTTATCAAAATAAGATTATTAATGATGCATCTACAACTGAACCACAAAGTTTACTTGATGCATTTGTCAATAACCAAGTATTCAATATACCATTAGGATTTGTCATGTGGGAACAAAATAGTATCGCATTACCCTTGTTCTTATATGATCAAGCAAACAAACTTTATCCTGAATATTTTAATTTCAATATTGCAAATAAGACACAGATCTTGTTTAAAGAGTATTTTGATGTATTGCTTAGTGATGATGATATCAATCGCATGTTACACGGTTTTTTTCCAATTGATAGTATATGATGATGTCAAAAGATGATAAAAAGACACTCTTTCTAAGTATCATACTGATGATTGCTTTAATCATCATCTTTGGAGCTGCCATCATCATCGGCAAATATCCAATTAGTCTAGAAGCACTTATCGGAATTATTAAGGGACATCCTGAATTATATCAAGTGCAATATAGCATCATAAATAAATTAAGAATTCCTCGAACAATTGCTGCACTGTTAATTGGGAGTTCATTGAGTGTATCAGGACTTATCTATCAAGAAATATTTAGAAATAAACTCGTATCACCTGATTTTTTAGGTGTATCATCAGGGGCAAGTGTAGGTGCTGCACTTGCCATTGTACTGGGTTTATCAAACGTCTTTATCAGTGGATTTGCATTTGTCACAGGTTTGTCAGCAATGATATTAACACTTGTGTTAGCAAATATCATTAACCGTCAATCACCAACCATTTTGGTTTTATCAGGTATTGTTGTATCAAGTTTGATGAGTGCTATTATCAGTATTATCAAATATGCAGCACCATCCGAAGTTATCTTGGCTGATATTACCTTTTGGTTAATGGGATCTTTTTCTTCAATTAAGATGAATGGTATTTATGTTCTATTACCGATTGTTCTGGCGGGTATGAGTATTCTATTTATATTGAGATGGAAGATCAATATCATCGGTCAAGGTATGTATGAAGCACAGACACAAGGATTGAACTATAAACGATATCAAATCTTTGTTATTTGTATTGTGACATTATTAACAGCTATTAGTGTAGCATTCGCTGGCGTTATTGGTTGGATTGGTTTGGTTGTTCCACATATTATTCGATCATTTGTTGGTAAAAACACGAAACACACCATACCTTTAACAATCTTATTTGGTGGAATCTTCGCAATACTTGCAGATGTCTTATCACGTACGTTCACATCGTCTGAAATACCCATATCAGCTATAACTGGTTTACTAGGAACATTGATCTTTGGCACAACACTTATTTTAAATAGGAGAAAACACCATGATCTCACTTAGATTCGATAACTTAAGTTTTGCATATCATAAAGATATAGTAGTATTAAAAGATATATCATCATCATTTGATAGCCACAAGATTTATACTTTACTCGGATTAAATGGATCAGGTAAAACAACATTGATTAAGTGTTTAGCAGGATTACTCAAACCTACACAAGGGTATGTCTTTTTAAATGGCCAAGATATTGAAACTGTTAGTTATATGGATCGCTCTAAATACATCTCTTACGTTAGACAAGGTGTATCAACAGGAGATGATCACTATGTGAAAGATTATCTATCTTTTGGCTTAATGAACCGATTGACGTGGTATCAATCACCAAATGCTGAGCATATGGAAGAAGTAGTTAAACAAGCTAGTAGATTTCATATTGGTGATTTGTTAGATAAGAAAATGGATGAGCTTTCCGGTGGACAAAAACAAATCGTCATGATTTGTAGAGCAGTTATCCAAAATACAGATATTATCATTCTTGATGAACCAACATCAGCACTTGACGTTAAGAACCAAGGTCTTGTCTTAAGCTTGTTAAAAGAACTTACTGAACAAGAACAAAAAACAGTTATATTCTCTACACATAATCCAAATCATGCTCTTTTTCTTAATAGTCAAGTTATTTTAATTGATAATGGATATATTGTGCAACAAGGGTCTGCTAAAGAGATTATTAACGTTGAGGTTTTGAATAGAATTTATGGAGATCAAATTAAGTATTCAGACGAATTAGGTTATAGAGAGATATCAATATACTAACATTGAAAAAGAAATGAAAAACTTTCATATTATTTAAATAGTTTTATTTGTAAATAGGGCAAATACGCCCTGTTTTTTTAACATCAAGTTTAGTACACTATACATAACAAGAAGAATACGCTGGGGGATAAAGAAAAAAAGGAGAATTATAATGAAGAAACTTAGTATTTTTATTATCTTATTTTTAATGGTTTCAATGATTTCTGTAACTTCTGTTCAAGCAGGTCCGTCATGTACAATAGGTGCCAATTTTTGTTTAGTTGAAAATCCAGGTGGAGGATCATCAACACCTAAAAGTATTCAAATACGCTCGTACTATAAAGACTATGCTTTCCCAATTGATGATGTAATTCATGAAGTTGGATATTTTTATACTAAAACAGATCTAGTCAATTACTTAAATAATATCAAATTGACAAATGAATCATCATTTTTAGAATCGGTAATAGAAGGATATTCATGGAACGTTTTATCGGATATTTTAGAAAATGGTGATTTTGAAGGGATTTTTAAATTAGAAAATTTAACTGAAGCTATTTATAGCACTCTCTTAACAAATGCGTTTAATCAATATGAACGAAATACTGAGGTTAATAATGCAATAAATGTAGCAAACGCCGCTTCATATACGCATTTTAGAGTTGTACTATCGCTATATCGTTATGTAGCTGGTAATGTTGACTATCTAATTGAAGTAACTGAGTGGAGTGGTGCGAATTATGAAGTTGAAGCTATGTGGAGCACTTTGAATTCACAAGTTGCACAAGGTTCTTTAGTCTATATAGGAACAATTGAAGTCGATTAAATGAATAAATAGATAGTTAATGGTAAATAAAACGAATGAGATATAACTCGTTCGTTTTTATACCATATGAAATAAGGGTTAAAAAAATAAAGGAAATTAATTTTATGAAGAAAAACGCTGTTTTGGAAGGAAAAAATCACAAATATACGATTGTCAAGAGTTTTAAGGATGGAGGCAATGCAACGATTTATGAAGCAATCAATGATTCAAATGAGTTGGTAGCAATAAAGATATTACATCATATACAAACTGAGAAAATTGAACGTTTTATTAATGAATTACGTTTTCAGATGAGTTCGAAGCATATAAATATCGTTCCAATCCTAGATTATGGATATAATAAGTTAAATGATCTTGAACTACCATTTTATGTTATGAATGTGTATGAACAAAATCTTCGTGATATGCTTTCAGAAAAATCACTAGAACCAAGCAAGATTATTAAATATTATTTGCAGTTATGCAAAGCAGTTAGTTATGCACATAAAAAAAGAGTGGTTCATAGAGATATTAAGCCAGAAAATGTTTTATACGATAAAAAACATGACAGACTGTTATTGGCTGATTTTGGAATAGCTAAGTTTATTGATTTGAAATTTACTAAAGATAAAGTGAAGTTGGGTAACTCTGACTATCGTGCACCTGAACAACATAAGGGCAATTCGGATGAAGCGGGACCATATACAGATGTCTATTCACTGGGATTATTACTTAATGAAATGTTCACTCATAATATTCCATATGGAATGAATTATACAAAAATAGGTGATGTATCTCCTACATATGGTGTTTTGGATCAACTCGTTGAAGAAATGCTTCAACACAATGTGGATTCACGTTTAAAAGATGTTAATCAAGTCATTGATCTTATAACAATGTATCATAATAAAATTCGTAATGATATTAGTGATATAGGTGAAACATTACTTCAAAACAAACCAAAAGAGATATCGATTAAAGAATTTAGAATAGCAAAAATGCAAATTCCACAAGATATCAGTCTAGCGAATAATCTATTAAATAACCCTCGTACTGATTGGAATGATGTAGAAACAAATTTTCATTATAATTATGGTTATCATACACATAACTTAACAATCAATTTGTGTATTCAGTTGAATATTTTAGAAAGCATACAAAGTAAGTTTAATAACGAAAGTTACCCTTATTTACGGGAATATAAAGAAAAAACGTTGGATTTATATGATGTGAGTGAGAATGAAATCTTCCAGAAGATTTATGACAAAATCCACAGTTATCCAACATATAAACTATTCAATTATCTTGAAAAGCGAACTCTTAAATATACACACTCATTAAAAAGTTATCATGCATTAGAGTTTTATGAATCATTAGACCAAATAATCAAAAGAGTTCGAGATAATTTATCTGATGCACCAATACTTTGGATTAGTTATTATTTAAGAGAAGCCATTGATTTACTTAAACAACTTGACCAACGTGATGAATTTCATATTGAAGATCACATAACGATTAATTGGAATAGATTTCATAAAGATATATTAGAAGATAGTAAAGTATCATGGAGAAAAAAGTTGAATAAGCGAATAGAGGATGATGTTTTTAGTAGTTTGTATAATAAAAATATTCGGTTCACTCATGTTAGATTCAAAAATGGATATAATCTGATCTTTAAAACAAAACATCAATATTCAAAGTTCAAAAACTTGATAATTGAATTAGGTAAAAGCTATCCTAAATCTGATATCATTCATGATGACATTAATCATTTACTAAATATAGATTTCATCTATCACTCTAGTACCATACTATCTCTTGATGGTTTTGATTTTTACACAATATTACCTAAGTTGCTTGATATCGAAACAAGTATTAATTAAAATAGGATTCTTTTCAATGAGGTGTTGGTTTAACTAGCACCTCATCTTCAAGGAGACAACATGCAGTTAAACAAAGTAAACAAAAACTATGTTATAAATGATCAACACATCGTTCATGCACTTTCAGATGTTTCCCTGTCTTTACCAAATAAGGGTCTCATTTTTATCGTTGGGAAATCTGGATCAGGTAAATCAACATTACTCAATATTATAGGTGGTATGGATCGTGTTTCATCAGGAGAAATCATTTTAGGACAAACAGATATAACACACTTAAGTGATCATGAACTTAATGCATATCGGAATGAAATTGTTGGTTTTATCTTTCAGGATTTTAACTTAATTGAATCATTAACGGTATATCAAAACTTGAGTTTATCAGTATCATTAAAGTCTCAAGAAGCTCGTCAAATGATTAGTCAAACACTATCTAAAGTTGGTCTTGAAGGATATGAATCTCGCATGCCTAATACACTATCAGGTGGGCAAAAACAAAGGGTTGCTATTGCACGTTCGTTATTAAAAAAGCCACACGTTTTATTAGCAGATGAGCCAACTGGCTCACTTGATACAGAAACATCCAAACAAGTATTTGAATTACTGAAATCATTAAGTCAACAATTCTTAGTGATTGTTGTGTCACATGACCGAGAATCAGCAAAAGCTTATGGTGATCGTGTCATTGAGATTAGTGATGGAAAAATTATAAGCGATACTGATCCCAAAGTCTATAATGAAGAGAACATTAACAAACCGAAACAATCACGTTTTCATCTGGGGTATTCGTTTTTATTAGGGCTTCAAAATGCCAAACACATTAGTCTTCGATTAGTTATGACAATGATCTTAGCATCACTCTTCTTTTTGTTCATGAGCTTATCTGATGCTATTGGACAATATAATGCGGATAAGCAAATTGCAGCATCATTTAAAAATACATCACTACCTTACATTCATGTACTAAAAAAAGATAAAACAGAAGATGTAGAAGGACGTATCGTCTTATTAGATGATACAGATATCCATGAATACAAAATGCTGTATGAACATGATTCAATTTATCCGATATACACGGGTTTTAGTTATTCAGCTAAATATGACTTATATGATTCAATCCCATCGTATGATGTCTATCCAGCATTATATTCAGGAGCTATGGTGATTGATTCCAATATTTATAGTGATTTAGGTCTATCGATTGTTGCTGGAAGTTTGCCGGTTGACATTAATCAGATTGCTATTACAAAACGTATGGCAGATCATTATCTGACATTTGGAATGATTGAAGACGAAGAAAAAATACATATAACATCATATGATGACATCATTGGTATGAGTCTATCATATGGTCTATATGGTGAACTTGAAATTGTAGGTATCTTGGACACTTTCTTTGATCAAGAGAATTATGAAGTCTTATTAAATCCAGATGCGATTAGTCCATTTCAGTATGATCTATTATATAGAGAACTTAACACGATTAATGGTTCAATACATGAACTGATCTTTGTATCACAAGCGTTAGGTCTTTCTATTAAAGATAACATACATAACAATTTTGTCTTGCCAACAACATATCAAGTTGATGTTTCACTTAGCAGTGGTTTTTCTACGACACCACTTGATATCTTTAACATACAAAGTTATTCTCATGAAGATTTGGAGATTATGTGGCTAAACCAAAATGATACTCTCAATCAAGATGGTATTTTGGTTAGTTATAGTTATATCTATAATCATCTTGATATTATTCAAATACTTTCATTGGTTGATCAACTGCTAGATGATTTTATTGATCTTCATTATGATGAAATTAAAGATCAATATGAAGCAGAACAAACCATATCATATAAAGACTATATTAAGTCAAATATCAGTAATGAATATCATCCTGGATTTACGAGTAGTTACTTTTTTCAACAAGCAGTTCTTATCGAAATCGATCGCTTGTTAGATGAAACATCACATAGTGTAACTCTATCCATGAATGAAGAGCCTTATAAGGCATATGAGATTGTCGGCTTGATCAAAGAATATTCCTCACCAACACTTAATACGATTGTTCTGAATGATCAAGCATATCAAGAATTCATTAATTCATCTGGTATTCGACCATATAATGGGATGATTTATAACATAGATGAGGGTGAAAGTTTATCAGGTTTACTTATTAATGAATTTCAAACAAAAGACCATCAAATCTACCTGCAAGGAAGACATCCTATTTTAGAACACATCAGATATTTAGATTCTGTATTTGTAAAGATATCTACTATATTAGGTTACGTATCTCTTGGAGTACTTATCTTAACCGTATTGGTATTATTTACGTTAATCTATAGTTCAATTCAATCAAGAAAGAAAGATATTGGCATACTCAGATCGATGGGTTCAAGTTTTCTACATATTTATACGTGGTTCACTGCTGAATCCTTTATCGTATTAATGATGAGTTCTGTTATTGCTATATCATTATTGGGGATTGCTTCATATATTGTTAATCAAATGTTTATTAATATTATTTCTGTTGATATAACAGTCATTATTCTTGGCCTTAGACAATATGTGTTAATCATTTTAGCACCTTTGATGATATCTTTATTGAGCAGTTTCTTCCCAGTCTATCTTTACAGTAAAAACAATCCTATTGATTCGATTCGCTCACTATAGTTACCAAACAAAACAAACTTTTATTGGTACTTTATTTATGTATGCATTTATGTCTGTCCATCTGGATAAAATTATTTAATATTGTTGATTCAACTATCACTTATGCACTTTTTTTAACCATAACTATCTCATGAACTCGTTTTTTAGTTATTTTTTAATAAATATTTTCGCAATGAAAAACAAATGAAATGATTGTGCGAGTACAATAAAAATAAATATATATCTATAGGTTGGGGAAGCAATTAAGATTTGAGAGTTTAATCTAGTAATACTGGCTATTTGTGTTTTTTAGACAATTGTAGTTTGTTTATTTGATTATTGTTTTTTACGATTAGTTTTTATCACATCGAATGGGGGAGAATATATACTTCACGTTAAAAGGCTAAAGAGATGTCTCCTTAGCCTTTTATTTATACATTTACTGAAAAACAGAAAAAGGAGATTATTAAAGTATGTTCAAAATGATTAGAATGCAAGGAAAAAGGTTTTTATTTATTGTTTTACTGAGTATAGTATTGCTTGGACTTTCTGGATGCGAACTAATTCCAGATGGTGTTATTCCAGATGTTGATAAAGTAAAACTGGACACACCTACTAATTTAAGAGTTGAAGAGGGAACATTAAGATGGAATGCTGTAGATAATGCATCTTACTACATCATTAAAATTGGTGATGATGATTATCAACGCAACACAATTGCTTGTGATTTGACGAGTATTATAACAGTGAACGGTGTTTACTATATAACTGTTCAAGCAGTTCCAAGTGACTCTACAATGACAGCTTCAGATTATTCATCACCTTATCAATTCACATTTGAAAACGGTCTTTATGTACAGGGCAATACTACAGAAGGGTTATTCCGTTACTTTGATGACATTAATAAGAGTGAATCATACATTGGATATGGATATGATGTTATTAATTCTTCATATGTTAACTCTGATGAAGTCAAAATGAATTACCCCATTTTTGATTATGAAAAATTATTAGATAAACGGTTAATCATGATCAAAGAACGTAGAACTGAAGACATGTATATTTCATCAGACACTATGGAAGATTACATGAATAGATTAAGCGCATCATTTAGTACAAAAATTAAGGCGGGTAAAATATTTAGTGGTGGCGCTATGGCAAGTTTTACCTCCACAAATACAAATGTTGCATCTGCTTTGTTTTATGAATATTCACATCAAACACGAGCCTATTATCTCATCTTGCAATTAGATACAGAAGAATACAAAGAAATGCTTACTGATGCTTTTAGGAGAGATTTAATGAACATGAACATCTCAAATTTGTTTCAGAAGTATGGCACTCATCTCATTACCAGTGTTGCAATGGGCGGTCGCATTGACTTATTCTATACAATGACAAGTAATAAGGTTACTGATTTTAGTCAGATTAAAGCAAGTTTGGAGACCGATGTTAAGTTCACTGGAGGTTCTGTTGATGTCGAGGGTTCTTTCTCATATGAAGATAAAGCAATGGAATCTGGGGTGCAAATCCAAATAAAATCTAATGTCTATGGTGGAAACTATAGTCAAATGAATACTGAAAAAGCTATGTTGAAAAACTATGATTCATGGATCAATAGTATCGAAGAAAAGCCAGCACTAATTGGTATACGTGATATAAATTCATTGTATCCTATTTGGGAATTATTAGGTGATTCTCAGGAAGAACAGGTTCGGAAAACTGAAATAATGGAATATTTTGATACATACTCGATGGAGTCATATGAATCATTATTGAGTTTGTATAACATTAATGCACCAATCACTCCTGAAGGTGTAGAAGTGGCATTATATTCATCGAGAACACCTGATGTGATAATCGACCCAAATGATGTATCACAAGGACAACTTCTATATTATGATCTAATTGTGACACCAGGTAATGCAATAATTAACACAACTGTAACTGCAGATCTAAATCAATTTATTGAGGTTAATCAAGGAAACAAAACAATTAGAATAGCTGAAGATGCACCAGATGGAACAATAATTAAAATTACATTTTCAGTAGGAAATGGTGTTAGTTCAACTCTAAGTCTTAAAGTTATTAGACGTAATGAAATTACATTTGATTCACAAGGTGGTACCCAAGTTGATGCTATAAGTATGATAAAACACAACTCATATGTGTTAGCACCAATCCCACCAATTAAAGAACATTATACTTTTATAGGCTGGTACACAGACTTATCATACAAAACAGAGTTTGTCTTCGACGAATCACCTATCATCAGTGACATGCATCTCTATGCAAAATGGGAAGAAAATGAATATATTGTTACTTTTAATACAAACGGCGGATCGAATGTTGATCATCAAACTACATCTATTCTTAACGAATTTATTATAACAGAGCCCGTAAATCCCTATAAGGAAGGTTATGATTTTTCAGGTTGGTATAATGAGGATGATGAAATAGTTGATCTGAAAACTGCTAAATTTGATAAAGATGCAACGCTGTATGCTCATTGGAATATTAAATTGTACACAGTTACTTTTGTGCTTAATAATGAGGAAGTAGATATCGTTATTGAGGACATTGAATATGATTCAATCATCCATGCTCCTGATGATATTTCAAATGGTGATCTAAAACTTGTTGGTTGGTATCTAGATAATCAATTATCAAATGCTTTTGATTTTCGTATGGATAAAGTTAGATCAAACCTAACATTATTTGCAAAATGGCAAAACTCTACAAGCAAAATAACTTTCTATACAAATGGCGGATCATCTGTGGATGACATCATTCAAGTTCCTAATACAGATGTTATAGAGCCTAATGAACCTACAAAAGAAGGATACTCGTTTATGGGTTGGTATACTGTTGAAGATGAATTATATACTTTCAACAATATGCCAAATGAAGATATCATGCTATTTGCAAAATGGCAAGTTATCAATGCGGTCATTTCATTTGAAAGCAATGGAGGATCTAGTGTTGCCGATATTACACAAATTCCCAATGCTACAATTAGCGAACCTACAAATCCAATTTATGAAGGGTACTCATTTGCTGGTTGGTACACTATAGATGATGTTCTTTTTGTCTTTGATGTTATGCCAACATCAAGTATTACTTTATACGCTAAATGGGAAGCAAATACATATCACTTAAGCGTTCATCTTAGTAATCAAACACTTGAGAACGTCCAAAGTGTATTATTTGGTGAATCTTATGTTATTGAACAAGTGATTCCAACCAAAGATTTCTATGTTTTTGATGGATGGTTTCTTGAGTTTCAACAAGTAGAATATAGAATTACTGATTCTGAAGGAAACGCATCTCTTAGTACATGGTCAATTCCACAAAATAGTACCATCTATCCAAAATGGTTAAATGATCCAGCATGGAACTTTATTTTGAACGAAACTGATTTGGACTACATGCGACTCAATACTGATTCACAATATGTCTTGATGAATGACATTATGATAACCAAGACACAATGGATACCTATTAGTGATTTCACTGGTATATTAGATGGCAATGGTTATCAAATATACGATCTTACAATTAGTATTCCGGCTGATATATATGCCCAAGAAAAAAGTTTTGGTTTGTTTGCTAATAATTCTGGGATTTTAAAAAATATTACTCTTACGAATGTTACTATCAACGGATCTATTGCACATGGAGGTGCATGGGTTAATGTTGGTGGGCTAACGGGTACGAATCAGGGACAAATCATTAATACTGCTGTTGATGCTAACATAACATGTAAAAGATACTTATCACGCATAGGTGGACTTGTTGGATATAACAAAGGTACGATTTCTGATATTAGATCATGGGCAACCATTTATGGTAACGGTGATATTGGTGCAGTTGCAGGTGTTACAGAAAATGGAACTATTTCACATGCTATAGCATATAATCGTATATTAAGTTTATATGTTCAAATAAACAATAGATCAATTGGAGGTATCGTCGGTTATTCAGTAAACTCAACACTTGAAGATTTAAACGTAATTGGGATGACAATAAAATACGTTGATCGTAGCGAGATTGAGTGGAACGAAATTGCCCCAAACATGGGTTTATTAGTCGGTCATTTGAACGCATCAACAATTACTGGTTATTCGATTACTGATACTGTGTTTAATTTAGGTGACTTATCAGCTAAAACAAATAATGGTTGGTTTTTAAATTCTTGGTATAATCAGCAGCAAAATGTTGGAAATGGTATTGATGATACATATGGTAAATCAACTGGTACATTTAGCGTTATCAAATAATGATATACTTAATCTATTTACTGCAGGTGTTTAAATTCGATAATCAATCATTTTAAATACAAATGATTACCAAAATCTTATACAGTACATTTTGTTAATACAAGTTTTATTAATTAAAGAATTGTTATATATGTGATAAATGTCATCCTTAATTTAAGGTTGACATTTTTATTTTGGTACTAGTTTTGCATTTGATTTTTGAATAAAATTTTTAATAACACTTTCATATTAAATAACATTACCTATGTAACTAAAGCTTTTAATACTGAAATAAATGTCAAAGGATTTTCAT
>Ga0265295_1006699_pt1 | contig 13788 bp, 10 predicted proteins | sample Munlansysbiofilm_FD_192503 | JGI IMG/M metagenome (GOLD analysis project Ga0265295, IMG submission 192503) | Leachate microbial communities from a municipal landfill in Southern Ontario, Canada - Methane capture system biofilm | ecosystem: Engineered > Solid waste > Landfill > Unclassified ... | reverse complement strand
GCTTTCTTTGGCGTGATCTTTTCTCTGGGATTGCCTATAGGCATGTTTTACGGCCACTTCTATCTAAAAGAGCATCCCAGTAAGGCCTTGCGTTCGCACCTCTTCTGGCTGGGCGTGATGGGCCTTAGCATGCACGGGCTTTTGTGGGTCAGACACAGTATGATCTTCCTGATGATTTGGGAGCTGATGAGCCTTTCCTCCTTCTTCTGCGTGCTCTTTTCCAAACGCGAAAATCTGGAAGCTGGACTCAATTACCTGATCACCATGCAGGTAGGAGCGGTATTTCTGATCGCTGGCTTTGCGCTGGCTTACATCCAATCCGGCAGCTTTGATTTTAGCGGCTTCGAGAAGATGAATTCTCTGCCTATGTATCTAATCCTTATAGGATTTGCCTTCAAAGCCGGTATCTTTCCTTTTGCCTCCTGGCTGCCCCAGGCTCACCCTGTGGCGCCATCCCACGTGTCTGGAATCATGAGCTCAATGCTGGTTAAAACTGGCTTTTACGGGATTTTGCTGATCGTCTGCACGAATCACTTCAGCCTTCTGGAGATCGGCATCTTTTGCCTGGTCTTTTCCATCTCCGCCTTTTGGGCTGTATGTCACCTTTTGAACGAGCGCAATCTCAAGCGCGTACTGGCCTATTCCACGGTAGAAAACGTGGGCATTGCCGGTCTGGGCGTGTGTGCCGGGCTTTTGGGCCTGCACGCAAATCTACCCAATATGGCTATGTTGGGCTTCACCGGTGCCTTTTTGCACATCTTTTTCCACTCTATTTTTAAGGCGCAGCTCTTTTACAGCTCCGGCAACATTCTGCTGGCCACCGGAACTCTGGATATAGACGAGATGGGCGCGCTGGCCAAACGCATGCCTCACACTGCAGCGATGGCCTTGATCGGCATCATGGCAATCTGCGCACTGCCTCTCACCAGTGGCTTCATCAGCGAATTCACCATCTTCAAGGCCATGTTTGAGGTGTCCGATGCCGTTCACCTCAGCGAAATCCTGCCTGGTCTGATGATCCTGGGCGCTTTAGCTTTCATTGGCGCTTTGGCCATCATCGCCTTCATCCGCATCTATGCCATAGTATTTTTGGGCAGCCCCCGCAGCCCGGCTGCAGAAAACGCCCATGAACTCAGCCGAGGCATCCGTTTACCGCTGGCAGCGCTCAGCCTGGCCATTCTGATCACGGGGATTTTCCCCAATGTCGCCCTGCGCTTTGTGAAACCGTTGATCCGCTGGTTCGGTCTCGATATGAATTACTTTGCGGAGCTGCAATCTATCATGATGCAGGTCAGCTATGTATATCTGATTCTTATTGCTTTATTTGCCATGTTTTACATCATCCGCAAGCTCTGTGTAAAAGAAAAACGCGGAGCCACCTGGGCCTGCGCTTATCCCAAAGTATCGCCGCGTATGCAATCCAGCTCTATGACCTATGTCCAGCCGCTGGCCTACTTTCTAAAGCCCTTTATGTACAAGAAAACCCGGCGCCTCAAGGAAGAGGGAGATTTTACCACCAAGGTGGAATACGACGAGGAACATTTGGATGCCGTTTGGGATATCATTGTGCGCCCTGTGAGCCGGGGCATCTCGAAATTCCTCCTGCTCTTTTCAGGTTTGCACAATGGAAAAACCAACAGCTACATAGCCTGGGGCCTGGCCTTCCTGGTGCTTGTGCTGGTTTGGGTGGTGGGGTTCAGATGATCAACATCCTGAGTATCATCTTTTTCCCCTTACTCTTTCTGGGTCTTGTGCATAGAGTGAAAGCCATCATGGTAGGCCGCAAAGGCAAGAGCATCTGGCAAAATCAGCGCGATTTCCTCAAGCTCCTGCAAAAAGATGAGGTCCTGAGTGTAAACGCCACTATCATTACCAGAGTAGCCCCTCTGCTTTCTTTGGCGGCAACCATTACCGCAGCCCTTTTCGTGCCCTTTCTTGCCACCCGTGCCGTACTCAGCTTCCAGGGAGATTTTATCCTCATGATCTACCTGCTCACTCTCTCAAAAGGCATCATGGCTTTGGCGGCCATGGATAGCGGCAGCAGCTTTCAGGGCATGGGCACCAGTAGAGAGCTGAGTTTTACCTCCTTTCTGGAGCCAGCTTTTTTCCTGATTATAGCGGCTCTCATCATCAGCGTGGGTAGCGGTAGTTTGTCCAGCATATTTGCCTTGCAGAATCTGTTGTCTGGCGGAATCTGGAATGCCTTTGCCAGCCTGTTTATCGCGATTGCGCTGTATATCATTCTCTTAGTAGAAAGTTGCCGGGTGCCCTTTGACGATCCCACCACGCATCTGGAACTCACTATGATCCACGAAGTTATGGTCCTGGACTATAGTGGGTTTTCTCTGGCTGTGATCCACTATACTTCTGCTCTGAAAATGTTTATCTATGCTTCTTTGATCAGCCATCTCACTATTCCGGCGGGTAGTTCTATTGCGTGGTATTTGCTCATTCTGGCAGTAGTCTACGTCTTCACAGGGGTCCTGGAATCGCTGATGGCCCGCTTTAGGATGAACCGCAATCTGGAATTGGTGCTGGTCCCCCTCAGCATCGCACTGCTTACTCTCACGGTTCTGCTTGTGATAAACATGGGAGTTTGGTAATGTTGGAAATACTCATCGTCATTTTCGGTCTCAGCCTGGTTTGGGCTTCGGTTACGAACATGCTGGGCACCATTATCAAAATCCTGGTAGTGCAGGGGATTATCCTCTTTGGCATCACTGTGCTCAAAACCACTCAGTTCAATTGGCTGAGTTTCGTCACCATTGCCCTGGAAACCCTTATCTTCAAAGCCGTTCTGATCCCATGGTTTATCAATGACACCATCAAACACAATCATATGCGCCGCGAAGTGGAAGCCTCGGTGTCAAACTTCTTTTCTCTGGCCTTAATGAGTCTGATCTTCATTCTGAGCTTTGCTTTGGCGGCCGCAGCACCGGCGTGGTCTGTGAAGGTCTTTCCGCTGGAATTTGGCATTGCCTTTGCCACCATCCTCAAAGGTGTCTTTATCATCATTGCGAATAAAAAGCTCATCACTCAGCTCATGGGCTATCTCATTATGGAAAATGGCATCTTCATGCTCTCGCTTTCCGCGGGTAGCGATCTGCCTTACATTGTGAGCTTGGGCGTGTCTCTGGATATCATGCTTTCGGTGCTAATTGCCGTGCTTTTTATCAAACGTATCCGCTCCACTTTCGATGATGACGATGCTCCCGAAATCCTGAGGGAAGACATATGAGTGCCGTATTACTCTTTGCCTTCCCCATCCTGGCCATAGTGCTTTGCCTGGTTAGCAATTCCCGGCGCAAGATAGATATTCTGGTAGTCCTGCATGCCTTGCTGCACAGCGGTTTGGGTCTTTGTGCCTATATCAAACGTGGTAGCCTGATGGGTATGGACGATCTGGGGCTGTTCAACTTCCTCATCCTCAGTGTAATCTACGCTGCGGTAGCCTTTTACCGGCTGGGGCACAAAGATAGCTCCACGCTTAAAAATTACCGGGTGCACAGCATCTTTTTGATGATTTTCGTGATGGCGATGGATGGTGCTGCCATGGCCAAAGATCTGGGCTTGATCTGGATCTTTGTGGAAGCCACCACCATCTCTTCAGCGCTTTTGATCAGCTATTCGAACAGCAAGCGCTCCCTGGAAGCAGCCTGGAAATATCTCTTCATCTGCAGCGTGGGCATTGCCCTGGCTTTTGCCGGAATCCTGCTGCTGGTGATCGCTCAGCCCGAACATGCCACATTGCTGATCGCAAAGATAGACCTCAGCACGATCTCGCCCTTCTGGCTCAAGATCTCTTTTGTGTTTATTCTGATCGGTTTTGGCACCAAGATGGGCCTGGCACCTCTGCATTTTTGGATGCCGGATGCCTACTCCGAAGCTCCCGCTCCCATTTTAGCACTACTTTCCGGAGCTCTACTCAATATAGCCTTCATTCCCATCTTGAGGGTAGATAAACTTATGCGCCAGAGCGGAATGGGAGATCTGGTGCAAGAACTGTATCTGCTGCTGGGTATCCTTTCGGTGTTTACCGCCGCCGTTTTTATGTTGAAAACCAAGGATTTCAAACGCCTTTTGGCCTATTCTTCCATCGAGAATATGGGTCTGATTATGATCGCCTTTGGCATGGGTGGCATGGCCTACTATGCCGGATATATGCACATTGTGGGACATTCGCTCATCAAGGCGGCCTTCTTCCTCACTGCCGGAAACGCCCTTACGATCTATAATGATAAGAACTACGATAATACAGGTGGCCTGCTGCAGATAAATCGCGGTAGCGCCTGGCTGTGGCTCATCTCTTCGGCAATGCTGATCGGCCTGCCTCCTTCTCCACTCTTTACCAGCAAATTCCTCATCGCAATTAGCCTGCTCAAAAACGGATCTTATTTGTATTTCGGCCTGCTGATGCTGCTGCTGGCGGTGATCTCCTGGGCTATCTTCAATGCGGGTCTCAAGATATGTCTGGGTGATAGTGAACGTAAAAAAAGCCTGAACGTCTGGCTCTATCTTGCTCCTGCCGGTCTGCTTTTTATTGCCGCTCTCATCGGCATCTTCCTGCCTGTCATGAACTAAGCCCCGTAGTGGCGGACTCCGTTCCGCCTACAAAAACGTGTCTATTTCATAAATCCCTTTCTTAGCTCTTCAGCTCCCGCTAAACGCCTTCCCCATTAATTAGACTTTAGCATGTTTTCGACGCGAGATGACTTGAGATTTCGAGTCATCTCGCGTTCAAAACACATCAGAAGCGTGATAAAGCCTGGAGCCCGGCACAAGCTTTGTATGTCCTGCAAATAAAGCAAGGACAACGAGCTTCACTTAATGGAAAACATGATCAACCCAATGGCTCCACGAAGAGCAAACATGGCTGAAATAAGTGTGTAAAACCAGTTGATGTTTGGGAAGAATAAATGAACGATAAGCATTGTAAGACCAATCCCAATAAATACGTAACTGTCAACTTGACGATATACTGACAACTCTCTCTCATCCGGCTTATGTTTGTATGACATCAAATCCCTAGCCAAACCAGCGGGTAGCACACCCAGAACTAAGCCTATATCGCCAAATCTATGTAAGGCAAAGTATGTAAGAATACCTGAAATCAGGCAGCAAGCATAGAATAGATGATAGTTTCCTCTTATTTTCATTTTTCCTCCTCAAAATAAAAGATATCTTCTACTGTCGTTTTGAAAAATGCCGCCAATTTCATGGCACTGATCACCGAGGGCACATATATCCCTCTTTCGATCGAATTGATGCTCTGGCGACTGAGCCCAACTTCCAGTGCAAGATCACCCTGGGTGATATCTTGTTTCGCACGCCAAACTTTGAGCTGGTTTTTAAGTTCCATTCGGACCTCCCAAGAACAATGTCGTCTATGCCTTACATTATGTCAAGTACATTTTACATTTCAAGCAGGAATAAATTTGCGGATTTCGGGTTTCTTTAAGCTGTATCAGCATTATCGCTATGTAAAAAATCTTAATACTCTCTAACAAAAAGTGGTGACTCTGAGTTGTAATAGACCCTGCGATTTGACGTTTTAATTGATCTTCTGTACCCATATGCAAGGGATTTGGGAGGCCCAAAACAAATACAGCGCAAAAATACATTGACAAAAAACCTGAGTTCTCATATCTAATATCAGATTAACATAAAAGGATGTATCATGGCTCGGCTTTTCAGCAAGGATTACCACGATCGCTCAAATAGCTGGTACTTTAACCATGCAGTGATCCCACTTTCAGAAGGGGATTTGTGGTATTGGCACACAGTGGATGAAGCGGGAAACGTCCTTTTGCGCTTTTTCCCTACTCAGGAGAAACGCGATTATTTCAGCGCTTGGGTAGAAGTTCTATACGATCCCAGAACAGAAAAAATCATCCGCTATCGCTGTGCGGAGTGCGGGCTGGAAGAAACCTGTCGCCACTATCTCTCGCTCTTACGCTATAGCTATCACTATCTTTCAGACGATATTTTGAAGGAAGACCTGGTGCAGACCTGTGATGGCGATACCCTGAGGGGCAACGTCTCCTGGCTGAATATTTCGCATCAGGCTGCGCTGGAGCTCGAGGGTATTTACAATCCCGAAACAGATAAGATACGCGTTTATCACAAGGCTTATGCCGGCCTCAATATGCCGGAATTGCTCAAGTTTTTAAAAGATTCAACCGATGTCAGTCTGCAGGTCAAAGCCAATTTTGGCGTGCTGGACGATTACGAACTGGCCCTCTTCCGCTGGCTGGATGCGAATCGCGCCGCCTACAGTGCCAAAGGGCAATTTTGGTCGGTCTATAAAAAACATTTCCCTCTGCTTTTGGGACGATTGGAGACTCTGGCACAGGCGGTGCTGGTCAAAGAAACCGGCGAAGAACTCAGCTTTGCGCCAAAACCTTATCCCCTGGTGCTCAGGATCGAGCCTGCCGGGCAAAAGGCTTTCAGTTTGTCCCCCGTCCTGGTAGATGAGCTGTCCATCTGGTATGCTGGCTATCCCACCTGGCTATTTTTCCGCAACAGAGTGCACAAGCTCTGGTTGCCTTTCCACAATGATGTGATCGATAAGATCTTTTTGGGACAGATGGTGATGGGCGAGAAGGATCTCATTTACTATCGCAGCATAGTACACACCGAACTCTCGAAACGGGAGATCTACCTGGATTTTGATGCTGCCATAGACATGCCGCCCATCATCAATTCTCTGCCCAAAAACAGGCTTTATGTCCGCCCCATGGGGGATGAAATCATGATCGAGGGCTCGCTGATCTATGACGATGAATACGAGATCCCCCTGTCCATGCTGAAGTACTTCAAACCCTTGGTCTATACCTCATACAAGGGTGCGGATCCAGATGATAAGCTCTGGTTTTACTTGCCGCATAATCTCATGGAAAAGGTGCAGCAGCTACTCTCAGAATTGCCGGAGCCGCAGATCGACGAATTGGAGCAGCACGGGCGCCTGGTCTATGCCAGCTCTGCGTTCAATGAATTGCAAGCAGCCATCTTCCATCTCAGCGACAAGGATTGGGAGATCGTGATCGATGATGAACTCAGCTCAAACTTTATCACCAAGATCAAGCTGGAAGTCGAGCTGGAAGTTCAGCGCAGCGAAGACATCGATTGGTTCAGCTATGCAGTGAAATACAAGCATGCAGATCTGAGCTTTACGCATGAAGAACTGAGGCGCTTTTTCCGCTCTTCAGAGGAATTTCTGCATACTGTGGACGGGCGTTTGTTCTTTATCAGCAATCCTGAGGTATTTCAGGAAGTAGAGGGGCTGATCGCCCGCAGCCAAAAAGACAAGGACGATGTCTATCGGGCCCGCATGCTGAATCTGCCTTACTATCAAAGACTGCGGGAAGAAAACTCTGCCTTTCGGGTGATGGGCGATGAATATCTGGAAAATATGTTCCGCGATCTGCAGAAACGCCATTTGGGTAAGCCACTGGCCTTGCCATACTATCTGCAAAGCATCCTGAGAGGGTACCAAAAGTCCGGTGTAGCCTGGATGCAAATGTTGAAACACTATCATCTGAACGGCATTTTGGCCGACGAAATGGGCCTGGGTAAGACCATTCAGGCTTTGAGCATGATCCTCAGTGCGCCGGCAGACACCGTCAGTATGGTGATTTGCCCCAAAACGCTCACCTATAACTGGGCTGCGGAGATCGAAAAATTTCATACCAATATCCCTTACGCCATCGTGGAAGGCAACAAGGCAAGCCGCACGGAGCTGCTGAGTAGCCCCAATATCAGGCTGTATTTGATCGGTTACTCCATGGTGCTGAGCGACTTTGATCTGCTGAAAAAGATGCACTTTGAATGGATCGTGCTGGATGAAGCGCAAAACATCAAAAACGTTTCGGCCCAGCGTACTTCCGCGATCAAGAAATTGAAGTCAAATCACCGTCTTGCCCTCTCTGGTACACCTATCGAGAACAATCTCACTGAGCTCTGGAGCATCATGGATTTCCTGATGCCGGGCTATTTGGGAACTTTGAAGAAATTCAAGGATTTGTATCTCAGTCCGGAGGACGATCGCGCAGCTAAACTCTCTCTACACAGAGCGGTATCGCCGTTCCTTTTGCGCAGGATCAAAAAAGAGGTCTTGCTGGAATTGCCGGATAAGCAGGAGCAGATTTCCTGGTGCAAGATGAGTACTGTGCAAGAAAAACTGTATCTGCAAATCCTGGATAGCGTGCAAAAAAAGCTGATGCCGGAAAGCCAGGATGAAATGAGCTATGTACATATTTTGGCAGCGCTTACGAAGCTGCGTCAGGTTTGTAATCATCCGCATCTGGCCAATGATGATGTGTTGCCCACAGTGGAGCTTTCAGCCAAGCTGGAGCTGCTGGTGGAGCTGGTTCAAGATTCCATTTCGGCCGGACATAAGATCCTGGTGTTTTCCCAATTTGTAAAAATGCTGCATATCATGCGTGATGTCTTTGATGCTAGGGATATTCGCTACAGCTACCTGGATGGTAAAACTAAGGACCGCAGAGGCCAGATCGATGAATTTGAAACAAACGAAGATATCAGGCTGTTTTTGATCAGTCTCAAGACAGGCGGCACCGGGCTCAATCTCACCGCTGCCGACACTGTGATCATCTACGATCCCTGGTGGAATCCCATGGTGGAAAATCAGGCTATAGACCGTGCCCACCGCATCGGCCAGACCAAGAAGGTTCAGGTCTTCCGGCTCATCACCAAAGGGACGGTTGAAGAGAAGATTCTGGCTTTGCAGCAAAACAAAATCGATCTCTTCAACGAAGTCATTGAAGGCGGAAGTGCCGTGCTCAAGACCATGAATATGGACGATCTCAAGCAGCTCTTTATCTATTGATTTTTAGTCTTTAGTGAGGGCTTGATCAGGGCTTGGGGAAGATCCTCTGCCAGTCCGGCTCTATGCTTTCGTCTGCGCCAAAGCCGTGATAGGTGTTTTTATCGCCATCAAACCAGAGCTTTCGGCCTTCTCCCACGGGATTTGTGGAGGTGGCCACAGCCATAATGATCTTGTAAGGAGCTACATAGACGTACTCATTCAGCTCGATATCCCGGAGCTTATCCATCATCTGAGCGGTATAGATCACCGCGGGTTTCCAGGCTATGGCAAATTCCCAGTTTTTCAGAACCTGATCTTTGAGGGCAAGCTCCACGAGAGCCTGGTCAAGGTCAAAACCGCTGGCGCTGTCATTGTTTTTCACATAGTTATCCACATAGGCATGCAGCTTATCCAGAGCCTTATAAATCTCTTCGGCCCGTCTTTCGTTTTGATATTTGTTGTATCTGGGAATGATTAAGATTAGCGCTACAATGATGACAACCAGCCCCGCTACCACCAGATATTTTGTCTTTGATTTCTTTTTTTCAGACATCTTCTCTCCTGTTTACTTTTGTATTAGTTCATAATCTAAGCGGAATCAGCAAGAAAGCCACAAATTGACAGCGTAAATTTACAGGATTTGGGTTTAGCGCCTCATCCCACTTTATCATTGACATAATCAGCCCTAAAGAAAATAGTGGAAAGAGTCAAGATAAATACTAAAAAAATGATAGATAAGACCTATGGAGGAATTATGAAAACAGGCGGATGCCGCTATGGCACCCATCGCGTGATCGAGCCCAAAGGCGTTTTGCCACAACCCGCAAAAGTGCTGAATAATGATATGTCCGAGATCTGGGACAACGAACTTTTATTGGACGTAATTCGTCTGAATGTGGATAGTGCATCCTTTCATCAGATCAAAAACAAGCTCATCGCCCAAGGACACACAGACCTTGAAAAAGCTTTTGCCGAACATGCGATAGAGCTGTGCAACCGCACCGGGAAACACAAAAATGAAGACACCGGTAGCGGCGGCATGTTGATCGGCAGAGTAGCCGCGATCGGTCCCAATTTTGAGATGAAAGACGAAATCAAGGTGGGGGACAAGGTGGCCTCTCTGGTGTCGCTATCGCTTACCCCGCTTAAGATTAGAAAAGTCAATAAAGTGCTTTTGGACAAAGACCAGGTGGAGATCGAAGGCCAGGCCATCATCTTCTCCAGTGGGATTTATGCCAAGTTGCCGGACGATATGGACGAGAATCTGGCGCTTTCCGTGCTGGATGTGGCTGGAGCTCCGGCTCAGGCTGAAAGACTGGTGAAGCCAGGTGATAACGTGGTGATCATCGGAGCCAATGGCAAAAGCGGAGTCCTCTGCAATGCCGTGGCCAGAGAACGCGCCGGAGCATCCGGAATGGTGATCGGCGTGGTGCGCAACCCGGATTATATCGCTACTTGCAAGGCAACCGGCTGTCACGAAGTAATCATCGCTGGCGCCACTGAAGCCATCAAGATTCAACAAGAAGTATCCCGTCTCACCGCTGGCAAAATGGCCGATGTGGTGATCAACGTGGTAAATATCGAAGATACTGAATTGCCAAGCATTATGGCCGCTCGCGACCGTGGGCTGATCTACTTTTTCTCCATGGCAACTTCATTCACCAAAGCCGCTTTGGGCGCAGAAGGCATCGGAGCCGATGTGGATATGATCCTGGGCAATGGATATGCCCGGAACCATGCCATGATTTCGCTGGATCTTCTGCGGCGCAATCCTGTCTTGATGAAGCTCTTCCAAGAAAGATACACAGACTAAAGGAGTTCTCATGAGCATTATCGACATTCGCTCAATCGCCACTGATGAGCAGTGGCTAGATTGGCAGTGGCAGATCAAAAACCGTATTACAGAAGCAGCAGAGCTGCGTAAATATATCAAGCTATTGCCGGATGAAGAAGCCCTCTTTGCCAATAAAGACTTCTCTTTCCGGATGGCAATAACCCCCTATTATCTCTCTTTGATAGATCACTCAAACCCCAATGATCCCGTGCGTATGCAGGCCATACCGCGCGTTCAAGAAAGCGTGACCGATAACATCGATATGGCAGATCCGCTCAGTGAAGATGCGGATTCCCCTGTACCCGGCATGACGCACCGTTATCCGGACCGCGTACTGCTACTGCTCACAGACCAATGCTCCATGTATTGCCGGCATTGCACCAGACGTAGAAAGGCCGGTGAACACGATGCCCCTATGCCCAGAGAAAACGTGGATAAAGCGATCGATTATATACAGGATCACACAGAGATTCGTGACGTGATTCTTTCTGGTGGCGATCCCCTTACTTTGGGTGATGAGCGGCTGGATGAGATTCTGGGTCGCCTTAGCAAAATCGAACATGTGGAGATTATCAGATTGGGCACCCGTACCCCGGTGGTTTTGCCCATGCGCTTTACTCCGCAACTGATGCAGGTTTTGAAGAAGTATCCAAATCTGTGGCTGAACACCCATTTCAATCATCCCCAGGAGCTCGTTGAGCCCTCTATCAAAGCTTTGGCGATGATCGCTGAGGCCGGACTGCCCATGGGCAATCAGTCTGTGCTGCTAAAAGGCATAAACGACCATGTGGACGTGATGAAAGCCTTGGTGCACAAGCTGGTGCGCAATCGCGTGAGACCATATTACGTTTATCAATGCGATCTCACCGAAGGTATCGCCCATTTCCGCACCCCCATTTCCCGGGGCATTGAGATCATCGAATCTCTGCGCGGACACACCAGCGGCCTTTGTGTGCCTACCTTTGTGGTAGATGCTCCCGGTGGTGGTGGCAAGATTCCCGTGATGCCAAATTACATAGTTTCCCAGATGCCCGGCCGCGTGATTTTGCGCAATTATGAAGGAGTCATCACCAGCTATACAGAGCCTGGCTTTGAAGCTTTGGATGATGCAAATTATCGTGATCTCTGCTCTAAAGAACGTGAGAGCAGTGAAGGTGTGATGAAGCTGCTGAAAGGCAAAAAGATCAGCCTCGAGCCCACCGATACCAAAAGGCTTCAGCGCCGTAAACCCTAAGAACTATTGCTTATGAAGAACTTGATTACCGCCAGGGCTACACGTAACCTAGCCTTGGTGGGAATCAGTAAAAACTCCGGCAAGACCTCGCTCTTGAACGCGATTCTGGCGGATTTTCCCTCCCTAAAGTGGGCAGTGATGACCACCGGCATAGATGGCGAAGAAAAGGACCTGGTATTTAAGACTCATAAACCGCAGGTCAGCCTGCACACCGGTATGCTGTTTTGCTGCGATGCCCAGAGCCTGGATGCTTTATGCAGCAAGATTCAGGTGCTTTCTGCATTTACTCATAGCAATCGCAAGCTGTTTTTGGCCAAAGCTTTGCAGCCCCTGAAAACCCAGATCACCGGTCCTTCCTCTGTCTTGCAACAGGCTAAACTGATGGCCCACTTTAGGGCTTTGGGTGCACAGAAGGTCCTGGTAGATGGCTCTTTGGACCGCAAATCCATCGCCATGGAAGATGCCATCGATGCGCTGATCCTACTGGTTGGTGCCAGCTATGGCAGTATAGAGCAGATCATCACAGAGGTGAAACGGTTGATCATGCTGCGCGATCTCCCTCAGGCCGAGCTTAGCAGCTACCAATTCCGTAGATTAAAGCGGGCAGATGAAATCCTGATCAAACATAAATCCCGCTGGCAGGGCAGTAAGATTGAGAGTTTGATCCAGCACGAAAAGCAGCTCATGGAGCTTTTGGAACGCGAAACCAAGGCGCTGTATATCCCCACTTCTTTTACAGACAGCCTCTATGAGAAACTGGCCAAACCCCTGGCCAAAGGCGAGCTCAAGATTATCTTCCGGCATCCTGAGTGCCTTAAATTGAGTAAACTTCATCTGCAAAACTTCCTGAAAAGCTGCCAGGTGACTTGCCTGATCCCCTTCAAAATCAAGGCTTTTGCACTCAATTCCACCGCTATCGGCAAAGATGCCGTAGCTGCAGACGATTTTCGGCAGCAGATCCGTGCTGCTTTCCCAGATGAAACCTTTTTTGACATAATGGAGATAGATAATGCGGGATCGTGATGGCGTCACCGCTTTGACGGTGAATCTGGGGCTCATCTGCAACATAGTTCTGGCTGCACTCAAAACCAGTATCGGCATCTTGGGATACAGCCCGGCTCTGCTGGCAGATGGGGTGAATTCCACCTCCGATGCAGTGTATTACATCGCCGTCAAAATCTTTATGAAACAGGCCAGAAAGCCGGCTGATCCAGAGCATCCTCACGGGCACAGGCAGCTCGAATCCATCGCTGCCATCGTGGTGGGCGCTTTCATCCTGACCACGGGAATTGCCATCTTTCTGGAAAGCATCAATAAGGTCTATGCGCTTTTCACCCAGGTCGAAATCGGCAGATCTGCCACGACTCTGGCTTTGGTGATCGCGATTGGCACTTTTATTCTGAAATTGGGCTTGTACTTTTATACCAAACAATCCTACGAAAAAACTCATAATCCCACCCTGCGCGCTCTGGCAAACGACCATTTGAATGACATCATGGCAGCCGTGGCGGTGATCGCAGGTATAGTGTTGGGTAGAATGGGCTACTTCTGGATGGACCCTGCAGCCGGGGCGGTGGTGGCAATATACATCATCAAAACCGGGGTGGAGATCATCATGCAATCCTCTGGTGAACTCATGGACCGGGTGCCGGATGCCCGTTTTGGCCGCGAAATCAGAGATATAACACTGCTGGTAGAGGGTGTAAAGGGGATCCAGGAATTGGGTATTCACCGCGTGGGGCCCTATTACACAATCACCATGACCATTAGCGTGCCCGGCGACATCTCTGTGGACGAAGGACATGAGATCTCACACAGGGTGGAAGAAAGCCTCTTGCAGCGCTTTGATAATGGCCTGCGCAGCGTGCACATTCACTACCATCCGCAAGACAC